>JACCDI011513628.1_pt1 | contig 13687 bp, 12 predicted proteins | sample 7442791 | NCBI WGS metagenome assembly JACCDI01 (sample SAMN15323434, study PRJNA562643) | freshwater metagenome | isolation source: river surface water | place: USA:Blue River Watershed | collected 2017-08-15
AACTTATAATGGAGCATCTTGTTTATTTCTAGTAATACTTGCAAAGCGTCTAGATATTGTTGAGACTATTGTAAGAATTTTATTAGAATCTGGTGCTGATCCAAATATTGCTCCACCAAATGATTTTTATGGGGGTAGTGATTATTTAACAAATCAATCAATATTAGGATTAGCATGTTATGTAGGTTATAGACCAATTGTTGAAATGTTGTTAGATGCTGGCGCAGATGTAAATTCTGTAAGAGGTTCAGAAAATGTTATGACTATAATTTTAGATAAAAGAGCAGGAGGACATTATGAACGACGTGGTTTTGATAATGTAAATGAAATAATACCTTTATTATATGAGCGAGGTTTTAATATTTGTTTAACAGAAGTTCCAGAATCAGTAAGAAATAATAGAACAGGACTGTATCAAGGTGATATAATTTATCATGAAATTGATATGCTTGAAAGAGCAATTGAACTATTAAAATATTATGATAATAAAGCAAAAATAGCTCTTCCATTAATTTTAAATAATTGTTACAGAGATTTAATAAAAATTCCAATTAAAGGTAAAATGTTACCAAGAGCATTATATAAAAATAGAGAATTAGATGAAATGGATGATTTTGAAAATACGATAAGAAGTGGAGTAAAACCTTCAAAAATATTAAAAGATATATATAATAAACTTACAAAAAATATAATTGAAGAACCAGTAAAACCTGAAGATATAGAAACAATAAATGTAAAAGTTGAAAAAGGAGAATATGGAGATAAAGGTTCATTATATGATGTTATAGGTGCTGAATATGTGTCAGCAGAATCTATAAAAAAAAATCCATCTATGATTGGTTTATATCAGGAATTAAAATGTCCAACTGGCAGTATTAATTATAAAGGAACTTGTATAGTAGAAGGATTAATTAAAGGTGACATAGTAGATGTAAATGGTAATCGTATGACTATACCAAATACAAATATTGCGTATTTACGTAAAAAATATCCAGCAGGAACATATTTAGCAAAAGAAAATAGAGGCAAATATAAACTTGAACCAGTAAATGTAACAGAAATAGATGACGATGAAGAAAATGTTAGAAAAGCAGATAAAAGAAAATTTGACACACTTCAAGAAGGAGAATCATCATCTAATCAAATAAATCCATATGAAAATTGGCGTTCTATTGTAGATAAAAATGGCCAAGTTACACACTTTTTTAATTTAACATTTCCTGCTATGAAACAATCTAAACAAAATTTTGTAATGATAAAAAATAGTGATGGAACTATAAATGAAGAATTAGTAAATAGATTTATTCCTGTAACAGAAGCTGAATATAATGAATTATTACAAAATAAACGTTTTAAACAAAATGCTGGCAAACGTACTAAAAAACGAAGTAAAAGATATGTAAATAATAGAAAAACCAAAAAAGGATTAAAAAGAATTACTAAAAGAAGACGTAATATAAAAAGAAAATCTATAAAAAAATAAAAATAAATAAATAAAATAACAATATAAAAGCAAAATAGTGTATATTGTTATTAATAAAAATGTTTGTAAATGATATATTTTATAATGATAATAATAAAAATAATAAAGATAATATAAATAATAATTCTAACAATAATAATTCTAACAATAATTATTTTAATCGTGTTTATCTATGTATTTGTCAACAAAACAAAGATGAATTATCAAAGTTTAATTTGGCATATAAGTATTTTAATAATCTAGAAGAGGCAAATTTATATAAACAAGCTTATTTAAACTCTAATAGTAATGTTTCTATACTAACAAAAATAGTTCCAATTTGTAAATATACGCCTAATATGGCAGATAAATATATATTAGACTACAAATTTAAAGACTATATTCGCAATAAAATTGTTTTATAATTAATGTTTTCTTCTTTTAACTTTACGAGTTTTTCTTCTTTTAACTTTACGAGTTTTTCTTCTTTTAGATTTTTTACCACCTCGTTGTTTATAACGTTTATTAGATTCAAAATTATTAGAACGGTCTCTTTTACCTAATGTAATTCTACTAAATTGGTCGTCTAATTCATCAGTATTAATATCATCTTCTGTATCAGAACCATATGTAACAGTAGTAGCTTCAGAAGCATTTTCATCATCAGGAATTAAATAAGCATCAACCATATCTAAATCAGTTAATGTATATATAATTTGATTATCACCATTATATCCTGGAACATAATTTATAACTTGAACAGTAATTCCTGTATTACGTCCAGGTGGATTTACAATAACTTTACCAATATATTTAATATGATAAGTGTTGTCATCAAAAAAATAAGTTTTATGAAGTTCAGGAACTGCTAATCTTCCATCTGGATCAACTATAAAATTATATTCTTGTCGATACTCTTCTAATTCTTCAGGTGTCATTTATATATTATAATAAGATTTTATATAATATATAAATTAAGTTAAATATCTAAACTAACAGTGTTCTTGTCAGACTTTTGTTTTCTTCTACTTTTCTTAGGAACATTACCAGACCCTTGTAAGTCAGTTAAGTCACTAATACTAATAGTGCTACTATCATTAGCATCTATTTGTGGTTCTTGAATATTAATTGTCTTTGTTTTAAGTCCAGATAAAATGTCAGTAATATCACTTGGTCCTTTCATTTCAGGACGTTTTCTAGCATCAGACTTTTGCGCGGGTTGGGCGCCAGATGGAACAGGAAAGCTTTCTCTAAAGTTAATACCATCATCTCTTCCAGAAGCGGCTGCTAAATCAGGTCTAGATGTGTAGCCAGCATTGTTACCACCTCTACTTTGAGATGCGCCTAAACCTTGTGTAGCAAGAGGAGCAGGGGGTCCACGACCAGCAGGAGGCTCGGGTTCACTATTCATCATACCTCCCATAAATCCAGCAAAACCAGGATTAGAGCTACTCATTGAGTTAACAGCGGCTGATTGAAATGAACGCATTAAATCAGGATTTTGACGTAAAATATCATCCATACCAGGCATAGCACTCTTAAACATAGTATTAGTCATATGAACCATCATAGCACTGCCGCCAAGTTGAAATAAAAGTTTAAGCTCAGGACTCATAGAAGCCTTAGATTTGTATTTATCATGTAATTCACCAAAAATGTCATCATAATCAGTAATATTTTCATTAATTTGCTCACCCCATCCATCAAGTCTAATATCAAAAGGGTCAAATTTGTTGTTAAGAAATTCTAAACCATTAATAATAGCCATCATCATTTGGCCTTGAAATTTAACGGAATTTTGTCTACTCTTTTCTTCCATAATCATTTCATATTCGCCCTGCATCTCCATTAAATTAGATTCCATTGTATACTTCTTAGTAAGCTCAACACCTTTTTTCTCAAGAGCTTCTAACTTGCGTAAATATTTAAACTTTTCACGTAGCATTTCTTCTTTACTAAGCTGTGGTCCAGTATTAATAGGTCTATCAGGATTAATAGGCACATTATTAAATTTACCATAACCATCCCAACTCTTATTATCGTCAGCAGTGTTAGCAGTTGAAGCACCAATAGAAGGGGAATCATTAAATCTAACAGAGGGTTTATCACTAGAAGAAGAAAAAGAGCCAAATAGGCCACCACTACTACCGCCTAAATCAGATGAAATATTGATTGGTTCACTAGCTAAATTATTTAATTCATCTTCTAAATTATTAAGGTCGTCAATATTAATATCACTACTAGGCCCACTACTGCTTTTCTTTTTATCATTCATTAAAAGTTCAATTCCGCCGCCAAAATTGCTACTACCAGAACCAATAGGCCCATCATCTAAATTATCAAAATTAATCTCAGAAATATTAATAACTTCAGGTTCAAACATTGTTTAATATTATATTTTAATTAGTCAATTAATTTTAAGTATTAACGAATTAAAATATATTATTTTTAAAATATAATTTAAAAAAATCTAACAAATTAAAACTACATCTTATTATTAACTATCGTAATAAAAACTAAAGTTTATTATTAATATACCAAATACCTTGTAAAAAGCAATCAGACAAGTCATCTTTTTTGCTATGTTTTTCAACAAAGTTTTTCCAAGGAGCAAAACTTTCTTCACTATTAATTAATTGTAAACACGTTTCAACACCTAAATTTTTGCGTTTTTTGTATTCTTTTTTATCACCAATGTCTTTTTTCTTATTATTACTAGTAGTATTATTAGTAGTAGCATCATTATTTGTAACAAGCCCCTTTAATTTGTTAGTTGCGCTAATAAATTCAATATCAATATTATTATTTTTCATTATAAAGTATTGTGAAAGCATACCTTGAATAGTCTTCATTTTGTTAGCAAGTGGACCAATTTGGTTTTCAATAATAATTTTGTCTAAAGGTTCTTTAAATAAATTATCAAATCGATGTTGAATATTTTTACCAATTGTTACTAAATCAACCTTGCTAGCATTTGCTACACCTTCAATTGGTTGAAAACATTTGTTAGAAACAAAATTATTAATAGCATCTAAATAATCTTGCTTTTTTAAAACCTTATTATTAGATTCTGTTACTTGAATAAAATATTTTTTACAAATAGCAATTACATCAGCTACTTTTTTTTTATTAAAAACACTTAGCTTTAATTCAGTAGGCATAATCATAACATTTTCTACTTTTTTAGCGTGTTTTAAACAGTAACATGAATTACCATTTCTAAATTTTGCTGGCTTATCACAACTAATATTATTATTAACTGTATCAGTTTTCTTTGTCTTTTTCTTACTAGTAAGAGAAGTTTGGTTTTCAATAAAGCAACATAAAGCAGTTTCTTTTTCAGTTAAGTTAATATTGTCCCAACTAACAATAGTCTTATTTTTGTTAAATTTATCAATATCAAATAAACAGAAAGAAAGATTTTTTATACCAACATCAATACTTAATAATTTCATTATAATAATTAATATTAATAATTAATATTTAAATACTGCTATATAATTAATATTAAAAATAATAATTATAACAAATGGTAATTTATAAAAATGGTTGGAATGTAAATAAATGGCAACAAAGGTTTTTATTTGCTACATGTAATGTAACCGCATTAACATCTTATTATGTTTATAAAAATAATTCACCTAAGTATGTTTCTTATCCAATATATGCTGTATGGATAGCATCAAATTTATATTGGTATAATCCAATAAATAATTGGAGGCGAAAAGTAGATATGGCAGTAGCACATTTTTGTATACCATTTTTATCAATATGTGGTATAATATTTAAACCATCGTATTGGTATTTAACATCATTGGGTATTTGTGGTAGTGCTGGAATATTTAGAACAATATCTGTTTATTATAATGATTTGTTAGAACAGCTACATGATAAAACAGATTTAAATGATGAAGAAGGAATATATTATTGTCCCACAAAGTATAACTACTCATGGAAGTCAACATTAGCACATAGTGGTATACATATTTTTACAAACTTATTCGCAGCATTAGCAGCATATACTTATAGTATTTAATTAATATTTTCTTTTACCAGTTTTACGCTTTTTAGTATGTCTTCTTTTTCTTTTGCCACCTGCCATGTCCCCTTCGGGGACAACTGTGCGTCTAGCTTCTCTACTAATTGCCTTAGCAACCATTTCTTTTAATTTACTAACAGATATTGCTACTTGTGGATTTTTATTAGCAATATCATCTAAACGGTCAAAAAAATCTTTAACAATACTTTGCATTAGATTGCTAACAGTTGTAATATTTTCTTCAGTAAGATAATTTTCCATAATATATTTTGTAATTACTTCAATAATAGGTCTAACAAATTTAGACATAAAAGATTCAGGTGATAAACCTTCTGGTAAAGACTCCTTTGCTTGATCATAATATTGTTTAGCAGAATCACCAACTTTTTTACCAACAGCACGACCATATAATTCAGCATTATCTAATTTATTTTTATCTGATTTCCATGCTAACTCTTCTATTCTAGCCGTATTAGAACCAACCGAATCGGGTGTATATGACATTATATAATATAAATAAATATAATTTATTTATATTATTCTAGTAGTTTAAAAATTAAAAGTAGAAAAAGATGGAGCAATTAAACGCGCTTGAACTCTTTCTTTTTCTAAATATGATTTTTTTAAATCACTTTCACCATAATTAACTGGTGGTTGTTGAACTTGTTGAATATTGCTGTATAAATATGGTGTCTTTTGAACTACGTCTGTATTAACTAGTGTGTAAGGATTGTTACCACTTTCATAAATAGCTTGGTCTGTATTATATTTCATAATATAACTAGCATTATTAGTCATATATTGTCTATATTGCCAATTAGATTTAATACCTTCATCACGTCTAATCTGGTTATTTACAATAGCTTGTGGTTGCCAAGAAGAATAATCTGGTTTACTATACATATAAATTTTATTGTTAGAACTAGCTCTTAAATCCATAAATAATTACTTATATACTGATAAGATAAATATTTATTCAGATAGACCTAATAATTTAAGTAAATCTTTTTTCTTAAGTTTGGAAGCATCAACAACTAATCCTTTTTCAACAACAACATGTCTTAGCTTGTCAACACTCATCTTTTTATAATCAGTATCATGATTATTACTATCACTCATTAAAATAGTTTTTAGATCAGATAAATCACCTAAAGATTGTTCTTTTACTTCTTCTTTATCTTCTTCTACATTATTATTAACATTTTGTATAGAATCAATGTCTTCTAAATGTTCCAATTCAACATGTTCATCTTCATCTATATTTAAAGAATTTACATCGTTTAATTCAGATTCTTCTAGTGAAGTAACTGATTCATCGTCTTCAGAATCAGAATCATCTAATTCATCTTCTTTTAGCGAAGCAAGCGAAGCATTAGAATCACTGTCTAGTGAAACACTATCTAGTGATTCATCGTCATCCGATACTTCAATAAGTTCATTATGTTTTGTTACTAATGTAGGAGCAACATTATTTGTTAGATCAGAAGGATAATGAATTTCACTGGTATGTGAAGTATTTTTAAGTAAATGTATTTCTTGTGCCATAGTAGTTACCAAGTCAACCATTGAACTAATTTTATGATCTTGTTCAGATAATTTTTGGCTAAAGTATAAGAACATTAAACATAAAGCTAACATTGTTATAGCAATAGTAATTAAAAATGAAGTGCTAAATATATCAAATAATCCCATTCTTAGAACTATCCTATATATTTATTTATTTTATTGAACGAATTAATTCCGCTTTAATTAAATAAATTTCATTTTTGTTTTTTCTAAAATTTCACTAGGATAATCCATATCAGATAAAACTTTTAATCCACCTTTTACATTTGAAATACCATTTGTTAGAATATATGTATATTCAAATGTGTCTTCTTCTTCTAATTTGTTAGTTTTCATATGATAATTAATAATAGATTTGTCATTATTTTTTTCTAAATCTTTACATAAATCTATATAATGGGTTGTTAGCATTGTTGAAACTGTTTTATATTGAAATAAATATTCCATAAATGCTGACGCACTAACAACTGCCTCCTCTGGATTTGTTCCCGAATATAATTCGTCAAAAACGCAAAAATGTGTATCTTTTTTGTTATTTCTAACGCAATCAATAATTTCTTTACAACGACGTGCTTCTGCTTGAAATAAACTATCACGACCAGAAGTGTCTGGAATATTAAGATAACAGTGTATATGCTTAAATGGTGTTAGTTTGCCTGATTTATAAGTTCCACAACCAAATTGTTGAGATAAAATAACATTAATTAAACAAGTTTTTAAAATAGTTGTTTTGCCAGAAGCATTAGGTCCAGTTATGATTATATTTTTGCTAATATCGCAAGTATTTTTAACTGGTTTATTTTTAATTAAAGCGGGATAATAACTATCTTTAAATATTGTTTTTCTTTTTTTCTTATTATTATTTTTATTAAATGTAATAAAGTTAATATCTTTATTAATAATTTTTAAAGATAATCCAGTTAAACAATCTAAATAACCATTAAATCCAAATGAATATAACATAATACTATTAAATTGGGTGTCACTGTATATAGTATAAAATTTTTCCATAATATTGCCAATTTCAAATACTTTTTTAATTGAAATAGAAAAATCAGAAATTTTATTTAATTCTAAAAGCATATTTTCTAAATAAGTTTTATTACATATAACTTCATTATTAAATAGATTATAACTTGTTAGATTGTTGCTAACTAACAAATAGTAATTCATTGAATTAATTGTATATTCAATATATTTTCTAAGTTTAAAAATATAGTTATGAATCTTTGTAAAGTTTGAATAAAAACGAATACATGTTAATATATTTTGGTAAATAGAAAATAAATAAAATGCTGCTGAGACTAAAATATAAGCTTTTTCTCTAATATCAACATCATTAAATTTAGTAAATATTTTACCTATAGCATGGTCACCAATAAGTTTTTTTAAAATAGTAGTATATTGATCTAAAGTTATTTCTAGACCTTTTACTTTTAAAATAAAAAATGGAATAACTAACAAAATAATAGGTAAAAATAGTGATAATAAAGGTGAAGCTAAGTTATATATACTCATAATTTGTAAAAAAAAAGGATTAGTATTAAGAAATTTAGCATGTTCCCAATCAATGTAAAAATACTTTTCACAAAATCCAGTATCAGATTTAATTTCTTTATAAGTATTTAATATATCTTGTAACTCTTCATTATTAATAATATTATTTTTGTTAGACCAAGATGATAATAATTGTTGTGTATCTTTTAAATATTCAATATTTGTTGTATAAATATTTGGTAACTTTTTAACAACCAATTTACCAAAACAATTAGAAGGTTCAAAAATATGTTCATATATGCTTTTAGTATTATTATCATTTTTACTACTATCGTTACTACTATTACTATCGTTACTACTATCACTTTTACTATCGTTACTACTATCATTAGATATAGTTTCAACAAGTTCTAGGTCGGTAATAATATTTTGATTTAATGTATTAATATATTTATTATCTTGATATTCAATTGGTAATTTAATAGATTCTACTAAATCTTTTTCTAAATTAAAATACATATTTAATGATTATTAATATCAAATATATATTTTATTAATTAATATTTTACGAGTTTACTTTATGCTATTTTTGTAGCTCTAATTGTTCCACCTCCACTAGAAAATGTTCCTTGACCAATATTTGCAACTAAATTTAAGTATAATATAGATGTAGATGTAGAATTATTAGCATAAACACCAAATATATTATTTGTTAAAATATTATCGTTGTTTAAACCGCTATAATTTAAATCATTTGATGATGAAGTTACTAATCCGCTAGAAACAGCAGTGTTATTTATAGTATTAGAATTATTAAATACAAATAAAAAATCTTGTAAAATAGGATTACTATTGTTACCTGCTCTTACATTAATTTTTGCTTCTAAAAACCATACTCCTGGTGGAATATTTATAGTGCCTAAATTAAAATTAGTACCATCTGTTGGTATAGAATAAATTAGTATTTTTTTTATAGAGCCAAAAATAGTAGTAGTAGTAGTGTTTATTTCTGGTGGTGTATAATTTAAAGTAGGAATACTTGTAAAAGTAACTGAATTTTGTATATTAGCAGTATTATTAGAAATAATAGATAAACTACTGCTTAATGCTCTTTCAGAAACAATTGCTCTATTTGATTCTGTAGATAAAATACTTGATAAATTATTACTTATAGATGTTTGAACAGATAATCTATAATTATTAATAGATGTTTCAGCATTTGTAGCGTTTGTATTTTGTATAGTAATAGCACTACTTAAATTATTTTCAGCATTTATAGCACGGGTTGATTCAGTTTGAATTATATTACTCAAATTTTGTTGAATACTATCAGTTCTAATAGTTTCATTAGACAGGGTATTAGATAAAATAACTTCATAACTTACTGCTCTAGATACTTCATTACTTATTTGACTATTAATAATATTAATAATATTAGGTTCATTTGATAAAGCTATCGCAATTTCTCCAATTGTATCTAAATTAGATGGAGCTGTTCCTATCATATTAGTTATTTTATTTATAATTTGAGTTTCTGAAGTACTAGCACGTTGTGTTTCTAAAGAAATATTATTACTTAACATAATTTCATAGCTTGTGGCACGACTTAATTCTGTACTAATACTATTTGATAAAATATATTCTTTTGATATAGCTATACTATTTTTTGTATATAATGAACTACTTAAATTTCTTTCTATATTTAAACTATTATTTTTTTTATTTAAAGTAGTAGTACTAATACTATTTTCAATACTTAACGCAGAACTTATTCTATTAGTAAGTAAATTATTGTTAGATTCTAATCCACTATTTAAAGCTAATGCTAAATTATTATTATATAAAATAGAATTACTTGCTGTTATTTTTGAATACTGTGACATTATATATAATAAAAATATAAAAAAAAAGATTTAAATATTATAATTATTAAATCTTTTTAATAATTATACTTATAAATTATTAGTTGCTAAATTTATCCAACTCTTGTTAAACTCCAATTAGCTAGAAATTCTATATTAGCATTACTACTAGCAGATACATTTATATATAAATTTTTTGAACCTGTTGTAGTAAATCCTCCACATAACTTTTTTATATCTCTTCTAATACCACTAGTAACAGTTCCTACACTATCTGCCTTAGGAAAATCATATCTTAATCCAGGAGCAAATGGTTTATAATAATTTTGTTCAAATCCTAATGAAGTAATTTTCCAATTTGAATTTGTAGATAAATTATTAGATAATACAGGTGCTTGTGTTTCACTAATTACATATACTACACGGTCAACATCATTTGAATTAATAGGATTATAAGAAATATCAACTGATAGTATCCATACTCCAGAAGTTGGAACATTAATAGTACCAGTAGTTGCTTCAGTATTAATAGCTAAATTTGATAAATTTTTATTATTACCACTAGTGTTTATTCTAACTGTTCCAGATGTCCCAGTAATATAATTACCTAATAAGTTATTATTACTATTATTTAAACTTACAGTATAACTAGCAGTAGGAGCTACTAAAAAAGTAGGACCATTTGTAATATTAGTTAATCTATAAGAAGTATTGCTAATATTAGTAGAAATATTAGTTTCAATTGAAGTAGCTAGAGATGTTTGATTAGAAATTTTAGTACTTAAACTAGGTTGTAAAGTAATAGTTTCATTACTAACAACATTAGACAAATTACTAGATAATAATGCTTTATTAGTACTAGAAGTAATTGTTTCATTACTTAATATACTAGTTAAGCTAAGTTCAACTGATGTAGCTCTACTTGTTTCTAAAGATATTGTGTTAGATATTTTATTTTCAGATGATATAGAAGAAGATATATTATTAGATAATGTATTACTTAATATATTTTCAATACTAGTAGCACGAGTTTTTTCATTATTATTTGTTTCAATTACAGAAGAAATAATATATTCATTACTTTTAAGTGCTGTAGCAATTTCTTGAATTGTATCTAAATTTGGATTAGAAGAAGAACTAATATTAAAAACAAATGACGATAAATTTATTTCAACAGCAGTAGCACGTTGAGTTTCATTACTAATATAATTATATATTGTATTTTCAACAAAAGTAGCACGTTGTGTTTCATTTGAAATACTACTTGATAAACTATTTTTACTATTAGTATCACGAATTACTTCACTTAAAATATTATTACTTAAACTAGTTTCAACTGAGTTAGCACGAAATATTTCAGTAGAAATATTTGTACTTAAAATAGACTCTACAGAAGTTCCTCTACTAACTTCATTACTTAATTGAGATACAACATTATTTAAGCTACTATTTAACCCTACTAAATTATTATTTATATATAAGTTAGAATTATTAGTTGTAAGCTTTAGGTACTGTGACATTATATATATTAAAAATATAAAAAATATTTTTAATAAATAATTATTTGCTAAATATTAAATTAAGCAATTCTTATTAGTTTATATGTATAATTTATTGTTGCTATATTTCCACCTAATAATTGAAAATTAAAATATATAGGAGTACCATTACCTCTAATAGTACCGGCTAAAGGAATAATTCTATTAACATAAGGTGATGGAGCACTGCCATCTGAAGCAGTTTGAACTTGATTCCATTCCCAATAGCATAATCCTGGTGAATGATCAGTAGTATTAGATTGTGGATTAGCAAGTGGTTCATTTTGTGTAGCATCATACATTCCAATACTAATTCCAATTCTACTAGTTACATGTGATGTTGAAGTTTGAGAATATTTTACTTCAACACACATAAACCAAACACCATTAGGAACATTTACAGAACCCATTTGTTTCCAACCATTAGTTCCAGTTAAATCATGAGCGTTAGTTGAACTACCATTTATTGTATAACCTAATTGATTAACATTATTAACATTATTTATATTTTCACTTGAAACAGTATATGATAAAATAGGTTGAGATGTAAATACTGGTCCATAATTAATACAAGAAATGTTATTATTAATAGTTGTTAATGAACTAGATAATTGTGATTCAGTACTTCTTGCACGTGTTATTTCACTAGATAAAGAATTTTCTAATGGTGTAAATGTAATATTAACTTTATTAGATATAGCAGTTGATAAAATAGATTCATTACTTCTTGCTCTACTAATTTCATTAGAAATTCTATTAGATAATATAGTTTCTACACTATTAGCTCTTAATATATTTCCATCAATTAACGAATTAAATGATAAATCTGAAATATTTATATTAGATAACTTAATTGATATTTCAGATGAAATAATATTTTCAGAACCAATTGCTCTAACATTTTCATTACTAATATTAGAAGTAATAGTATCAATTATAGTTTCGCTAGATAATGCGCTAGCAATTTCACCAATTGTGTCTAATAGTGTATTTGTAGCACCAGAAACAAATGTTGATAAAAATCTAGAAATACTAATTTCAATGCTAGTAGCACGAGTATATTCAGTAGTGCTAATAGCGGTAGTTAAAATAGATTCAACACCAGTAGCACGATTTTGTTTACTAATAATTTCTGCAGATAATATATTTTCACTAGAAACAGAACGAGAAGATTCTTGACTTATAAGACGTTCTAAACTATTTTTAGCAGTATTATCACGATTAATTTCTGTACTAATTATATTTTTTAAACTAGTTTCACTAGCAGTAGCACGAGTAGTTTCATTATTTATATTATTAGAGTTACTAGTAATATTACTATTTAAAGCAATTTCATTTCCATTATTATATAACTTTAAATTATTTGTAGTAAGTTTTGAATATTGTGACATTATATATAATAAAAATAAAAAAAAACGTTTAAAAATTATATTTAATATATTAAATATAATTAATAAAATGGAGACTATAATTTATAGATTATCGAGTTATAAAATTAGCAATAATTTAAAAAATAAGATATTTAACAATATAATAATAAACGAATTAAATATTGAAAATGATGAGTTTTTGCTAAATTATTTAAAAAATATATGTTTAAATAAAGATTATATACAGTTTTATAAATCAGTTTATGCTGAATATAAATATGATTATATTATTTGTATAATTTTATATTATTTAGGAGGGTTAATAATAAATGATAAAATTCTTTTAATGAATA
>JACCDI011381681.1_pt1 | contig 13684 bp, 8 predicted proteins | sample 7442791 | NCBI WGS metagenome assembly JACCDI01 (sample SAMN15323434, study PRJNA562643) | freshwater metagenome | isolation source: river surface water | place: USA:Blue River Watershed | collected 2017-08-15
CCTTGTACAAGTTATTGTCCTGATGTATAATATGCTAATCATGAGTCCATCCCATTGTAGTTCAACTTTGACAAACTTGTAAACATTTCTTGTATAGTACTAAACAACATATTTTGTCCTTCAGGATTTTGCAGTTATGCATCAATCAAGAAGATGTCACTCATCCATGTACTTCCTCTTTGCAGCAGTGCAATTCCATCTATAGTAGTTTTCTTCCATGTCACCAAGTATATGTCAGATGAGTAGGTTTGTGAAGGGAAAAAAGGGGTGATCATGGATCATTTATTTTGATTCTTTGATTGCATTTTCATTGTCCAAGGCATTGACAGGTACTCCATCAATTTCAAAAGACCCTACTATGACGTAAGTCACCATAAAATTTTGATATGTCATACATACGGTCTTCCCGATTGTCTGCGCAAGAAAAGTAGGCCTAAAGTCACACCCTTTTTTATTTTTCATTATCATGAATAATTTTTGTATAGCACAGGAATTGTTATGAGAGCTAAAGGATTTATGGACAAGGAGGCCAAAGATCAATCCTTGCAGCAAAGAGTGCGCTGTTGAACAAACAAATTTAGAAATAAACTTTCCACATCTTCTGTCTCTTCTCCCAACCCTTTTCATAATGTTCCATCTTTTCCAACATTAATCCTTATTAAAGTGAGTAAGCTGAGTGATCTTGACATCATGCCTCCTCCACTCCAAGTTCAAGCCAATCTGAAAATCATCAGCACAAGCACAATGGCATGGTGAAAACAAGCTCACTTCAAAAACACTGTTTAAATGCTCACAAGCAAGCAATTCTTAAGTTTGTAGATGAGGTTAAAAACAAAAAGAATGAATCACATAATATAAGGAGTACAAGAGTGGTTTGTGAAGAAGTGTACAAAGAATTTAGTAATAATATCCATCTGTAAACAGTCCAAAAATATGTAAAAGAATGCCAAGCTGGCAATTCTCCAAATATGAAAGGGATTCGAAGTGTCACCCCCAACTTCATTTACTCAACATTGTGAGGACCATTTTAACTGCATTATCAGAACAATCAATACAATTCAAAATCTAGGGACAACTGTCACAAACATTTAGTTGTAAAGCAGAACCATCACATTTGAAAATAGGAAAACATTACATACAACCTAGTAACTTTTGTGTTGAAGAATACAGTGATTGATATTGGCAGAGCAAATGCAATACACTAGAACAGAGGAAGATTAGGTGGACAACTTACCACAATATCAAAAGTTGGCTTAATGATAGTTGAGGACATGATCTAATGGAGTTTGGTTTTATAATAAAATTAGATGATGGGTCTGTAAACATTTCTAACAATCAACCAATGCGGATCATCAACATTGATAAGACTTGTTTTTCATTGGATGGATGGTCCCGTAAATGCAGTGGTTGCCCAGAAATTATGTGAGTTGGAAAAAATCTACCTGAGATTGGGATAATATTCTCAAAGACAATTTTGCTTGACCATGATATCTGGCTGCACAGCAGTTGGAAAAGCAATCCCACCTCATTTCCAGTTCTCAACAATAGTAACATCTAAGGATAGGATGCAACTTTGATCAGACTTGTTGCAGTATGCGTCAAATGTAAAGGGGCAATCAGGATGCAACAGTGTCAGAGAATGGTCAGTTTCTTTTGGGATGAACTCAAAGAGAGGCATGGATGGTATTGAATATGAAAAATATATTTTCTCATCAATCATCCCATTGTTTCCTGACCTTTAAGATGTTCCAGGATCATTGATTAAGCTAAATAATGATAGTGAGCCAGGGCAGTTACAACAAAAATTGTTATCTACTCTTTGGTTGATTTGTGTATATAAGTATCATGATGTACCCATCACAAGATCAAAAGAATTACAGTCCATTCAAAACATAGTTTTGATTGAACCTTGACTCTGTGACCCAGCAATCACTGAATGTATCAAACCCATGAAATCTGCAGCCATGGTTGAAGGGTTAGTTGTTTTTGGTGGCAAAGGTCTTGTGTCTGGTTGCATTATATGTGAGAGTGCATTTGACATTGCTTTCTCAAAAGAGCAATGTTTGACTGTATGAAAAATTGGGGCTGCACCATTCATGCAGAGGTACCTTGAATTGAAGCACATGAGGCATAAGTTTGGAAACTCATATGATGAGGTGAATGCAATGGCCAAAGCAATAAAAGAGTCTCATCAGTTGAGTTGCTATTTTTTGACAAAAATGGATGTAATGGAGAAGTTCTTCACATCAAATTGAATGAGGTGAAAAAGGAGCATATTAAAATGATTGCGAAGGCAATCAATCATTGTGAACTTTTGTGCACAGCTGGAGGTGATCAATTAACAAGCAAAGACATGGTTGTGACTTTTAAGGTTAAAAAATGATAAAATCAAAAAGATTGAACAGTCCAAAAACAAGAGAATTTTTTTCTAAAAGCGTGCTCTTGAAGCAAATGAATTTTTTCTGGCCTCTAATTCATTTGGCAAGTGTTTCTGCTGTTGAGCTTGAAAAATACTTTTATGGCATCAAATTCCAAAAAATAAAATGGGAAACAAAATAACTAATAACTAACATGGAAGTAATTCTTCTGAGTAAGAAGCTTCCACCGTCTTTCAAAGATTGGAGTAGTTAAGATGAAAGAAGCAAAGTTAAATCATCTGTTGAAGATGGAGATCAAGTTGGAAGACACAGCTTTGGGTTAATAAACAACAGTGGAAAAATTAAAGTTCAATCAAGCAATTGATTCAATGATATAAAAAGACCTGAATTTTTTAAAGAAAAATATGTAATGTAAAAAATGAAAACTGAGAAGACAGAGGCAGAGACAAGTAGAGAAGCAAAATCGATTGAGGATGGGTCAAGTCATTATTGATGTAGTAACGACAAAGACTATGTATCTATGAGGTTGCCCAACCCTAACAGATAATTGAAGATGAAGATAAAATCATCACGTTTTGTGGAAGAAATGCAGCAAAAAGAGATTATCAAAGTTATGAATGCAAGTTGTAACCACTGAGTGATATCTTGAAGCCCATTGGGAAAGTTGAGAGCAGAACAGCTAGTAACCAAATCAAAACAAGAGGATTCAGATAAGAACTGGTGCAAAAGTAATTATTCTGGGAATGGGCAGCAAGCAAATAATATTTCAGCAGAGCACTCCATAACAATTTTAAAAATCTTGATTGACTCCAAATGAGAAAATCTCTTATTTTGGGAAATCTCAAAAATTGCTTCAATTTAAAAACAATCAAAAAACATGGTCATACACAACAAACTTCAACACCCCCATCAGTGTTTAGTGTAATGCTTTGAATAACTATCAAATAATATCATAATGCTGTTGGTAACATATCACATCTCATGCAATTACTATGGGAGCAATTGAATCAATTGAATTGATATCATTGATAGAACTGAGACCTCCAGATGGGCTCTAGACAGCTTGATTTCTGTGTAGAATCAGTTCATTTCTATGTGTGTATACTGATTTTCTAGGTTGGGAGTTACTCTTTTTCAGTACCCCTTTTTTAGGGGTAAGTTACCCCTAAATGAGTAATTACTTGGGAAACACCCCAATTACCCCAGTTATCAGTGATGGATCACAAGCCAGTGGAGCACAAGGACCGCAAGTGTGTGTCAATTGTTTTAAGTGGATTGTTCTATTCCGCTGTGAAATTTAAATTTGATAAATTTAGAGTAAGAAGTAAATACAAGCTGCCAGTTGACATTCATAAGTCCAGAGATTGGGCTTGTGACTCACAGAGGGGTTTGACCATTACTCTAATTTGGGTAACACCATTAATCCTCAAAAAGGGGTAGTAAAGAGTACCTGAGGGGTGATTGGGCATTACCCAGGGTAACTGCCAACCTAGCTGATTTTTGACAACCAATATTGGGGGAACTCAATATGTGCATAGGGATGCCAAAAACCAATAGTACTCAAACTAATCCCATTGTAAATATCTCCTTGAGACCATCATGAACATTTGTTACTAACATCATTTATCACAAACAACAATACTTGGGGAGTTATTCAGTTCATCATGGAGTTTTAAATATAACCTGGTAGCTGGTAGGTATGACCAGTTGTACCCAAACCAAATGCCTTGTGCATATCTCCTTGAGACCCTCATAAAAATTTGTTATTAACAACCCATGTCATGAAACGCAATATTTGGGCAGCTGTTTAATTTGTTTATGAATTTTTGAAAACAAAACTGCAAGGTACAATACAAAAATTATGAAATACAATGGAGAGTTAATTTTTCGTCTATCAAAAAAAATAATACGATCAACGAAATCAATGTTAACGAAGGATTTTTGTCATGTATTGTAGATTCTCTAGGTAGTTCCGTATAGTTCGTAACTGTTGTATTTGGTCTAACTCCTAGTAATATCCACCTGGCACACAGAGAGAGAGAATTTTCAGAATATGTACTAATTCCTATATGTTTTTCGTTTGTTGGTTTTTTCTTGTTGACGAGGTCCGCGAGGATGCCTTCACATTAATCGCCGACGACAATGACATGACAATAATGAACCATGAACCATTTGCCCAATAAAATATGAGATTGATAAAAAATACCTTATAGTACTCCAAGATTTCCAACACCGATTTCTCCTAATCAAATCCAATCGAATTGAAGTCGAATGACCTGTCAATCTGACACTGCCGAAATCTCGTCTCTGCTTCAGAGATGAACTCTTCTGCCCTTGTTGTCTCCGGAGGGAAGCCATATATCGTGGAAGATCGGCCTCTTATTTCGAGAAGCTCTGGGGATCGAAGTGAGTACATGTTCCGATTGCCTTTCTTCAAAAAGAAATGCTTTTCAACATCATTTTAGTCCAATGAATTTTCGACGGAATGTTCGTTGTTGAACTTCTACTGGTTTCAGAAAAAAATATACATCAATGGAAAAACACTTCACTAAGTACACGATTACTAACATTCATATTGCGGATAACTTTTCGCCATCGACGAAAAATGCAACTAATATACAATTGCAGTCAAAATTACGCACATCATTGAACCCGGAAAGGAAGAAACTGGATGCTTAACGTGTTTTTATTCGCCTCCGGAATATCCCGTCTTGGCAAAGTGTCCATGCTTTGATTACCCAGAATATGTCATTAATGAGATCAAAGCGTCGCAATAGTAAGTTGTTTCGTATCAATGATATCAATTTCTCTTCGTTGAACTACACCTTGACTTTTCATTTTTCCTGTTGTCTTATTGTTACTGTGTAACATTACTCCAATCAACAATTTTTTACGCTCTGGATCGACAATGTATCAAATCCTTCACAGCATATATGTACGGGAAAATAGCATTGAATACAATCAACCCATATTGCAACCGGCCAAAGCCAACACAACACTCGCAGCGTGCTTTTGCTGTGGTAATTCTCCTACAGACTTGACAGTCCGAGATCAAATCTCGGTAATTTACTTTGATGATATCTTGATGGACAATGTTAGAAATGATACACGACTATGCAATCCACTGCTTAGCTTTTGTTGCGGCGGGAAGGGAGAGGAGGTGAGGCTAGAGTCGACTGTTATAGGTGGATGGTGTTACAGGGGTAGGGGTTTCAGTGGTACTTGCTGCTGCGTTCCGTGTGTGCCGGTTGGATGTCCGGATTGTTTATGCCCTTGCGCAGCTAAAGTAAGTTGTGCATTGTCGATAACATTTTACACATGCATCACTACTTTTTGTGCCGCAGCTAAAAGAAACACCTCGCAAAATGCTACGACATTACTCGTTGCTTCATTTTTTGCCTTGCAACATCAAAGCGTACCATATTTGTTGAGGATGCAGATTTTGCAGTGAAAATCATTAGTCAAGCACGTGACGATGCCAAAGTTAGAATGCAAGTAATGGAGCGGTAGTTAGTATGGTACATTATATTTAAAAATGATTCCTCTAGGTTGCCATGTTCCTTTGTTCTTGCAAACTTGATTAGTTTGCTGCCCTGAAATATTGTCATTTGAATGAAGTCGTGAGGCATTAGAAATTTATTACTACCTCAAACTAATAAGTGGACAGACTTGCTTTGGGAATTATATTTTCCCTACAAGACTCATCCTTATCCAGTTGATTCAAAAACTCATTTTACCATTCGAAGTTAAATGGTCTGTCAGCAAGGCTTCACATAAAAATTATCTTGTAAAACAACTGATAGAAATAATAATACTCTTTATCACAATTTCTCCACATCACTCCATATCTTTGTTTCTGTTTCTCATGTTAAATTCCTATTTGTATCATAGTGACGTTTCATCTAATAACTGTGGGTCTGACCCTAATGCAAACTTTGTCATAGTAGCAGTAATCTTATAATTATTTGCTTCAATTTGGAAGTACATGTTGCACGCAAAACACAACTAAGAAAATTAAATCTATTTGTCCTGGATATGACAATGATGAACTTGACAATACAATCTTCCACATTCTTCAAAATCTGCACCAAAACTTTTGATATAAGTGTCAATGGTAGTAGTGAGACTTTGGGAGATGGTGCCTTTATGGGACTCTGCATTTCTTTGTTTGACTATTTACAACTGAAAAGATTGATAAAAACATGAGTATAAATAACTTATTACTTCATCACCTTACCTTCAAAACTAAGTAAGACTACTTCTGTCACTTTCAACTAAAATGTACTGAAAGCATCCTTAATTGAACTGTTAAGAACCAAAATTGGCTGGATTTTTTGTGAAAATGTCATGATACTCTGAAATCAATTTTATGTTGTAATTATTTTTGTTATTGATCTGATCCTGTTAGACATGCTATAAATATGTCACCTGCTATATGACCATGTAGGAAAATGGTTTTTATGTCAGTAGTTGTCCTGGCAGTTGAGAGCCATGCCTTTGCCAACATGACATTCAAAGAGTGATGATGGCAGGTCAGCAGCTTGTTGGTGCTCTAGTATAACCTAACAAACCCTCATGATAGTAGTAGTCCAACAGATTAATTTGCAATCTTGGTTGCCTTTATGTTTGCAAGGCAGCCAATGTGGAGGGCCATTTTCCTCATCTCTGGATGCTGCCATTAATGTTGTGGAAGTTGACAGTCATGGGTTGGAAATTCTGTTTTTGTGGGCTCAATACCAAAAAGTTATCACAAATTAAACTTTTTCAACATTTGCATTCTATTGCCACAAAATTTATCTGAGTACATACAAAATACACTTTTCAACAGTGACACCATTACTGCTTTGCAGTGAACCCCTTATGCAAACCTTTATGATACAACGAAATCATATACACTGTTCACATCTTGTACCTAGGTCACTTTTCAAGGTTTGAGAAGCTAGATTTATGAGTGAAGAGGTAAGAGCTATGTATACACTTCAACAGTTTCCCTCCAAATTGTGAGAATAAATGATCTCTCTGCAAAGGTATAATGTAAAGCAGGGAGAATTGTTCACTATTTTAACTCATAACTCTTCACTTGGAAAAGTCATGATATGGCTGTAATTTTGACCTACTGTTCTAAAGCTCCAAAAATGATATGTTTTTGACACCAAGCTCTTTTCCCCTTGTGTTCATGTGTCCAAGGCTATTTGAAATGAAAAAGCTTGAAAGCAAATCAAATATCTCCCCAATTTATTGGAAGCATCAACATGTCAAAATTTACCTCTAAGAAAGTGTTGATGACAATGAGCCACAGTAAAGAGATTAATGAAGGAGAAGATTTTCAAACAATCATAGCAAGGATGAACAATGGAACAAAAAACAGTATGGATCAAATATCCAGAACCCATGTTGCCAGTTTGATTACAAAAGAGCAAATGTTGCATTTTGTAATGGCTACTTTCTCCCTCATTAATTGTATCGTTTGGATGTCAGGATCATCTGACATCTTTTGCAAACCCAAATCAAGTATATCATGAAAATTATCACAACTTGAGCAAAATCTGAATCTTACCAAGATATGTTGGAATGAAGGAGCAACACTTGATGCTGTGTTGAGGGTATGCCATTTAACCCTCTCAAAACACTAGCATTTGGTTTTCCCTACTTTGCTTTTGTTTATTAATTCCAAATTTCAGTCCAACTTGGAATGAAATTGTGTAGGGATTCTGATTATGCAATTCAACTAATCTTTTTGTGGGAATATATGAGGGTGTTCAATGATGATGACTAGCAGCTTGCACCAAAATTCCACAGAGTTGATGGCATGCTTGGATGACTTGATTGCTCCCATAAAGAAAATAATGCTTTATATGCCACCATTCCAATAATACTTCTTGGATGGGTCTATTGAAGAGAGAGAATTCAGATGGGGTGATTTCAGTCCAAAATTCAAATAAGGATTGAGGAATACAATGAAATAATCATCTTCATAGATGTTATCATTTTAATAACCTTTTCGTTTTTCATTTTTATTATGTATCAAGCTTCCATTGAACTATGATGAGACTAAATAGGCCAAGTTGCATGAATCATTGAAAAGGATATATAACATGTCTTTGATAACCTCAAGATCCTATGGAAATTTGTTTGACGCCAGTCAATCTATGGAGTCTGAAAGATATTGTAAGCATAATCACTACTTCTCTTATTCTATACAAACACCCGCTAAAGCCTGTCAACTACTTTAGACAGTTTGGAAGACTTTGATTAAATCACAGCCATGCATCTTCCATGTATTTCAAACATTTCTAATATTAACAATGAACAAAAAGATGTAGAACAATGCATTTTGATCCTCTTGCAGATGAGGATGTTTATGGTGAATTAGTAAATAAAAGGGTTAATTTTTGATGCAAATCAAAACATGGAATTTAACAACAATTTTGAACTAAATAATCATTTCATATCAGTAAGTGACAGATAACAAACAACTTTGTTAGTGAATGATAATTTCAACTTTAGCCTTGTGCCGAATTATCAATATGGTTGTCAAGACCATCAAAATAATATTAAATGCCATCCTCATCATGATTGATGTCCACAGTTAAATCTCCTTTGGGTTCATCACCACTTCTGGCTTTTTTGTCATCATCACTTTTGTTTCCCAGGGTGTCTGAATTTGCGTTTGATTTCTTTGCACCTTCTACATCAGAATCAACACCCAACTCCTTTGCATTGTTGTATTTGAATCCACATCTGATTCCTTCACATCCTTCATGTCCAAATCCACATCCATATCCTTTGTATCCTCTGTAATGCATCTATTCTGCACAAGTGTCATCAAAATTTTCATGCCTCTTTATTCTCACCATCATTAGAATCATCTTTTTCATTGTCATCAGATAAATCAATCACATCTTCTGGTTGCTGCTGGTTTCTGCACATGTGTTACCAACACTTTCATGCCTCTTTATTCTCACCATCATTAGTGTCACCTTTGTCATTCTCATCAGAAAAATCAATTACATCTTCTGGTTGCTACTGGTTTCAATCTTCATTTGTTGCTTCACTATCTTCTAGTTCAAGTTCATCAACATCTGTGTGAAACCCAGTTATTTTTCAATTCCTCAATGACACGACTCAAACCTATTAATGATTAGTATTATTAGATTTTGCACAGACTTGCAATCCTTTTGGAAAAAACTTTTTCAATCCATTACTGATGCTTTGTTTTTTATTCAAATATACCATTTGTCACAAAGATTCCTGTTACTTATAAAATCATCACATCCTTATGAGTTCAACTTCATGTTGGTTCATTGTTCTTTGATTCTCTATGCCTGTCAGATTGTTCATATTTTCCCCCATTGGGGGATTACGATCCTCCCCTTTTAATGGTTCATGTTTGTCTGTCAAAATAGAATGATTGGGATTAATCACAGAATTGAATTTTGGAATACCATGAAACAACTTAGCTCACTTAAGGAAAAGCAAGGGCTAACCTTGTTCCTCTTTGAACTCCCTCATTACAACTTCATACAACTCAACACCACTGCCAACACAACTAATTTTACGATTCTTGACATATTTGAAAAATATTTTTTGAAGATATTCATTGAAGGCTGAATAGTTCTAATGAATTGATTTTAAAGATGTTGATTGAAAACCTCACCATTACCTTCTTCAGAAACAGACCAAACCACATACAAGGCAAATGTCTTGCCTCAAAATGTATTTGTGGTCTGATCTTTACTAGTAGTCAGTTCTTTGGAAATTGGAGCTTATGCCTAGTATGAAACAAGGTCTTCCACTTCATGGAAACCAGATGTTCTCTTAGCTTTTAGTTTGAAGTCTTCAAAGATGTGTGTGTGAGAATTGTGAAGTGGGTTGTAAAACAGAGGGTCCATCTTTATTGCTGGCATTGTCAATTAAGACCTTTTCTTTGGTGTGGAACTCTGTTGATTTTTGTGTGTTTAAATTCACTTTTGCTTTTGCCGATTTTGTCTTCTTGGCAATTGGAGGCTTTGTATCATGGTCACTGGACATTTCTGATGTTTACTACATTTAGGTGAGGGCATGTCCAATTTGTGGAACATTCTTAATTTTTCAAGAAGATTTTTCCTGATTCCTGACAATTGATCATGACAGCATCAGCCACCAGGAATGGTCAACCCATTGCTTCAAAACACTGTTTTAACAACATCAACATAAAAATCAACCAATCACCACAGGACAGGGAGGGGTGATGAAAAATATCATTGGAATCATATTGATGAATAAATTTATGCATCAATTTTTTACTGCAATGTCATCATGTAAAAATTTTGTTGTAGTTTATAATTATTGTTATATCAGCTCTGTTGGTTGTTTTTGCGTCAAACAAGACATGGGGGCTTAACCAAGTTGTGTTTGGATAGAACATCATCTGGAACATATCATATGGCATCATGGCGGATGGTGGTGGCTATTTTTGACCGCAACGGTAAAAGTAGGATTTTTCATTTTTTGGCGATGGCATCCAGTTTAAAATTCTGGCACCTCTTCGGAATCAATACATATCAAAATATCGTACAGTTTCATTTTGGTCAAAAGCAATAAGCCACCTTTTTTCTTTGTGGAACAATGAACTGAAAAGATATGATCCAATCAATACTACGTTACCACACGTCAAATTCTAAAATATCTGAGAAGCCGTGCAGAATTTTTGGTAGTGTTCGCACTAATGATTTGTGGTTGTATTCTCGCATGACTTACAACTTTTCACAAATTGATCATTTTCTCAATGACGACAACCGAGGTACGATACCATTTTTCAGCATTGATATCTTATCACAAACATGAAATACCTCTAACGATCAAAAGTATTTCTTTCGTGGGTGACCAAATCAGAGAAATCTTTCCGTTTTTACTTTCTCAGTCTATCTCACTTTTTCTCACTCTTTCTCACTCTTTCTCACTCTTTCTCACTCTTTCTGTGGATATCAGGTTTATTCCTCGCTCTATGAGAGCATCTTCCTGAATTTCCACTCGGCTTCTCAGATCTCCACTCTCTCCTCATTTCAATCTTCATTTACATAACATCATAGAGCCTCTTTTCGCAGAAGCCACCGGAAAGATAAAACTCCCTATGATAGCTTCTTCGCCCAATGACTACGAAGGAATTCAAGTAATCCCTACTATGATATGCGAACCCCTCACCTCCTGGCCAATACGTGGGCTCTAAATAATAATAATGAACATCACATAAAAAAACGAAACAACAATAAATAAAGCATATTTTATTTTATGGTATTATTATTTTTGAGTCGATGTACAATCGCAATATTCGGTGTTCCTACATCAATTCATCTATCGGCATATTATTTTTTTGGAGCTTTATGAATGGGAGCCAGTGATAAGAAGAAAGGAGCAAGTATTACGACACTACGAGAGTATCGTGAGCAGATGATTGAAACACTCGTAGAATAGCGCACATCTATTTTCGAGACCAAAATTCTTGTTACTATTTCTTATTGGACACGCCAATGATGATCGCGCCGAGCACCCAAGATGTCGTCTCCGGAGGAGGTTCCTTCTCTGCCTGCTTGCAAAGGGCGATTCGTCGGCCCCTTCCTTCTCGTTCCTCTGCCGAAAATAACGACGACACCCGCAGATATACTCATGACGGTGGCAATGACGATGATGGGAATACTCCCAGCAGTAGTGATTATGCCAACCAGGATTGGACGACTCACCACATATCCTACACTCTCTTGAGCGAAACACTCTGTTATTTTTCTCGGCGTAGAGACGAAGTGGCGAAACGACTTCGATTGCGGAATCCTCGGCAGAAAAGCAGCAATTGGACTCTTTCGGAAGGGGAATTGGCCGAAATTATTAGTGAATATCGTTCTCGGGCTCCTTTCAACGGCCATGGCAGCGGCAATGACGATCATAACACTCTCGACGGAATGTTGAACAATGACAATGGCAGCCAAAGTAATATAAACGGGGCCGATGGCGTCGGCGATGATAATTATTGCAATCTCTGTGATGCAGAATCGTGGAATAATACCTGCGAAAGTGGTGAAAAGAGTAACGGCAAGGGCAATAACTATGATATCATGGAGTACGCCGAACAACGAGCACTGGGCAGAAAAGTGCCCGGAGGAACAACTAGCAGCAAAGATCGTCGATCGTGGAGACGGCGAACTTTTGGTACCTGTACAGCCAATGATTCTGGAGATATGGATTCTGAATTCGACGAAGCGGATGTCTATCGAAGTATGGACTCGTCACCCAACAACGCCGCAAACAGCAACGACATGCATCATGAGCATGACAGCTACGGCAGTCACATCAACAATTCCAAAAACTGTCTTAGCGAAAATCAACTGACCAAATCGGAAATCACCACCCGACTTTCCCACTTGGAACGAACCGAACTCTCAGCCCTCCTCGACTCTGAAGTGCAACGCGCCGCTACCTTTTATCGAAGTCGCATTGCCGAATTGGCTCCCCCGAGGGAAGACGGGGGGACCATTCCCACATTTGGCGATTTATGCGGAGCCATGGAAGGTTGTAATGATTTCATTGCGAATGACGGAACGACTGTGGGAACATTCAGCGCCAATGTGAGAGACGTGGCGGACATGAGTTGTGGGGAATACCCTTACGGTCGTCATCCTTCCTGCGGGGGTGGGGATTGTACTGTCGATGGGAAAAATACGGACGAGGAAGATGTAAATTCACTCACTGGTGACCAATCATCTTCGAATTTCAACAACCATGCCAGCCAGAACCTATCTTTTACTGATATGGCCTCTGAGATACTCGAGCTTCATGCATTCATCACTACGAACATAATTGTCATTCGTCAAGTCCTTATTCGGTACGATGCCTTTGCGAGATCTCTAGGTGGATCGCCCATGTCATCCTGGTATCAGACTACGAGACGTCAGAGGGGAAAGAAGGGATTGAAGTCCGACTATGGGGATTTGGTTCATCATTCCAAGTTGAAGAAGTTGACGAAGGCGTATATTCAAGAATACGGAAGGCATGTGGAAGAGGCTAAATTCATGAGAGACGAGGAACTGGGAAGGAGTGGCTCGAGGAGAAGAAGGAGATTGAGAGGATTCTCCAAAGCGTATCATCGTTTGGTAGACAAGGCGGAGAATATTAAGAAGAAGCAGCGTATGAAATGGAGGCAATCGGCCATGCATTGGGATGAAGACGACGATGATGTTGAGGGCAAAAATACATCATCCGAACATGTCAGATTGAACACATCTTCAGATAAAATCGACACTTCCATAGATTTATCGAGAACAACTACTCCTCCG
>JACCDI011357662.1_pt1 | contig 13681 bp, 13 predicted proteins | sample 7442791 | NCBI WGS metagenome assembly JACCDI01 (sample SAMN15323434, study PRJNA562643) | freshwater metagenome | isolation source: river surface water | place: USA:Blue River Watershed | collected 2017-08-15
GAGTCGCAAGACTTGGGTGAAAAACTATTGGCCCAAGCCCTGCGTGCGGAGGGCTTTAACCACTTGCCCGCGCTCGACGCCACGCACAAAACTTCTTGGGACAAATTGCTGCGGTTCACGGGCAACAAAACCATGGAAGAGCTGCTGACAGACATTGGTTTGGGCAAGCGCGTGGCGAGCATTGTGGCCAAACGCTTGGTCAATTTGCTGGCCGATTTAGGCGAGCGCCCAGATCCTCTGTTGCTCAGTCGCGAGCGTTTCACAGCGCATGAAACCGTATCCCAAGGTGGTGTGGTGGTGGATGGCAGCGACACAGCATCGGTTCAATATGGCGCTTGTTGTCACCCCTTGCCTGGCGACCCTATCGTGGGCTATTTGGGTCGTGGTGAAGGTTTGGTGGTGCACACGCGGCATTGCAACGTGGCGCAGCGCTTGCAACACAAAGACAGCGAGCGGTTCATTGCCGTGGAATGGTCGGACGAACCAGTGCGCAATTTCGAGTCGAGCATTGTCGTCACGGTGCTCAATGGCAAAGGCGTGCTAGCCAGTGTGGCAGCCGCCATCACCTCTGCCCAGGCGGACATCAAGTTGGTGAGCATGTCCGACGAGGTGAGCGGTCAGCAAGCCACCGACTTGCGGTTCTTGATCGCCGTGCAAGATTTGTCACACCTGGAGAGTGTGTTGTCCACCTTGCAGCGCTTGCCTGCTGTCAGCCAAGCCAAGCGCACCAGTTCACAGCGTCACGCCAGATCGGCCGAGGGTGCTGGGTAAGTCACCTGCACCACCTCAATGTCTTGCACACCCACAGGGGTCTGCAGTTTCACCACATCACCCACTTTGGCTTTGAGCAAGGCTCTGGCGATGGGTGACACCCAACTCACCTGACCTTTCAAGCTGTCAGCTTCATCAATGCCCAAGATGGTGACCGTCTTGGATTGGCCTTGCATGTCTTCGTAAGTCACCGTGGCACCGAAAAACACCTGGTCATGGCCATGATGCACGCTGGGGTCTGACACACTGGCGAGTTCCAAACGTTTGGTGAGGAATCGAATGCGCCGGTCTATTTCACGCAGTCTTTTTTTGCCATAGATGTAGTCACCGTTTTCAGAGCGGTCCCCATTGCTGGCAGCCCAATGCACGATCTCCACTATTTTGGGACGTTCGTCATCAATCAAATGAAGCAACTCGGCCCGCATGTGTGCATAGCCCTGCGGTGTCATGTAGTTTTTGGTGCCCGCAGGCAATGCAGGTAAGAGGTTTTCCTCGTCGTCGTCTTCTGGATTGGACTCGCGGGTAAACGCTTTATTCATAAGTGAAAAAATGGTGCGGCTGGCAGGAATCGAACCCACGACCCCTTGGTTCGTAGCCAAGTACTCTATCCAGCTGAGCTACAGCCGCACTGGCGCGCATCTTAACACGCAAAAAATTGGTAGGGCGTGGCGGACTTGAACCGACGACCAAAGGATTATGAGTCCTCTGCTCTAACCAACTGAGCTAACGCCCCAGCCAGTTTTGATTATCGTGCAAGAGCACAAGGTCTTGAGGTTCAAGCCATCCAGTTGTCTCTACAAGTGTCATAGCATGCACAGCATTCCCATCGCCAAGAAAGCGCCCCATGACCATCTCCATGTACCACGTCAGCATTCCCCGCATCGTCAACATGCTCAACAGTTTGAACCATATTTTGGACAAAGCACAAGCACATGTGGACGCCAAAAAATGGCATGAATCGGCCTTGACACAATTTCGCCTCTACCCCGACATGCTGCCATTTACCAAGCAAGTCCAAATTGCGTCTGACACAGCGAAGGGCGTTGTCGCTCGCTTGGCAGGCGTTGAAAGCCCAGTCTTTGCCGATGACGAGCAAACCTTGGCCGAGTTGAAAGAGCGTGTGAGCAAAACCATTGCGTATGTGCAAGGCTTCACTGCGGCGCAAATCGATGGCACAGAAGACAAAGACATCGTCACCAAGCGCGGTGACAAAGAAACCCATTACAAAGGGATGCAGTTTTTACTCGGCCATGCCATGCCCAATTTGCATTTCCACATCACCACGGCCTATGCCATCTTGCGTCACAACGGTGTGGAGATTGGCAAACGCGACTTCTTGGGCACGCCCTGAATCATTTGTGGCTGAGGGCGTTGCTGACCAACTTGGCGGTGATGTCCACGATTTGAATCATGCGGTCATAGGGCATGCGGGTGGGACCAATCACGCCCAAGGTACCCACCACCTGCCCGTCCACCTCATAGTTGGCACTGACCACCGACAACTCTTCAAACGGCACCACTTGGCTTTCACCGCCGATATAAATGCGCACGCCCTCGGCTTGTGACGAGATGTCGAGCAGGCGCATGAGTTGGGCCTTTTGCTCAAACAAATCGAAGGCTCGTCGCAGTTGCCCCATGTCGCTGGAAAAATCTGACACGGACAACAGGTTGCGTTCGCCGCTGATCACCACCTCGTCCTGCGATTGGCTGAGGGCCTCGGAACTCACCTGAACCGCGGCTTGCATCAGGGAAGCAATTTCACTGCGCAAGGTCTCCACCTCGGCTTGCAAACGCTCACGCACCTGCTCGATGCCCATGCCGACAAAATGCGTGTTGAGGTAGTTGGAAGCTTCGATCAGTTGCGGTTGGGTGATGTCCGTGTCGGTGAAGATGACCCGGTTTTGCACATCCCCATCAGGGGACACGATGATGACCAACACACGTTTTTCAGACAAACGTAAAAACTCGATATGCCGAAACACCGAGCCACGACGCGGTGCCATGACCACGCCGACAAAGTTGGACAGGTTGGACAACAGGTTGGCTGCACTGGCGATGACTTTTTGTGGTTGCTCAGGCGCCAAGCTCGGGGTGTTGAAATTTTCTCGGTTGACCGTCAGCATGGTGTCGACGAACAAGCGATAGCCACGGGCGGTGGGGATGCGGCCAGCGGAGGTGTGGGGGCTGACGATCAAACCCAGTTCTTCCAGATCAGCCATGACATTGCGCACCGTGGCGGGCGACAATTCAATGCCGTTGGCCTTGGACAAGGTGCGCGAGCCCACCGGCTGGCCATCGGCGATGTAGCGCTCGACCAGGGTCTTCAACAACAACTTGGCACGGTCATCCAGCATGGTCATCCTTTCGTGCGATTTTAATGATGTAATTTGGTCATGAACCCGACGTTTCGCCAGATAGCCCTGATCGGCAAGCACCATCCCAGCGCCAGCCACGCCACACCAGGCCAAACACAGCCGATCTTGCGGTTTTTGGCTGATTTTTTGCGCCAGCAAGGTAGCGAGGTGGTGTTAGAGCTCGAAACCGCCAACCACAACCAGATCACCGATATCCCCAAGCTGAGCTTGCGTGAGATTGCACAAGGCTGCGATTTGGCCATCGTCATGGGTGGCGACGGCACCATGCTGGGCTTTGGACGGCAACTCGCTCCGCACGGTGTGCCCCTGATTGGCATCAACCAAGGGCGATTGGGTTTCATCACTGACATTGCTTTGGACCAAATTGAAAACACCTTGCAGCCCATGCTGCACGGTGCCTACGAGGAAGACCATCGGGTGCTGATGCACGGCCAAGTGTGGCGTGACGGCGCATGCATGTTTGAAGCCATGGCCCTCAATGATGTGGTGGTCAACCGTGGCGCCACCTCGGGCATGGTGGAACTGCGTGTGACCGTGGATGGGCATTTCGTCGCCAACCAACGCGCCGACGGCCTCATCATCGCCACGCCCACCGGCTCCACCGCCTATTCTTTGTCCGCCGGTGGCCCCATGCTCCAGCCCTCATTGGCAGGTTTGGTGATGGTGCCTATCGCCCCGCACACCTTGTCCAACCGCCCCTTGGTGTTGGCCGATCCGGCTGAAATCGTCATCGAGCTGGTGGCTGGGCGAGATGCCAGCGCCAATTTCGACATGCAATCGCTGGCTTCGCTGCACATTGGTGACCAGGTGAAGGTGCGTAAATCACCGCACCATGCGGTCTTCCTTCACCCCCGTGGTTGGAGTTACTTTGACACACTGCGTCAAAAACTGCATTGGAACGAGGGTGGATCATGAGTTTGTTACGCATCGTCCTGCGCGACTTTGTCATCGTGCGGCATTTGGAACTGGACTTGTCAACGGGTTTCAGCGTACTCAGCGGCGAAACAGGGGCAGGCAAGTCCATCTTGGTGGATGCCTTGCAACTGGTCTTGGGTGCGCGGGCAGACGCCAGCGTGGTCCGCGAAAGCGCCACACGCACCGAGATCAGCGCTGAATTTGCCCTCACCCCCGCCTTGCGCAGCTGGCTGGAAGACAACGGGTTTGAAGCGCATGACGAGTTGCTGCTCAAGCGCACCATCGACGCGCAAGGCAAAAGCCGCGCTTGGATCAATGCCAGTGTGGCCACCGCCACCCAGTTGCGCGAAATCGGCGACCAGTTGGTGGACATCCACGGTCAACACGCTTGGCAAAGCCTCACCCGCCCTGCTGCTGTGCGCAGCCTGCTCGATGCCTATGCTGGGTTGGATCCTCAACCCTTGTTGCACTTGTGGACCGCTTGGCGTCAAGCCCAGCAAACCCTGGCCAACGCTCGCTTGGCACAAGACCATTTGCAGCAAGAACGCGAGCGCTTGGCCTGGCAAATTGGCGAGGTGGACAAACTCTCGCCCCAAGCCAACGAATGGGACGATCTCAACACCCAACACAGCCGTTTGTCCCATGCGCAAGCCTTGATGGACGCAGCCCAGACCGCCTTGCACAGCCTGCAAGAAGACGGCAGCGGTGCCACGGTGTCGTTGGTTCATGCGCAAAACGCCTTGATCGACCAAACCGGCATTGAACCCGAGTTTCAAGCCCTGGCCGATCAACTCGCCTCTGCCTTGGCGCAAGCAGAAGACGTGGCACACAGCCTGCAAGCCTGGCTGCGCCGCGCCGACTTGGACCCCCAAGGTTTGGCAGACCTGGACGCCCGCCTGAGTTTGTGGGTCTCACTGGCCAGGCGTTACAAGCGCACACCGGTTGAATTGCCCGAGTTGTATGCCGGTTGGCAAGACGAGTTGCAGCGCTTGGACGCCGCAGCCGACCTGGCTTCCTTGGAAAAACACGAACAAGCAACCCACAAAGCCTATCTGGCCGAGGCCCGCAAACTCAGCCAATCCCGCGGTGTGGCCGCCCCCAAGTTGGCCGCGAGCATCACGCAGGCCATGCAGGCACTGGGCATGCAAGGTGGTCGCTTCGAGGTCAGCCTCGAAGCCTTGCCCGAAGCCGCCAGCCATGGTTTGGAAGATGTGCAGTTTTTGGTGGCTGGTCATGCTGGCAGCACGCCGCGGCCTGTGGGCAAAGTGGCCTCTGGCGGTGAGTTGTCGCGCATCGCCTTGGCGATTGCCGTGACCACCAGCCAACTCGGCGAAGCGCAAACCCTGATTTTTGACGAGGTGGATTCTGGTGTCGGTGGTGCCGTGGCTGAGACCGTGGGGCGCCTCATGAAACAACTGGGTCGCGATCGACAAGTGCTGGCAGTCACCCACCTACCGCAGGTGGCTGCTTGTGCTGATCACCATTGGGTGGTCTCCAAACAGAGCGACAAACAAGGCAGTTTCAGCGCGGTGCAAGAAGTGCAGGGCGAGCAACGGGTCAGTGAAATTGCCCGCATGCTGGGCGGCGAACGCCTCTCCGACACCACCCACGCCCATGCACGTGAAATGCTCAGCACCATGGCGGCCGTGGCCGCCCATGCAAAACCCGCCGCCAAAACAAAAGGCAGCAAGGCATGAAGCGCGAACTCGTGCTGATCACCGGCATGGCGGGGTCTGGCAAGTCCATCGCTTTGCATGCATTGGAAGATGCCGGCTATTACTGCGTCGACAACTTGCCGCCGGAATTGCTGCTGCCTTTTGTGCAACTAGAAGATCAAAAAGAAGAAAAACGCGTGGCGATTGCCATGGATGTGCGCAGTGCCAATGCCTTGCACCTGGTACCCGCCCAACTGGCCCAGCTTCGCAGCCAAGAGGTGAATGTGCGCCTGCTCTTCTTGGATGCCAACACCGACACCTTGCTGCACCGCTTTTCAGAAACCAGGCGCAACCACCCGCTCTCGCATGGCTCCACCAATGGGGCGCATTCGGCCCGTGATTTGGTGGCGGCAATTGAACTCGAACGTCAGTTGCTGGCTGATTTGCGCGAAGAGTCTCACATCATCGACACCAGTTTGTTGCGTGCGTCCAAGCTGCAAAGCTACATCCATGCGCTGGTGTCCGCACCCAGCGCGCAGTTGACCCTGATGTTCGAGTCATTTGCTTTCAAGCGCGGTATCCCGGTGCATGCCGACTTTGTGTTCGATGTGCGCATGCTGCCCAACCCGCACTATGAAAACGAATTGCGCGCACTCACAGGTCGCGACCAACCGGTTGCTCAATGGCTGCAAACCCAAGCACCTGTGTCAGCCATGGAGCAGCAAATTGCCAACTTCCTCAGCGAGTGGCTGCCGTCCCTGAACAACGATCACCGCAGCTATGTCACGGTGGCGATTGGTTGCACCGGTGGACAGCACCGATCGGTGTATTTGGTCGAGGCATTGCACCAGCGATTCAGCGCCGATTGGGTCAGCTTGAAGCGTCACCGCGAACTAGACCTCTAAACAGCTTGCTTCGCCAACAACTGGCGCACCGGCGCGGGCAGCCCCATGCTGGGCCACTGCTGGGCGTTGTACCAAGCACCCTCACCCAGTTTCTCGGCCAGCGCGAGCTTCAAGCGAACCGGGTGCAAATGCAGGTCCTTGTGCGTCAGCACATGCACAAAAGCATCGTCGAATTGCAAGGATGTGTTTAACCGGGCAGGCAATGCTGCGCGCAAAGCCTCTTCGCTGTCGAACAAAGGCTGGGTGAACAAACTTCCCCATACGCCTTGGACGGGACGTTGTTGCAGCCAAACCTCACCAGCCTCGGTCACAGCGCACAACAGCCAGATCGACTGCGCACTGCGTTTGATTTTTCGCGTTTTCACGGGGTAGTGTTCCGGGCGACCCTCACTCAAAGCCACACAATCCTCGCGCATGGGGCAACGCGGGCAATCGGGTTTGCGTGGGGTGCACAAAGTGGCACCCAAGTCCATCAAGCCCTGTGTATAGGCCGGCATGTCGTTCGATGCATCTGGCAAGTCGGCCACCGCCAGTTGCTTCAATTGCTTGTCGTGAGCGCTGATCGACAAATCAAGGTCAAAGCCATGGAACCGGCTGAGCACACGTTTCACATTACCGTCCATGATGGCTTCGCGGGCCTCAAAGCACAGCGACGCAATCGCCGCTGCTGTCGAGGGCCCAATGCCGGGCAAGCTTTGCAAGTCGGCCATGTTGGTCGGGAATGCGCCTTGAAACTCAGCCTCGACACGTTGCGCACAAGCGTGCAGGTTGCGGGCGCGGCTGTAATAACCCAAACCACTCCACAGACCCAATACCTCGTCCAAGCTTGCAGCAGCCAAATCACTGACCGCAGGGAATCGATCTAAAAACCGCTGGTAATAGCCCATGACCGTGCTCACCTGGGTTTGCTGCAACATGATCTCCGACAACCACACTCGGTAAGGGTCACGGCTTTGCTGCCAGGGCAGGTCATGCCGTCCATGCTGACGTTGCCAATCCACCAAGCGTTGGGCAAAGGGTTTCAAGGCTTTTGGCATGCAGGGCAGAAAAAAGTAGAGCGCTGTCCTTGCACGATGCGCTTGATGGTGCTGCTGCAAACCCGGCATGCTTCGCCGGCTCGGTCATACACCATGGCTTCCAGTTGAAAGTAACCGTTTTGCCCTTGTGCATTGGAGAAGTCGCGCAAGCTGCTGCCCCCTTGTGCCACAGCACGGGCCAGTACCTGTTTGATGGCTTGGTGCAAGCGTCGCGCACGAGGTTGGCTGATCTTGGCGGCTCGCATGGTGGGGCGAATGCCCGCCAAAAACAAAGCTTCACTGGCGTAAATATTGCCGACTCCCACCACCAAATCGCCTGCCAGCAGCACCTGCTTGATCGGCGCCTGCCGCTTTTTCAAGCCCTGAAAAAACACCCCCGGGTCAAAGCTGTCTTCCAAAGGCTCCACACCCAAATGCCCCAGCAACTTGATGGCCCTGGGGTCTTGCGGATCGTCTGCATACACCACGGCCCCAAAGCGACGGGGGTCGTGCAAGCGCAGCAGGCCTTGCGTGGTGAGCATGTCGAAATGGTCGTGCGGTCCGGGTTGGGCGCGAGCAGGTCCAAATGACAAAGAGCCTGACATGCCCAAATGCACCAGCAGCATGCCTTGGTCTAAATCGATCAACAGGTATTTGCCGCGCCGACGCACCCGCATCACCTTGCACCCCACCAAGCTGCCCACCTCAATACCCAAGGGCCAACGCAGGGGCTTACCCAAAGTGGCATGCAAGATACTTGCACCCGCAATGGCGGAGGCAAAACTCAATCGGGTGACTTCAACCTCGGGTAATTCGGGCATGACAAACGCTTTCTGAGACGCTGGGATTATCATTCCGACGATGACACACCCCACACGCCCTTCCATTTACGCCGCACCCCGTTTGGGCGTTGCCTCATGCTTGTTGGTCTTGCTCTTGGGCGTCCATGCGTGGGCACAAGAAACAAAACCTGAAACACCCGCTCAGCCCGAGGTCATCAACAACTCCAAGTTGAGTGCAGAGTTGATGATGCTGATCATGGCCGCTGAGATGCAAGTCTCTCAAGGCGAGTCTGCCGCGGCTTATTCCCTGTTGTTTGAGGCGGCCAAGAAAAGCGGTGAAGAACAATTGTTCAAACGCGCCGTAGACATTGCCTTGAGCGCGCGTTCTGGCAACTCGGCATTGGACGCGGCCAAAGCGTGGAAAAAAGCCCACCCCAAATCACGTGAAGCCAATCGCTATGTGCTGCAAATCCATGTTGGCTTGAATCAATTGCCCGACAGCATGTTGCCACTGCGCCAAGACATTGTGTTGGCGCCAGAAGAAGAGCAAGCCAGAACCATCCACGCCATCGTCCAGGTCTATGCACAGGCGCGTGACCGTGAACTCGCTACGGCGGTGGTCGAACAAGCATTGGTTCCCTTCACGGACAAACCCAATACCGCCGCTGCCAGCTGGACCACGATTGGCCGCATGCGCCTGGCCTCGAAAAAACTCCCTGAAGCCTTGGATGCCGCGAAAAAAGCCATTGCAAGAGACCCCAAAGCGCTAGAGCCCAACCTGCTGACCCTGGAACTGTTCTCCATGGGCGTTGCAGAAGCTGAAGCCTTGTTGCAACAAAACCTTGGCAATGTGGATGCGGGCATGTCGCTTCGCTTGTCCTATGCCCGGGTGTTGATTGACAACCAACGCAACACAGACGCCAGTGAGCAATTGGCTTATGTCATCCAAAACGCGCCAGCATTCAGCGAAGCCTGGATGTTGCAAGCCGCATTGATGATTGATGCAGGTGATGATGAACGGGCCCAAAAAGACCTGTTGCGTTTTGTTGAATTGGAGAAAGACAAACCTGATTCAAGGGGGTTGTCACAGGCCTACCTGATGCTGTCGCAAATTGCGCTACGCCAGAAAAAAACCGCTGAGTCTGAGGAATGGCTCAACAAGATCAGCGAGCCCGAATCATTGGCCCAAGTGCAAATTCAACGCGCCAATTTGATCGCCAGCAAAGGCGATATTGCCAAGGCCCGCAAACTGATTCAAGAACTGCCGACCAACACCTTGCAAGCACAAAGAGTCCGCTTGCAAGCCGAGGTCAAGTTGCTGCGTGACTATAAAAAATACGACCAGGCATACCAGGTGCTGGTGGCCGCCAGCAAAGAAACGCCCGAAGACTTGGACTTGCGATATGAAGTGGCCATGATGGCTGAAAAGCTCAACCGCTTGGACGAGATGGAGCGCATTTTGCGCAGTGTGATCGAGGCCAAACCTGATTTCCAACACGCCTACAACGCCCTGGGTTTTGCCCTGGCCGATCGAAACATTCGCCTCAAAGAAGCGCGTGAACTCATCGTCACAGCCCTGGAGTTCTCCCCTGACGACCCCATGATTGTTGACAGTTTGGGCTGGGTGGAATTTCGCATGGGCAACAAAGTGGCTGCATTGGCCATCCTTGAGCGCGCCTACAAAAGCAAAAACGACCCTGAAATTGGCACCCATTTGGGTGAGGTGCATTGGAGCTTGGGACAACGCGACAAGGCCCTCAAACTTTGGCGAGAAGCCAAAAAAATAGCGCCCAACAACGAAATCTTGCTTGAAACCCTCAAACGCTTGAAGGTCAAACTTTGAGTGTGATGGCCCGCTCACCCTTTTGGATCATGGGGTGCGCCATGCTGACCCTGTCGGGTTGTGCCATGTTGTCATCGCCTCCAAGGCAAGCCGAATTGGTCAAGGTGGGCCATTGGGAAGGCCGCATCAGCCTCAAAGTCTTGCGTGATCCACCAGAGTTGTTCAGTGCCAGTTTCGAAATCAATGGCCGACCAGAGGATGGCGAACTGACTTTTTTTTCACCCATCGGCACCACTTTGGCCGTCGCACGTTGGACCCCATTCAATGCCCAGTTGATGGAAGGCGCCAAAGTCAAGCGATACGATTCCGTCGAAGCCATGATGTTGGAGTTGACCGGCAGCAAACTGCCATTGCCCGAGCTTCTTGGGTGGCTTGATCAAGATGGCGCAGAACTTCCCGGTTGGACCTTGAAGTCAGACAACTCAAGCAGCAGCCGTCGCGTGTTTGCCAAACGCCAACAACCCTTGCCGGCGGTTGAGCTGACTTTGGTGATTGATCCGAAACGCTGAAGTCTTTTTTCGTCATGAAGTCGCTGCACAACGTTCCGGCCCCCGCCAAACTCAATTTATTCCTGCACGTCACCGGACAACGCCAAGACGGCTACCACCTGCTGCAATCGGTCTTCATGCTGGTGGATTGGTGGGATGTGTTGCACTTTGACCTGCTTGAACACCAACAACTTCAACGGGTGGACCTGAGTACGCCATTGCCAGCCGACGACTTGTGCATGCAAGCCGCTCGTGCATTGCAAGAGGCCTCTGGCACATCTCATGGCGCATTGATCCAGGTGGACAAACGATTGCCTGCTCAAGCGGGTATGGGGGGAGGTTCATCGGATGCAGCCACTTGCTTGCTGGCCCTCAACCGTTTATGGAACCTGAATTGGCCGCTGTCTCGCCTGCACCCTTTGGCCGTGAAACTGGGTGCAGATGTGCCTTTCTTTCTGTTCGGACGCAATGCCTGGGTGCAAGGCATTGGCGAAGAATTGGCTCCGGTCAATCTGCCGCCAGCGCGATTCGCGGTCCTCAAACCCAGCCTCGGTTTGGACACCGGCATGATTTTCAAAGACGCAGGCCTCAAAAGGGACACTTCTCCTGCTACAATTTCCGACTTTGTTGCACAGCCATACGCCTTTGGGCGTAACGACTTGCAAGCAGTGGCCCAAAGGCTTTGCCCCGAGGTATCTCAAGCACTTGCTTGGCTTGAATACCAAGGTTTACAGCCTCGGATGACTGGTTCAGGCAGTGCGGTGTTTGCCCTTGTTGACGCTGAGGCGGTTTTACCCAAACCACCCCCAGGCTGGCAATTGCAAATGTGCAGCAATTTGGAGATTCATCCGTTGGCTGGTTGGGTCTCCTGCGACGATTAACAGGAAGTTTGTTGAAAAACAGGTTTCCCGTGTAGGGGAGTCGCCAAGTTGGTTAAGGCACTGGATTTTGATTCCAGCATGCGAGGGTTCGAGTCCTTCCTCCCCTGCCACCCTTTTGCTCTTGTTCAGAAGTGGCAAGGGTTTGCGGCACACACTGCAAACCATTGCCCTTTGTTTTTTATAACTTCAGGTCGTCATCATGTCGCACCCCCAACCGGATTTCATGGTTTTCACCGGCAATGCCAATCCCGGCTTGGCTGCTGAAATTGCAGGACATTTGGGGATCGGTCTTGGCGCTGCCGAAGTGGGTCGTTTCTCCGATGGCGAAGTGACGGTCGAAATCAAGCAAAACGTCCGTGCCCGCGACGTCTTTGTGGTGCAGTCCACCTGCAACCCCACCAACGAAAATCTGATGGAACTGCTCATCATGGTCGACGCCCTCAAACGGGCCTCGGCCGAGCGCATCAGCGCGGTCATTCCTTACTTTGGCTATGCCCGGCAAGACCGCCGCCCCCGTTCTTCACGCGTTCCTATTTCTGCCAAACTGGTGGCCGATCTGCTGCAAACCGTGGGCGTGGACCGGGTCCTGACCATGGACTTGCATGCCGACCAAATCCAAGGCTTTTTCAACATCCCGGTCGACAATATTTACGCCTCGCCTGTGCTGTTGGGTGATTTGCGCCTGAAAAGCTATGACGATCTGATCGTGGTGTCGCCTGATGTCGGCGGCGTGGTGCGTGCCCGCGCCTTGGCCAAGCAGCTGAGCTGCGACCTGGCCATCATTGACAAACGCCGTCCCAAAGCCAATGTGAGCGAGGTGATGCACGTCATCGGTGAAATAGAAGGTCGCAACTGCGTCATCATGGACGACATGATCGACACCGCCGGTACCTTGGTCAAAGCCGCCGAAGTGCTGAAAGAGCGTGGCGCCAAAAAGGTCTACGCCTATTGCACCCATCCTATTTTTTCCGGCCCTGCCATCGAGCGCATCGCCCACGGCGCAGCGCTGGACGAGGTGGTGGTGACCAACACCATCCCGCTGAGCCAAGAAGCCGCTCAATGCCAAAAAATTCGCCAACTCTCCGTGGCACCGTTGATCGCTGAAACCATCCAGCGCATCTCCAAAGGAGAGTCGGTCATGAGTTTGTTCTCCGACCAAGACCAGCTTTTCTAAGCTGAGCGACGTGGGGGAGCAATGTTGTGGGGCGGTTTTCGCCCCGTTTTGAAACCGAAGTCACACTGGTCGCGGTGGGCTTCTTCTGGAGATTGATATGAAATTCGTCGCTTTTGAGCGCACAAAGCAGGGAACGGGTGCGAGCCGCCGTCTGCGCATCACCGGTCGCACGCCCGGTATTGTTTATGGCGGTAAAGCCCATGAGCCCCAATCCATCGAACTCGACCACAACGCACTGTGGCACGCACTGAAAAAAGAAGCCTTCCACGCTTCTATTTTGGAGATGGAATTCAACGGCAAAACATCCAAAGTGTTGTTGCGCGATGTGCAATACCACCCGTTCAAACAACTCGTGTTGCACATTGACTTCCAACGCGTGGAAGCCGACACCATGCTGCACATGAAAGTGCCACTCCACTACAGCGGTCAAGAAACATCGCCTGCCGTGAAAGTGGACGCCTGTTTGGTCAACCCAGTCATCACTGAACTTGAAATCGCTTGCTTGCCTGCCGATTTGCCCGAGTTCATTGCTGTGGATTTGAGCAACCTGAAAAAAGGCCATTCACTGCATGTGAACGACATCACCCTGCCCAAAGGCGTCAAAGCCGTGGTGCATGGCAAAAACAACCCCGTGTTGGTGAGCGTGGTGTCTTTGGCCGAAGAAGCCGCACCCGAAGCTGCAGCAGCGCCTGCCGCAGCACCTGCCAAAGGCAAAGGCAAGAAGTAATTCTTCAGCCCTGCCCTTGAAGAGCCCGCTTCATGCGGGCTTTTTTTCGTCCCGTCATGGCGAAGCTTCTCTCGTCATTGCGAGCGAAGCGAAGCAACCTTGCGTCATTGCGATGCCGAAGGTCGAAGCAAACAGCCTTACCCCCGAAC
>JACCDI010808888.1_pt1 | contig 13680 bp, 17 predicted proteins | sample 7442791 | NCBI WGS metagenome assembly JACCDI01 (sample SAMN15323434, study PRJNA562643) | freshwater metagenome | isolation source: river surface water | place: USA:Blue River Watershed | collected 2017-08-15
AATAATTTATTATGAGTTTAGTTTGGATAACCAAAGCAAATTATTTGAGAGATTATCAAATAGAAATTGAATTTAACAACAATAAAAAAGGAATTGTTGATTTCAAGAAACATCTTGATAAAAAAATCTTTGAACCTCTGAAAGAGCTAGATACATTTCGAAGGTTTAAACTTAATTCTTGGACTATAGAATGGGAAAATGGTGCAGACTTTTCCCCTGAATTTCTTTTAGAAAATTTAAATTAATTTTTAATCGTTCACCTCTTTTGTATAGGAGTCTGGGTAAGGATCAAACAAAAACGAATACACTTTTCTATATAAATCATCATCGTGGAGTTTGTGCCCCAAACCTTTCGTTGCTATGAATTGGACATCTTTCCAGGACTCCGCTATTTTTTCGCCTTCATCAAATAATACAACGTGGTCTTCAATATCATGCGCCAGTAAGCCTTTTACATCGATTTTCGACACAAATTCTTTTGAAGCGAATTGGTCTAAGTGTTGATTTAAAAAGTCAGTATACTTCTTTTCTAATGCTTTTATAACTATATTATTTAAACTTAACAAGGTGGTAAAATTCTTTAGAATAATTGTAAAATCACTTGGGGCACCCAGAATCACTATTTTTTGAATACTTGGGTTTTGATACTTATATTGATAATACAAACTCGTTTTTCCACCCATAGAATGACCAATAATATAGTGTGGTTTGTATTTTTTGGCAGCAATATCAATAAACTCGGCATATTTTGGAACTGTAAACTCTTTGCCACTCGACAATCCTTGAGCTGGACCATCTATGGCGATGATGGTGCTTCCCGACTTTTTAAGATAAGGCAACATTTTTTTCCATCTTGAAGAATTGCTTTCCCAACCGTGAATTAATAAAATAATGGTTTCATTTCCTTTCCAAATATAGGTTTGAATGACATCATCGTTATGCTGGATGGTTTCTGATTGTGCTTCCTTTAATGTTTTAGGAAGATTCTCAATGGTAAATTTGCCTTTTCTGGGTTCACTAAAAAAAGTATGAGCCAATTGAGTTGCTTTTTTGGGTGCTATAAAACTCATCAGGTTGATATAAATTCCAATCGATTTGGTTAACAAAAAATAAAATGTTTTTTTCATAAAAATCGAGTTTAAACGCTAATGTATAAAAAAAAAGCCTGCCTAGCAGACTTAAATATAGTTTAAAAAAAGTCCCGAAGTTTTTCGGGACTAGATTATTTTTAGAATTTAGCAAAAAGCTGTTCCATTTTTTGTTTTTCTTCTTCAGCTAAAACACTGTCCACTAAGATTCTTCCAGAATGTTCGTCGGTAATGATTTTTTTTCTGGCAGCAATCTCTACTTGAGTTTGTGGTGGAATCGTAAAGAATGACCCTGCAGATGCTCCTCTTTCGATAGAAACAACCGCCAATCCGTTGCGAACACTAGAACGAATTCTGTCATAAGCCGCTAAAAGTCTTGGTTCTATACCAGCTCTAAATTCAGATGATTTATCAGATAAAAAAGTTTCTTCTTTTGCAGTTTCAGACATTATATCATTTAACTCTGATTTTTTATGTTTTAAGTGATTCGATTTTGTCTCTAATCGCTCTTTTGATTGCGCAATGATTTCTTTTTTGTGCTCAATAGAAGCTTTCATTTCTTTGATTTGCTTCTCGGCCAATTGAATTTCTAATTCTTGAAATTCTACTTCTTTTGTCAATGAATTGAATTCCCTGTTATTACGAACTGTGTCTTGTTGTTTGGTGTATCTTTTGATGGCTTCTTTATGCTCATCAATTGAGTTTTTCTTCACCTTAATAAGATCTTCAATAGTTTCAAGATCTTTTTTCAATTTTTCTGAACGTGTGCTTAATCCTGCAACTTCATCTTCTAAATCTTCTACTTCAAGAGGCAATTCTCCTCTTACGTTTCTAATTTCGTCAATTCTAGAGTCGATTAATTGTAAATCGTAAATTGCTCTTAATTTGTCTTCAACACTCAATTCTTTAGTAGTCGCCATATTTTATTGTCTATAAGTACTTAACTGGATTTGTATTTTCTTCTGATAAAACGATTGCAAAATTAATGATTTTTTTTCGAAGATAATCAACAATATAATTTTTTGTATAGCGTTCGCTTTCAAAATGACCAATATCGACTAAAATTAGCTGATTTTCGGCTTCATAAAATTGATGGTATTTTAAATCAGCTGTCAAAAACGCATCTGCACCAGCTTGAATCGCATTTTTTATGGCAAAACTTCCAGACCCACCAAGAACGGCCACTTTTTTTATTGGTTTTCCTAAAAAATGGCTGTGTCGAATGCCATTAGCTTGCATTTTGTCGTGGACGAAGTGTAGAAAATCTTTTTCTTCCATTGGAAAAGGTAATTCACCAATCATTCCCAATCCCACATTTTGATTTTTGTTCTGCAAATCATAAATTTCATATGCCACTTCTTCATAAACATGATTTTTGAAAAGAGCTTTTAGTATTTTGTTTTCCAAATGTTTTTCAAATATCACTTCGATTTTAATTTCTTCGTTTTCCACAAATTCAAATCTTTCCCCAATTTCTGGATTGCTATGTTCGTTACCCATATAAGTGCCAATTCCCTTCGAGTTGAAACTGCAATTTTCGTAATTGCCAATATTTCCCACTCCAGCGTTAAACAAAGCATTTCTGAGTTTTTCAGCATTTTCTGGTATGGTATAAGTAATTAATTTTCGAATAAAATTCTGTTTCGGAATAAGGATTTTAGTCTTGGTTAAATCCAGAGCATCACAAAATATTTTATTCACTCCGTCTTGATGATTGTCCAATGCGGTGTGAACGGCATAAATAGCAATGTCGTTTTTTATGGCTTTAATAATAGAACGTTCAACATAGTTTTTGCCAGTGATTTTTTTCAAGCCCGAAAATAATATGGGATGAAAACAAACCACCAAATTACAATTTTTGGCAACCGCTTCATCAATTACACTTTCTAAAGCATCGTGGCAAACCAAAACTCCTGTGGCTTCAGAGTCTATATTTCCAACCAATAAACCTACATTGTCAAAATCCTCTGCATAATCGAGAGGTGCCATTTCTTCGAGAATGGAAATTATTTCTTTGATTTTACTCACAGTTCAGTATTTTTTGTTCGTGAATCTTCGATTTCATTGTATTTTTTTTCTAATAAACAAAGTTATGGAATTAATCGGTCTACTTTTTTATAAAGATAAAATAGTATACTTTCGTATTATGAATTTACTACGAAAAATACTGTTTCCCTTCGCCATTTTGTATGGATTGATTACTAGTATTCGTAATTTTCTTTATGACAAAGATATTCTAAAATCGTATTCTTATGATATCCCTGTTATTGTAGTTGGAAATCTCAGTGTTGGTGGCACCGGAAAAACCCCTCAAATAGAATATTTAATTCGCCTACTTTCAGCAAAATATAAGGTTGCCACATTAAGTCGTGGTTATAAAAGACAGTCCAAAGGGTTTATTTTAGCAGATTCCGCTTCAAATGCCGAAATTCTTGGAGACGAACCTTTCCAATTTTACAAAAAATTTCCAAATATTCAAGTGGCAGTTGATGCCGACAGAAAAAACGGTATTGATCAATTACTTTCACAGACAAATAAACCAGAAGTTATACTGTTGGACGATGCTTTTCAACACAGGAAAGTCAAAGCAGGTTTTTATATTCTACTGACTTCTTACGGAGATTTGTATTCGGATGATTTTATGTTGCCAATGGGAAATTTGCGAGAAAGTAGGAGTGGAGCAAAAAGAGCCAATGTGGTAATTGTTACCAAATGTCCTGTTAATCTTTCGCTTGACGAGCAAAATATCATTAAGCTTAAATTAAAATTAAATTCCATTCAACAATTGTATTTTTCATTTATCGATTATGAAGATTTTGTTTATTCAGAAGATAAAACTTTGAAGGTGGATGAAATTATGAGTGTGGATAAAATACTTTTGGCAGGAATCGCAAAACCTGAACCATTTTTCGCATATTTACAAAAGGGAAATGATGAATGTTTGAGATATCAGGATCATTATCATTTTGCGGCTAAGGATATTGATAATATTAAAAATAAATCACAAAATAAATTAATCATCACTACCGAGAAAGATTTCGTAAAATTGAAAGAATTCATTTCAAAAGAGCAGCTTTTCTATTTGCCAATGCGAAGTTCATTTCTTTCTGATAGTGAAAAATTTGATAAAACCATTATAAATTATGTGGGAACAAGTACAAGAAACCGTTAGTTTCATTAATGAAAAAACCAATTTTACACCAGAATATGGGGTAATTTTAGGTTCAGGATTGGGAAGTTTTACGGATGATATTCAAATCGAGTTTACCTTGCCTTACTCCAAAATTCCAAATTTTCCAATTTCTACAGTACAAGGTCACAAAGGAGCATTGGTTTTTGGGACAATTGGCAACAAAAAAGTGGTTGCAATGCAAGGTCGTTTTCATTTTTATGAAGGTTATTCGATGAAAGAAGTTACTTTTCCGGTGCGTGTAATGAAATATCTTGGAGTCGAAAAATTAATTGTTTCAAATGCTTCAGGAGGTGTGAATCCAAATTATGAGGTTGGTTCAATTATCCTTTTAAAAGATCAAATTAATATGATGCCAGAACATCCTTTGCGTGGAAAGAATGACGAACGATTTGGACCTCGTTTTCTCAATATGAGTGAACCATTTTCTAAAACGATGATTTCTATTGCTAAAACAGTTGCTAAAAGATTAAAAATTGCAGTTCATGATGGTATTTATCTTGGTCTTCAAGGCCCAACATTCGAAACACTTGCCGAATACAAAATGGTGAAAATATTAGGAGCTGATTGTGTAGGAATGTCCACAGTTCCTGAAGTAATAGTGGCTCGCCACATGGATATGGAATGTTTCGGACTTTCTGTTATTACTGATTTGGGAAATGAAGAAAACATTGAAACAGTCTCTCACGACGAAGTTCTTGAAGCTGCAAAAAAAGCTGAACCAAATGTAAGAAATTTAATTAAGGAATTGATTAAAAATTATTAGATGCTTAAATAAATTTATCAATTGTCGTATAAAAATCTTCGGGATTGAATGGTTTTGTAATAACATCGTTCATCCCAAAAGACATTAGCATTTCTCTGTTCTCATTTAATGAAATTGCCGTAAGAGCTATGATTGGAGTTTCGGTATCAAATTTTCTAATTTGTTGATAGGCAATTGTTCCATTTATTCCTGGTAGATGAACATCCATTAGAATTCAATTATATTTTTTATTTCGACATAATTCAATTGCTACTTCACCGCTGTTTATTATTTCACATTGAATTCCTTTGTTTAATAACATTTTTTTGGTTATCATTTGGTTGATTTTATTGTCTTCAACCACTAATATATTTTTGCCAAGAAATGATTTAATATTTAATTCTTGGGCATTTGATTTTTTTTCTCTTGGGTTTTTTCTTATTTCGAAAGGTATTTCAAATGAAAATACAGAGCCTTCATTTACTTTGCTTTTGAGTTTTATTTCTTCACCCAACAAGCCAACTAATTTTTTAACAATTGTGAGACCCAAACCAATTCCTCCGTATTTTCGGTTTATACCTATCTATCCCTGAGAGAAACTATCGAAAACCACATCTATTTTGTCTTCAGGAATCCCAATTCCACTATCTTTCACTTCAAAATAAATTTGTGCTTTATTTTCGAACAAAGCCAATAATTTGGCAGTGACGATCACTTCTCCATTGTGAGTAAATTTTAAAGCATTATTGATCAAGTTTAAAAATATCTGAGATAATTTTGTTGTATCCTCAACTAGATAATTAGGAATTTCAGAATCGATGTTGAAATTAAAATTATTTTGGTTTTCTAACGCCAATTCCTTTAGTGAACTTTGCATATTCGATAATAGTAGTTTCAAGTTGAAATTAATATTTTCTATTTGGATTTTATTGGAGTCTATTTTATTAATTTCTAATATATCATTAATGAAATTTGTTAAATAACTTCCTGAAAACTGCTAGGATTCTAAATAATGCAGTTGTGATTTTCTAGGTTTTTCTTTCAATAGTAAATGTGTGATTCCATTAATGGCATTCAATGGTGTCCTGAGTTCGTGGCTAACTGTAGATAAAAATTCAGATCTAGCTTGAGAAGCTTTTTCAGCTTTTTCTTTGGCTATGAACAGTTACTCGTTTTTCTCTTCTAATAATTTATTAGATTGGGTTCGAATAATGTTGTTTTTATATAGAGATAAACTTAATAATGATAAGATAGAAATTAGAGCGACAGCCAAAATGCTAATCAGTTTCGAAAATTTATTTGTTTTTTCTTGCTGTTTTGTCTGTTCATTTATTTGTTTGATTTCTTTAATTCGTTCGGTCTCTTTAAATTTTTCATATTCATCAACATCAAGTTTTTCATTATCCAAAATTGAAATACGCTCAACCAAATTAGAATATTGCTTCAAATACTTAAAGGCATTATTTTGCACTAACATTTTTTCGTAAACCACACTTAATGCTAGTAAAATAGCTGATTTTGTTCTAAATTATTGTTCTTTGTATTTAGAGCCAATGCATTATTGAAATAATTTAAAGCTAAATTATTCCTTTTTTTTGCCATTTCAATGGTTCCTATTTGATATAAAGCTTCAGCTTTACAATCTAAATTAACTGAATCATCTGGCATTAACAATAAGATCATTGAAGATGTTTGAAGCTAAATCAATATTGCCTTTAGTTTATAAATAATTCCCTTTTGGAGTTGTATCAAAAAGTTAGCATTTGTTATTCTTAAACTGTTATATGTAGACTCAGCTTTCTTAAAGTTGGCGAAGGCATTGTCAAACTTTCCTTTTTTCATATAACACATTCCCAAATAATATTGGGCGTTTGCTTGTATTAAATTTGGTTTTAAAATGTTGGATAAGGAAAGACTTTTATTAAATGCTTTTATGACATCATCGTATTTTTTGACATCATAATAAAGTTTTCCTAAATTGTAGATTTGATTAGATTGAGATTTCCAATCCTTAATTTCAATCGAATATTGAATGGCTTTATGAGTATTAATGAGTGCATCTTTATATTTATTTGTTTTTACATTCTCTTCACTCAAATTGGTATAATAAGCAACACTGTCTATTTTTTTGATAGATTTTTTCTTCTGAGAATAAGAAAAAGTAGTTAATAAAGAGAAAAATATTAAAAATGCCTTCATTTAAAATTTATGATTGTAAATAATAGAAATAAAGATAAGTAAATATTTTATTAATTCTTCAAAGTAGCTAAATCAATAATTCTGAATAAAAAACCAATTTTCATATCTCACAACCTGTGAGAAACTTCAAAATGCAAAACTTCATTAATTCTGTCCTATTTAATCAAATGCTTCATCGTTTTTTTGTCGGCAATGTCATTATAGCAACAATTTCAATGGTGGGATTGTTCAAAAGCAGGCGAAATAAATTTCGTCCAATTCTTCTAAAATCGCTGATGTCAATTCGTGTTTTCAAAGTTCTATGATTAATCGATTATTCGATTAAACTATTAAACGTTTAGCTGTTTAAACATTTTAAAGAATATGTTTTTGCGCTTTATAAGAAGAACGCACCAATGGTCCGCTTTCTACGTGACGGAAGCCTAATTCCAAACCAAATTTTTCGTATTTGGCAAATTGTTCTGGCGTTATAAATTCTTTTACAGGCAAATGTTTTTTGCTTGGTTGCAAGTATTGACCGATGGTTACAATATCCACTTTGGCATTGTATAAGTCTCGCATTGTTTGGAAAACTTCTTCCTCTAATTCGCCAAGACCTAGCATAATTCCAGATTTGGTTCTGTTGATTCCCTGTTCTTTCAAGTATTTCAACACTTCTAGACTTCGATCGTATTTGGCTTGAATCCGCACTTCACGAGTTAATCTTCGAACAGTTTCCACATTATGCGAAACCACTTCCGGATTAGCTTCCACGATTCGGTCAATATTTCTTTCAATTCCTTGAAAATCAGGAATTAGGGTTTCAAGAGTTGTGTTGGGGTTCATTCTGCGAATGGCTTTCACAGTTTCAATCCAAATGATCGAACCGCCATCTTTTAGATCGTCTCTGTCCACGCTAGTGATTACGGCGTGTTTGATGTTCATAATTTTGATGGAACGCGCTACTTTCTCTGGTTCATCCCAATCCACGGTTTCGGGTCTTCCGGTTTTTACACCACAAAATCCACAAGAGCGTGTGCAAATATTTCCCAAAATCATAAAGGTTGCCGTTCCCTCGCCCCAGCATTCGCCCATATTGGGACAACTTCCCGAAGTACAAATCGTGTTCAGGCTGTATTTATCGACTAAACCTCGAAGTTCTGTATATTTTTGACCGATTGGAAGTTTTACTCTCAACCATTTTGGTTTAGCTAGGCTCTGTTCGGCTTTGCCTCGAGTTCCAACAGGTAATGCATTCTCTAAAACAGTTTCCATAAAGTATTTTTGAAAACGCAAAGATAAGTAAAGTAGATTTAGGAATGGGAATTTGTGTATTGGGAATTTCTATATATGAATTAGAATTTTTGTTATTGAAAATAAAAATTGAAAACTATTTTTTTGTAATAATTTGAAAGCGAATACATATATGATTTTCTCTTAGAATTGTGAATATCAATTTTTGAAATGAGCATGACCTAAAATTGGTCGCAAACACCGATGAAGATATATGCGGCTCGAACGAAGTGAACAGGCGAAGCAATTACATATGACCGATAAAAAACAATAAATATCTACATATGAAATCGCCATTAACAACAAGTATGCGTAAGCAAATGAAATTCGCTGAACACCTATAAAAAATATAAACTCAGTAAAGCAAACACCAATAAGTAAAAGGCGACCCGAGACAGAGTCGAACTGGCGAAGCATACCATGTATGACCGATGAAAAATCAAAATTTACATATATTAAATGCTGTTTTTTTTCTTCACTAAAATCTATTGGGGTAACATCCTTTATGTATTTCTTGTTTTGTATAAGATGTTTTTTTAAACCTAACAAATAGACAACAAGTTTTGTTTAATAACATTTTTTTTGTGTATTTAAAAATACAATTATTAAAGTCAATTACTAATTTATAGTTGATTTTTTTGATAGTGATTTCGTGCAATTTAATTCCTTGAAACTTGTTAATTAGATTAAAAAAAGTAGTATAAATCAATCATAAATCGGTAAAAAAAGCATCTCTTCTTTACGGTTTGTTATATTCGAAATTCTAATCTCTTTCAAACAAGTACCTTTTTCATCTTTGGTTTCACAGGATATTTCAACTTCATCAACAAGAGTGTTGTTTCTGTCCTTGGTGACAATTTTAGAAAGTGCTTTGTTCGAATAAAAATAATACTGTGTGTGGAAAGTGTTGAAATTATCCACAATTTTATCAATAGTTCCATCCGTGTTATAATGGTAAATGGCTTCGTTTTGTTTGTATTGTTTTTGAGTATAGCAGCTGATGCGTTCATGTTGGTTGGGTTTCCACCGTGTTTTACAGTAATATGGTTCCTTATTTGGATACCTTTCTACTGCAAACCATAATTTTTTTTCGGTTTTTTGCAACAGATTGCCCAACGAATCCACAGTTTTGGAGTATTTGATGCGGCCATTTTTAGTAAAGACCATTTCTTTTTTTTGCAAAATTTTTTTCTGATTTTTGTCTACCAAGTAGATTTCTTCCGTTGCCGATTTTATTCCTTCTGGTAACAATCGAATCTTGCTGTACTTTTTTGTGGTACACGATTGTAAAGTAATGAGCAGAATAAAAAATAATATAACTCTCATCTTCGTAAAGATGAGCGATGTACTAAGTTACAGAATATAAAGGAATTATAAAATAATTATTTTTATTAGTGGAGGGATATTTTAATAAAAAAACCGCGTTTCAAACACTACGATTTATCACTAATTTAAGTAGGTACTCGATGCAATCAAGCACCAGTGGGGGTAATACTAGAAGTTTTTCACTAAAAAAACAAAAACAAAAACTGGAGTTGTAAGTGAAATACAAATAAAAGCTCCCACTTTTCTAAAAACAGCTTTATATGACCTGAAAACCATGTTTTTAAGCACCTTATTTTTTAAAACTTTCAATTAAAACCAAAAATAAACCTCCCTAAATGTGCTTAAACGAGGTTGTTTTTTATACTTATTTTGAAAGTTTAGTTTTTGAATGAGGTTGCTCAACAGCTACCGCTGTTGTAGGCTGCCCTTTTTTCTGTTTTTGATTTATTCACTTGTCGAAAATATAAAAAAAGTTAGGTTGCAATTTGCAACCTAACTTAATTTTTAAATCGTCTAACTTATTTTGTTTATTTTAGTTTTTTCAATTCTGCCAGAGTTGCTTCTCCAACCCCTTGTGCAGATTGAGGATTTTGTCCTGTTACAACTCTTTGGTCTATCGTTACGTGTTTTTGCCAAAGTCCTGATTTCTCAAATTTTGCTCCACGCTCAATTAATTTTGTTTCAAGCCTAAATGGAACTACTTTTTCTAAACCAACTGCAATTTCTTCTTCATTTGTAAATGAGTTGATTTTCTTACCCTCAACCAAATATTTACCGTTACTTAATTTGATATTTACAAGACCGGCTGGTCCGTGACACACCGCACTTACAATACCATTGTTTTCGTAAATTATTGATGCAATTTTTGCAAGTTCTACGTTGTCTGCAAAGTCCCACATTGTTCCGTGTCCCCCTGCGTAAAATATGGCTAAATACTCATCAGCTTTTACTTCGCTTGGTTTCATTGTGTTTTCAATTTTAGTACGGTATTTTGTATCGTCCCAAAATTTCTTGTTAATTGGGTCTTCCAAGTTGAAACCATCAACAGGTGCTTTACCACCTTTTGGACTTACAAAGTCAATTTCATAACCTGCATTATGCAACACGTCCCAAGGATGTGAAACTTCTGCAAGATAATAACCAGTAGGCTGACCTGTGTCGCCTTTTTTGTCGTGGCTTGTAACCACAAATAAAACTTTCTTCATTTTACTTACTTTTTTAGTTTGTGCAGTTGCTTGATGGTTGAAGAAGAAATGGTGCAACCTGCGATTACCATTATTCCTATTGCTATTGTTTGAAATACTCTTTTCATTTTTACATTATTTAATTATTACAATGCAAATATGGTAACAATGCGACGGCTGGCACAGGAACTAAATCACAAGTTTTGTGTGATGTATGTCACACTATGAAGAAAAACGGCTCAATGTTTCTCTTGAAACACCAAGATAAGAAGCAATTAACGTTTTTGGAACTCTTTGAAACAAGTTTGGGTAATTTTGTAATAATTGTTCATAACGTTCTTTTGCATTACTGTTGAGTAATGATAAAATTCTGCGTTGCAAAGCAACATAACCAAAATTGGATTTGCGTCTGAAAAAATGTTCTATTTTATGAAGGTCTGCACAAATTTTGTCACGGTTTTGTAGTGATAAACATAGCAATTCCACGTCTTCAATACAATCAATATTCAAAGTCGCTTTTGACTGACTAAAATAGGCTTGGTAGTCTGTAACCCACCAATCTTCCATTGCAAACTGCATAATATATTCTTTCCCTTCTTTGTCAATGTGATAGGCTTTCAAAAGTCCTTTAACCACAAAATAGTCGTTGGGTACATTATCGTCTTCTTGAATTAGGAATTGATGTTTTTTTAGTTTTTTGGTCGTAAAGTGAGAAAGAATGTATTCAAATTCTTGATCTGTCAACGGTGTGATTTTTTCGAAATGTCTGCGTAATTCTATACTCATTTGTCAAATGAAATTTCTGTTAGTTCATTGTTGGTTTGTCGGTTAGGTGGGTTACACATAACTTCAGATTGTGAAAAAGCTTGCTCAAGCTTCCCTACAAATATACTGAAATACTTGTAAGAAAAACACATATTTGTAAATTTAGCACTGCAAGACATCGAAGGAATTTCCCGTCCCCACAAGAATCTTTTCGTGTGGTATATGTTATTGTAAATATGAACGATAAAACCATATAAAAAAAAATCTGATTAGTAAATAAATACTGATCAGATTTTTTAAAATTACCTACATTAAAAGTATAAAATATTTACTCTTGAAGAACCAAACGAAAAGATTTGGTAACGGTTATGTTTGATGCTTTCTAAAGAACCGATTGAATTAATTTTAAAATAGCCTGTCCCAAAAGGAACAGGCTTTCTAATTTGAATCTATTCGTTTAACATCATTCCGTATTGGAAATTACTTACTCCTTAATAAATCTTCTAGTTTCTTTGTTTTCTCCTATAAAAACCTCCAAAATGTATATTCCTTTGGTAAGGTCTTGAACATTTACTTGGGTAGTATTTTGATTTTGTTCTAACAATTTTTTGCCTGATAAATTGGTTACAATAATTTTATCTAATGTTTGAGTGGATGAAATATTAAGAGTTGTTTTGGTTGGATTTGGATACAGATTAAAACTATTTCCTGTCTCTTTACTTTCAGATGATTTACTTTCAGATGATTTACTTTCAGATGATTTACTTACAGTTGCTACACTTAATTTATGAACTGTTGGATGTATATTTGTTAAATTGGTTGTTCCTTTTAGCATTTTAGCACCATCTTGGGTAAGTCTTAAATAGAAATCTGAAGAACAATCTACTCCATCGGCATTTAGAGTTAAAAAGTACTGATCCTTGGGGATCATTGAAGAATTTTCGGCAGCTTTTGCAATTGCAGTTGCTTCATCATATTCATCGAACATCGCTACATATGCAGTCGCGGTTAATGATTTTTGATTAAATTTTTGTTTTGCTTTATAGAATTGAGTCCACATAAAATCGCCATGCATACGAGGAGTTGAATTTTGTTGTGTGCCAGGTTTCCAATTTGACCATGCAAAACCTGGCCATATAGTTGGTAAATACTTTACTTTATTAGTAATACAAAGATCCATATCATCGGAAACTGTTGTATTAAAATAATCATTAACATTAGCTCCTGTATAAGCTGCTACATGCCATGGATGCACCATATGAGCGGTTAAAGCGGCGTTTTTAACTGCTGTTTTGGAACGCCAATTGTTAGGGACACCTGCAATTACATAACAACCTTGATTTTTAAACCAATTGATTATTTCCTTCCAAGAAGTTTCATCACCTGGCCTGCCTGCTGAACCTATTCCCCAAATAGCAACAACTGGTTTTTGAACTCCATTTACTGTTTCTTTTGCATAAGCAGTAGAACCTAAAATTTTAAGAATTCTACTTTTTTTTATGGTGTTAGTCCAGTCGTTTTGAATTTTAGTTACATAATCTGTACTGCTCATACCAGAAATATCATACATAATATAAAATTTTCTTCCATAGGTTTCTGATGCTTTTCTTACCTTTTTAGCGATGCTGTCCCTATGTTTTTTTCCAATATCACTATCAAGATCAATACCAAATCGCTGAAGTGCTACACAATCAATACCATAAGTTTTAATCCATTCAAAATGTTTATTTACAACATTGTCCGAATAGGAAGAAAATAATTTTGCAGCTTTTCCATTTCCTAAATTTCCTAAATTTGTTGAGTAAAGAGTTTCGTATTCACGTACATCAGGGTATAATTCAAACGTGACATTTCCTTTAGAAGGTGAACTACCTGAATTCCAATGCACCCATTTATTCTTGGGCGAATTGT
>JACCDI011192676.1_pt1 | contig 13680 bp, 9 predicted proteins | sample 7442791 | NCBI WGS metagenome assembly JACCDI01 (sample SAMN15323434, study PRJNA562643) | freshwater metagenome | isolation source: river surface water | place: USA:Blue River Watershed | collected 2017-08-15
ATAGGTCTGATAAACAGTCGTTCCATTTCCATCTTTCCAGTTGAGTAAACGGTCTTGAGCATCGTATGAAAAGCTTTCGTTCCAATTAAACAAATTGTTAGTCCTACTAGTCAAATTACCTCGTTGCACATCAAAAACCGTATTCAGCGTCATTGTATTCACACTGCCTAGCTTGTGTTGCGTTTGACTAATTAAACCATAACTGTCGTAGGTATTGCTTATCGTTATACCATTACCCAAGGTAGCATTGACTAATTGCCCACGAGCGTTGACAGTATTGGTTTGCCATAAAACCGCTAGTGTGGTATTGTCCAATATCTGCCAAGGAAATCCATTAGAATACACATGCTTAATAGTCTTACTACTGGACTTGTTATTAGAAAATACTTGGGCAGTACTCGATTCGGTATTAATTCGACCAAAAGCATCATAAGTCAATTGTTTGGTAAAGCTAGCATAAGGGGTTTGCTCGATAGTTTGGTTCAAGCGCTTGTAACCATCGTATAGATAAGACGTATTTATTTGAGCTCCGCTATTCAAATTATCTGTAAAAACAGTCGACTGCAACAACTTTGTAACTGTATCGTAAACATAAGTAGTAGTAGAGTTAGTGTTGTTGTTACTATTTTTGCCTGTAATCGATTTACTAGTTAGTTTGCCTACACTATTTAAAGTATAGGTGGTTATACCATTAGGGGTTTCTTCTTTTGTAATTTCACCAAATGAATTATAAAAATAATCATAGGTTCCTGCTGAGGAATCAGTTAGTTTGGTCTTTCTACCCCAACCATCTTGTTCAATTTCGGTGGTAACTCCACCATAATTAGACGCTTTCAAATTTCCATTAGCAAAATAGGTGTACGTAATTGTTCCCCCTGGGCTATCAGTCATACTCACCACCTTCCCTATAGCATTTTTGACAGAAGTTTTAGTCTTTACCCCATCATCAACCGTTGTAATCAACCCAGAATAACTCATCGTAACCGTTTTTCCAGTAAATGAAGTAGTCTTTACAACCCTACCATACACATCATATTCGGTGGTATTCCATTGTGTAGCGCTACCATAATACGGTTCACTCACTTTGTAATTGCGGTCGTAGATGTCATATCCATAATCAACGCTCGACAAAACTCCTCCAATGTCCTTGGTACTGCTTTTGTATTTGCGTCCTAAATCGTCAAAATAGTCTACAGTTTGACTACTATCATCACCATCGGCAGTGATTGAGGTTTCATTTCCATTACGAGCATAGCTCACGGTTTTACTCTTGCCTAAAAAATCTGTTGTCTTAATCTTTCTAAACCATACATCATAAAAATACGAAGTAGTCAACCCATGTGGATTTGTTTCGGATGTAAGCAATCCATTACTAGTATTGTAATTAAAAGTAGTCGACAATCCTTCAATATCAGTGCTCTGAGTCAAGAATCGTCCCGAAGCATCATATTGATAATAAGTGTTTCTCGGGGCTAAACCAGTAGCAGAAATAGTTTTTTGGATAATATTACCAAAACCATCATAACTATTTGTTTCTGTTATTATATCGGTAGAAGCATTCGCCGACTTTTGTACTTGAGTGAGTAAATGGTTCGTATAGGAATACGATTCTTGGGTACTCATAGGATTTCCTGTAGCACTTAACATTTGCGTTTTGGCTGTAGGCCTACCCACCACATAGTAGGGATAGCTAGTAGGAACCGCATAAGTTAGGTTGGTCGTCGATGTCTGTATCAAACTACTCCCCTCTTTTGTAAGACTAACAGTTTGGGTTGGATTATTATAACTATCATACGTGACGCTCGTTTCTGTATTGGTAGGATCTAAACCATTAAACTGTTTAGTAGTAGTGTTTTGCAACTTAAATACTTTATTAGACTGCAAAGCATCAGCGGCAGTATTGTAAGATAAAATAGATTTAGAAATATAATCTGTTGGTGCAAAACTAGTATAAGGAGAAGCATAATAGAGTACCGTATAATTCTCTGTATTGGCTCCTCGAAGCGTAGTATCAAATTTTGATACTGTCGAAATAATCTGATTCGAAGGAGAATCATCGTGCCAATTGGTTCGCATCGAAGACCTAAAACCCAAAAAGCCTAAACCTTCAACATTTGAAACAGCTCCATAATACGCAAACAATTGCTTTTTATAAACATTAGCACTTTGTTTTTCAAGTTGAGAAACAACTTGAAATCCGGGAGCTGTTTGAATATCTATATTGGGATAGTTTTCAATCGGGGTACTTGGGGCGTAAGTGGGTTTACAATTATAAGAACAAGACTCAATTACTATTTCATTGTAAGTAATTGTTTCTTTTACCTGATTGCCATTGGTAACAGTTCTTAGTAGCTTTTCTTTACTAAAATCTTTTTTAGAAATAAAATTATAAATAGAACTACCACTAATAAAATTAATTTCTATAGAAGGGTTATTTCTATCAAAATTCAAAAATATTGGAATTGCATTTGATTGAACTGCATCCATATTAGACGTTTGAACCGACGATTCTAATTCAAAATTGTCGCCATTATTCTTGTAATTCTGTACAGAAATGTATTTGTGATCATAACCTGGTAATATTTGATTAGTACTACCCGCTACTACTAAATCTGTTTTACCATCATGATTGATGTCATTAGGAATAATGGGTTTATAATCACTCGAAGCGGGATTCGTATAGTAAACTGGGTAGGTTTGAAAAGTTTTAACATAACTAATACCAGTAGAGATATATTTGGCATAATAATTACCAAACCCAATCGGTAGTATAAAATCAGTCTTGCCATCTCCATTATAATCCCCCATTAAGATTGGTCTTTCATACAATATATCTGTATCTGTAGAAGATGCATACAATTGTTCAAATTGATTGGAATCATTTAAGGAATAGACCTTAAAAGATTGATAATTAAAAACGTACAAATCCGACTTTCCGTCTCCATTATAGTCCGAAACTATATACTTATTGTTAGTTGAAGGTGTAATAACACCCGTATTAATAAGCGAACTATCAGCAATACGTTTATCTAAGTTTACTAAATAAGTTTGTCCTCCATCGCGATACCCTATTCGGTCACATGCTGCGGTATAAACAAGTTGTCCTTCAATAGCGACAACATCTGTTAAACCATCACCATTGAAATCTCCATTAACAAATTTTTTAGGAATTTCATAGGTTTGATATACGTAATTATTATAATTATAACTCCCACAAATCCTAAAATAAGACCAAGAAAAATTAGGGAACAAATAACTTTTTTCATACTGCAGTAGTATTGGATTAAACCCACCCTCAGCACTATAATTTGAAAAGGTAAAAGTATTAGTTCCATTTTTCTTAATTGTTGACCAACCTTGCTTTGACATCATCTTATATCCTAAAGTAGAATTTCCTGTCAAAAAAGATGAAGTGTAAATCTCTTCAAAAACTCCTGTACTTAAATCAAAACTAGTATTAGTTATTTGAGTTTTTAAATCGTAAAAAAGAGAAAATTTTGATTTTGATAAACTCCCTATAGTTGGATACAATATAAAATCCATTTTTCCATCTCCATTATAATCTCCTGAAATAGTGGCATAATTTGAAGACGAAATATTGCTTGCATTTGTTGTGCTTATTGGATCCATTTGTATACTTGCACTTGTCGGGTCATAGGCAAAAACCGTAGGCACATAACTTTTAGTTAAATCACCACTTCTTTCAGTAAAGCTCACAAGACGTTCATAGCCCAAAGTGGTTGTATCATGACCTAATAAATAATTCCTATAACCTACTCCATTACTCGTAACTTTTATTTCACTTAGCAATTTTGTAATAGAAACGCTCTGACCACCAATATAGGCTTGCTCTGGTCGCTGTCTGTTTTTATAAACAAAAAGTATTTGATTAATAGGTGTGTTTGCTCCCAAACTTCCATAATTTATACTCGCTATCCTCAAACTATTATTTTCTAAAATATAAGAATAACTAATACGCACTCCTTGAGGGTTTTCCCAATAAGTAATAGACCAGTCAGATATTGAACAAGAATCATACGAATTACCATAATACGCTTTAGAACCATCTGGATATTCTACAACAAAATAAGCCGGTCCGTAATTAGCACCATAGGGATGGGTTCCGTAAGAGGTAATTTTAACATTAGAGAAACTTTCTGTTTCATAAACAGTTCCATTAGCACCATAAACTCCTCCGCTACCATTTTTAACGAGCAATCGCTGACCATCAAATGCAAAACGATCCAAACTATCAAAATCAACTGCATCAATAGTACCATCATGAAATTTAGTCGCCGAGATTCTTGTAATAGAAGATACACCCGATACATTCCAGCCATATCCAGCTAAACCGTTACCTCCCTGACTATTGTAATTCAAACTAATTTGAGGTACAACGCCATTAATTCCTGGCGGCACTGCTAATGGTATAGAATAAGTCGCACCTCCTGTCAAGGAAACAGCCAATTGACCCTCAGTTGTTCCAACTTCAATTGAACTACTAGGTGGTGGACTTACTGGGCCAGGAGGTGTAACTGGATCAGGTGGTAAATCTGGATCAGGTGGTAAAATAGGGTATGGATCTGGGTCAATTTCAATTGGTACTCTAGCAGTAATAATTTTATTCCCTGCACTATTTTGAGTGGTACCTTTTGTTTGAGCAAAAATTGAAAAACTAAAAAATAGAATCAATAGAGTAAAAAACTGTTTCATATATTATTCTTTTATAATTTTAACTGATTTTTGTTCTCCATCTTTATAATTGAGTAACACTAAATAAACTCCTGATGGATAGAGTAAAAAAGGAATAGACTGTGTCGTACTCTCTTCAAGACCTGAAAAAGTATTCAACAACTGACCGTTAAGAGTAAACAATTGTATTTTAATTACTTGATTATCATTAATCAATTCCCATTTCAAATACAATTCCTCCTTAACAGGATTAGGATAATACGATAAAACATCATTCGGGAAAAAATTCAGATAATCTTCTTCCTTTACAGCTGAAATATCTGCTATTTGTTTACCGCCTGGTACGATATTGCAAAAGCAAAAAGTGCGCTGCGTTTGATTACCAGCCGCATCATAGGTAAAATTAACTCGGTTTGCATACTGCCCTTGCATAAAAAGAGGTGCAAGAAGCAACATATAGAAGTAGTGATTCTTCATACGTAATACTAATTTTGGTTATACTATTGTTGTAAGAAAGGAGATCACACTTGCCTAGAATACCATCCAAACGATTCAATTAAGGGGTAACAATTGAATCCAAATATTAATCCATAAGGACAAGTCCCTGACGAAGAATAAATTAAGTAGGGCAATTTTGAAAATATTTCCGAATTCGTTTTACGGTTTTTTAGACTTTTTATTACGGTTATTTCACCTCTCAATCAAAACAAAAAACAGTCAGTTCGAGTGATTTTTTGTCAAAAAAATTGTTTCGAGACCCAACAACCAACAACAGAAAACCAACAACAGACAACAGACAACAGAAACCCGTCAGTTCGAGTGATTTTTGCCAAAAAATCGTATCGAGAACCAACAACCGTCAACCATAATTCGTATATCGAATATCGTAAATCGTATATCAACAACCCAAAAATGTCCAGTTTACCGTAACAGTACCCTAGAAATAAATAGAATAAAAAAACCCCGACACAACGATCGAGGTTTTCATTTGGGGAGAAATTATAACAGTCATTTAGCAATCCATTTTTGGCATCCGTCAGTTCCAGTAATTTTTACCAATAAATCATATCGAGAACAAATCAATCCGTTCAATCCGTATAATCCGTGGAAAATAAGCCTTAATTTCCTTAATCCCTTAATGGTTAAAAAAACATATATACTCTTATATAAGTAAAGCGACTCCCTTATATTTCCTTACATGACTTATAGGGTTCAAATCCGTTTAATCTTTGTAATCCGTGGAAAATAAGCCTTAATTTCTTCCTTAATCCCTTAATGGTTTAAAAAAAAATACACTTATATTGAGTGAAAATAATTCCTTATATTTGCTTAGGTTAAAATCCGTTCAATCCGTATAATCCGTGGCAAAAAATAAAGGGTGTAGCCATCGCATAAAGAAAAGGCTGTGTCTACCCATTCCAAATACCACTACACCCTAAAGAGTAAATGACTAACGGCAAACACCACAAGTGCCGCCATTTTTGGCACAATGCTTACAGTATTTACAGTTTTTACATGCCTTACAACTAGCAGACCCAGTACATTTTCCACCAGAGTGATACGTAGTAAAACCCATCGCCATAGCACTAAGTAGCAATCCTAAAACAACTGATTTTTTCATCGGTAAACAAGTATAAATTGAGTTGGCAATTTCAAGCAAAATTATGTACAGATGGTACGGTTTTTTGAAGAAAAAAGTACGGTTTTTTTTAAACCCGAATAACCGAAAACAGAAAACAGAAAACAGAAAACTGACAACCAACAACAGACAACAGATAACCGTCAGTTCGAGTGATTTTTTGTCAAAAAAATTGTATCGAGAACCAAATAACCAAATAACCAAATAACAGACAACAGACAACAGACAACAGACAACCACCTACACCACAAACTTACATTCAATAGTAGTTCCCTGCCCTATTACACTTTCAATTCGAAAATCCGCTTTGACCAATCGGGCGCGCTCTTTCATATTGGCAAGACCAATACCTGTTGTAGATGAGGTAGAGTCAAATCCCTTACCGTTATCAGAGATAGTCAAGAGTAAGCTAGTCGGTTCGGGTTGAGAAAGAGTGACGTTACATTCCGTAGCATCAGCATATTTAGTCACATTAAATAAAGCTTCCTGTACGATGCGATAAATCGTAATTTTAATCAAACCAGAAATAGAATCCCAATCAATCTCGGGAGCACTTTCAAAAGCAAACAAGGTAGTTCCATTGCCACCCGCTTTTTGCACACAAGTAGCCAACAAAACAGGATAATCAAAATGAGAAGCCACAGTATCAGTATGCAAATCGTGAGAGATAGCCCGAATCTCATTTTCTATCGTTTGGAGTTCATCAATATGTTCCGCTCTTTTCTCTTGCGCATCGGGACTATTACTAGTATTTAATAATCCTAAATGCAATCGAGTACCATAGAGTTTGTTCATCACATTATCGTGCAATTCTCTCGAAATCCGATTCTGCTCTTCCTCTCTCGCACCATTCAACTCAATTTGAGAAGTTTGCATCAAATCAAACAATTCCTGCTCCGCAACCTGCAATCGCTTTCTGTACGCTATCTCTTTGCGCTGCCCCAAAACATAACGTATCCCCAAAGCACCTGCCAGAACCACTACGCCAACAATCAAATACAGGTTCTTGCTACTCAATTCTTTATTCGCATCCTCCACAACAGCGGTTTCGTATTCAATGCGAGCGTATTTATTTCTGTTTTTGCGTTGGACAACAGCAAGACTATCCGTTAGCCGAATAATCTTTGCTTTATAATAGGAATCACGTTGAGGTTCCGCTTTAGAGAGCAAATCATAAACTAATTTCAATTCATTAGTCGCATTTATTTTGTGCCCCAAAACCAATGCCCTATTCAAATAATCACGTGATTTAGAAGTGTCTTTTTTGACTAAATAATATTCACCTAAATTGATTAGTTTATTTGCAACATCTGATTGATTATTATGTTTTAAAGATAATTTAAGAGATTTTATCATAATTGGTTCAACAATATTTAAATCTCCTTTTTTCATTTTAGAATACCCCAAATTACCTAAAGCAATTGCAAAATTCATAGGCCACTTCGTAGCTATATCATTATTTAAAACAGTATTTAATTCCTGAATTGATTTTGTATATTCTTTCTTTTTATCGTAAACATTTGCTTTATTTATAGAGAGTACAACGTTATAATTAAATTTCTGATTAAAATCAACATCTTGCTTATTCAATATGAACAACTCTTTTTCAGCAAGACTAAAATATTTAAGTGAGTTGTCATAATCATCTAATTTTTCCAAATTACATCCCATAAGATTAAGAATAGTGTATTTTAACTCATGATTTGATTTGGATTTAAGTAATTGTAAAGCGTTGGATAATAAAATCTCACTTTCTACATAATTCCCTTCAAAAAATAAAATATAGCTTTTGTTAAAAAGCATTTTAGCTCTCAATTCATCATTACCTATTAGTTGATATAATTTTTCTGCTTTTTGATAGTAAAAATAAGCACTGTCTTTATGCTCCTGTTCGTAAGCATCACCAATGTAATTATACGCTTTTGCTATTGAGATAGTGTCTGAAATTTTATTGCTTCTTTTTAGAGCATTAATATTAATTTGTAATGATTTGGAATTTTCATTCAGAAAATAATATTCCGTTGATAAATCAAATAGAAAGTTAATTGATATTGAATCTGTAGGTAATTCTTCTAAATTTTTTGATAAGGAATCTAAAAAAACTATTTTATTATTTTGGTTTTGAATCTCATATTCCTTATTGGCAAAAATAGCCGAATTTATGTTTAATGCTTCTCTTTTAGAACAAGAGTACAATAAAATAGATAATAATATGGAAACGGTAATTTTCAATTTTTTTCATAAATATATAAAAAAAGAAAGACTATGCATAACATAGTCTTTGTGATTAACGAAGTTTTGGAACTGCAGGAGAACCTATAGCATCCGCACTCACATTCGTCGGCTTGACCACCGTTTTTTCAGGACTCGCAGCTGGGTCGCCAGGCAAAGAATCCGCTGTACACGATTGAAGAACTATACTAAAAACAAACAACACTACTAATTTTGATACAATTGGGGTTTTCATAATAAATCATTTAAGGATTAGAAATAATATCCTAGCCATGCCTTCTGGGCGCAGCGATTCAATTGATTTTTCTGAAAAGAAGGGTAGTCTTTCACAGAGCCGTTTTTAGCACCTTTACCCTACGCTAAAAACAACAACTAAAGCTTTAATTCCATTGATTGGATAAGCCAAATGTAGTACGTAAATACAAGAACACACAACAAATAAACCCTTGATTAGCAACTAGTAAGCCAACAGAAGTAACTCGACAACTTTTGCGAGTAAGTGACAAAACGGGTTTAGGAAATCCGAATGATAATGGTGTCTATTGCCTCTTTATAGGTTCTAGAAAAAGGCACCGAAATCTCATTATTCAAAAGATAACACCGACTCTTTCCTAGATTAATACGGCTCACATGATTCACATTGATCACATAACCGTGGTGAATTCGAAAGAAATAAAACGGCAACAACTGCTCAAAATGTTTCAATGTTTTGAATGCCGTAATCACCTTTCCGGATTGTAAATAAAAATCGGTCGTATTATTATCTGCCTTCAAATACACAATGTCTTGGGTGGTTATAAAGTGGTAATCCCCATTGGACTTGATAGAAATTTTATCAGCATACAACCCCTTATGCGTTTTTTGATAACGCAGCAAACATTTGCGCAACTCATTGGAATCAATAGGATGCAACAAATAGCCCGAAACGCCTCGTTGATAGGATTCAAAAGCCTGGTCTTTGGAGGTGTTCAATACGATTATAGTAGGCAGAACATCTAAAAACTCATGCAATTCACTCAATAATGAAAGTGTAATTGCGTCCTCTGATGTTGCTTGGCTAGCACTAATGTTCATAAAAACAAGATCGGGTTTCAATTCCAATATTTTATTGATACCGGCTGTCCGACTCTTACAAACCGCAACACACATAAAAGCATCATAAACTGAAATCGATTCTAATGTAGACTCTATGACTTGGGATCCATCAATAAGTACATAAGAAAATTGCATTTTTGTTTGCAATGTATAAAGGGCTACAAATCAAATTTTACGGTAAAACCGTAATCTTTTCAATATATTTTGATTAGGTTTGGAACGTTTTAGTTCCCAAATCTAATTCAAAGACTAAACCAAACGAATACGAAATGAACATTCTCATCGTTGACGACCATCCGCTAAATGTAGACAGCTATGTAGCGCTTTTATCTGCCATTGAAACCAACAAGAATGCCCAATTTCATTTGGCCTACGATTGTAAGCAAGCCTATGAATTGATTACCCAACTAAACCAAAACCAAATCAATATAGACATATCTTTTATTGATGTAAGACTTCCACCCTACGAAGAAAAGAACTTGCGTTCTGGAGATGAAATTGGAAGTCTACTACAACAAAAATTTCCAAATTGTATCATCGTTATTATCTCCATGCACAGCGAACCAGTTTGGGTAAACCGAATCGTAAAAACACTCAATCCACAAGGCTTTATTTCAAAAAGCGACATCAATTATAAAAGTTTTCCGGCTATAATAGAGACCATCAATAAAAATGAAACCTATTATAGTAAGTCCATCATAGAAGCCCAAAAAGAGTTTGTCATCAAAAACATCCACTGGGACGAACACGATAGCAAGATGATACAATTGATTGCCGATGGCATCAAAACCAAAGATCTACCCTACTACATTCCACTTTCACTAAGTGCTCTCGAAAAAAGAAAAGCGAATCTAAAAAAGCAACTCATCTTTGAAGGCGGCTCTGATGCCGAACTCATTGAACGCGTCAAAAAAATGGGTTTGTTAAGCAGTCCTAGATAAGTTACAAACCGTAACAAAATCGGTATAAAACCGTAACTATATTATATTTATTTGTAGTAAACTTGAACCCGTTTTATATCAGAACGGATAATTGTATTCGAAAAGAGGCAAAAGCAGAGAACAACTAAAAAATCATTAACCAGATATCGTATATCGTATATCGTACATCGAACATCGTATATCGTAAATCAAAAATCACCATGTCCCCACCTTAAAAAAAATCGTAAACCAGATATCCCATATCGAATATCGTACCTCGAATATCGTACTTCGTAAATCGTATATCGAATATCGTATATCGCAAATCCCATTTCCCTTGAATCCCAAATACGCCCCTTTACTCAACAACCTCAACGAGCAGTTAAACTTTATCGATTTAGAAATAGACGACCCAATCAAAAAAGGCGAACAAGCCATAATCGTCATTCTAAAATCCATTAATGCGGTCCGAAAAATTATCATTAAAAGTAGTTTCAAAACTGATGCAGAAGAAATCCAATTCTTCAAAGAAATCAAACCGCAGTTTACCTCCAAGCTCATTTACTACAACAAAATCTATAAAATAGAGCGAAAGAAACCCAGTGGAGGCAATCGCATTCTGAAAAAATACTACAACAACGAACTCTCCAAACTGAAAGCCTTTTTTGACAAAGAATTGGATTTCTACCAATACTTCCGTGCCGGTAATACCTATTTAGATTACCAATATTTCCTCCGAGGAAAGTTTGATATCAAACTCGCCCTGGACTCCTATTATTTCGAAACAGACGCTTCATTTGCCACCTCACACGATTTCAAAGTAGCCACTATTTTGGCCAATGATCTCATTCAATTGTATATCGAAAATCAGTTAGTGATTTTAGAAAAAAAAGAAATCCTAGAAAACTCACAACACCACCCGAAGGGGAAAATAACTTGGACCAGCTCCAAAGTCGCCCTAACCGAACTTCTGTACGCATTACACACCGAAGGAGTCTTCAACAATGGTGCTGCCGACCTCAAAGACATAGCCGAATACTTCGAACACATATTCGAAATCGACTTGGGGCAATACCGCAGAGCCTTCCTCGAAATCAGAGCCCGCAAAAGTGAGAAAACCAAATTCCTCACCTCCCTCAACCACCAACTCCTCAAAAGAATGGACAACCTCGACGAACTCATCTAGGAACCAGACAACCGTCAGTTCGAGTGATTTTTGCCAAAAAATCGTATCGAGAACCGATAACAGACAACAGACAACCAACAACTGATAACTGATAACCGATAAATGATAACCGATAACAGACAACCGACAACAAAAAATCGTTCCCAACCCTTACCCCGTTGTGAAACAAACCAAAACAAACCCCACAATTTTGCACCATACTAATTTAAAAAATAAGCTATGTCTGTAGAAATTATCACAAAAGAAGACCTAAACGAGTTCCGCCGAATATTAATCGCCGACCTCAGTACCCTACTAGAAATCAAACCCCAACAGCAACAAAAAAAGTGGCTCAAATCCAATGAAGTCCGCAAGCTGTTGAACATCTCACCCGGTACACTCCAAAACCTCCGCATTAATGGCACCCTGATCTACTCTCGAGTAGGCGGCATCCTCTTTTATGAATCCGCCCACATCTACAAACTATTAAATGACAACAAAACCATCAACCGATAACCGTTAACGATCAACTGAAATCTAAACTTATTTATACACCACAAAACGCAACCGACCTTAGAGTCCGCAGTCGAGCATAAAATAGTCGAAGAGGGCGTAACCCGAGCGAAGCGAACTGGCGAAGCAAATGAAAAGCTGTTTGAGCGAAGCCGAAATCGAAGATTCGTGAATTCCTATAAAAATAAAGTGCATGAACAATTTTTTTCATTTAGCCCTTGAGAATAAATTTGACCGACGAGGACTCCAAGTCTTGACCTTTTGTTTCTTTTGAAATCGAAGATTCACGAATTCCAAAAAAATAAAAACCCATGAGTAATCAAGCCAAAAGAAAAAGAAACAGTAATCAAAATCATGAACCAACAACCGTAAATCGTATATCGAATATCGTATATGGATAACCGTCAACCGATAACTGACAACAGATAACCGTAAATCGTATATCGTAAATCGTAAATCGTAAACTGACAACCGAAAATGAACTACATCAAACACCTCACCGGCTTCTTCATACAAATCGCACATGAAGAAACCCTCAACCCAACCCACATCAGTTTGTACCTCGCCCTCTTTCAGCGATGGAACATGAACCGCTTCAAAAACCCCATTACCATTTCCAGAGACGAAATGATGAAAGCTAGCAAAATCGCTTCTAAGGCTACTTACCACAAATGCATCAAAGAACTGCAGCGTTTAGGATTCATCGACTACCTACCCTCCTACAATCCGTATGCGGGTACGACTGTAGTAATCCACGATTTGTCGAATGGAAGTAGTGTCAAAAATAGGCAGCCTACTAGTCAGGTCGCTAAACAAGTGGGTGAACCCTCTATATATAGTAAACCTATACTTAAAACAAAAAGAAAACAATATAAAGAGACCACCCCAAAAAAAATGGAAATTAAGGAAGAAGAAAATGTGTTGGCAGTAGCCAAAGAGTCAGTCCAGAAAACACACCCGGCGCTCGAAATCGTGAAGGAATACTTCAGCACGCAGCAGGCCTCCGAATTCGAAGCAGAGCGCTTTTTCAATTACTACACCAGTAACGGTTGGCTCATTGGCGGAAAAACCAAAATGAAAGACTGGCAAGCCGCCGCGCGCAATTGGATCCTCAATACCGCCAAATTCAGCAGTAACCTACCACAAAAAAAGCCGAGTGCTAACCAACCCCAGGCGCACAACTTACACACATCAGTAGACAAAAACTACGACGAACCCCTTTAGTCATTGCGAGAAACAAAACAACTGTCATTGCGAGGAGGCACGACGAAGCAACCTGTCATACTGAACTTGTTTCAGTATCTAACCCATCAATAAAAAAAATGAAAACCCACTACGACTACCCCGAAATAATCAAATGGCTCGAACAAAAAGGAAAAACCGACTACGGTACCCAATTCCATTTCCGTGAAGCCGACCAAAAC
>JACCDI012073494.1_pt1 | contig 13679 bp, 14 predicted proteins | sample 7442791 | NCBI WGS metagenome assembly JACCDI01 (sample SAMN15323434, study PRJNA562643) | freshwater metagenome | isolation source: river surface water | place: USA:Blue River Watershed | collected 2017-08-15
ACTCAGCGACGAACAATTGCTGAACATATACAAGGAACTTCTGTATCCACGCATCATTGAAGAAAAAATGCTGATTTTACTGCGTCAAGGTAAGATCGGTAAATGGTTCAGCGGCATTGGTCAGGAAGCCATTTCCGTTGGTGCTACTATGGCTCTGCAACCCGACGAATACATCATGCCTTTGCACAGAAATCTGGGCGTATTCACCAGCAGAAAAATTCCATTTAAAAAACTATTCGCGCAATGGCAGGGTAAGAAAAGTGGCTTTACTAAAGGTCGCGACCGCAGTTTCCACTTTGGCACCAACGAATACCATATCGTGGGTATGATCTCTCACCTCGGCGCTATGCTGGGCGTGGCCAACGGTATCTCTACTGCCCACCTGCTCAACAACGATAAAAAAGTATCTTTAGTTTTTAGTGGTGATGGCGGTACCAGCGAAGGCGATTTTCACGAAGCCATGAACGTGGCAGCTGTGTGGAGTCTGCCAGTGGTGTTCCTCATCGAGAACAATGGCTATGGTTTAAGTACCCCAAGTAACGAACAATTCAAATGCAAACAGTTCATCGATAAAGGCATCGGCTATGGCATGGAAGCCTATCAGGTGGATGGCAATAATATTCTGGAAGTTTACCACAAAATGAGTGAACTTACCGAAAGCATGAGAAAGGCGCCGCGTCCGGTTTTACTGGAGTGCATGACCTTTAGAATGCGCGGTCACGAAGAAGCCAGTGGCACCAAATATGTCCCTCAGGAACTGTTTGACGAATGGGGTAAAAAAGACCCTATCAGCAATTACGAAGCTTTCCTGATAGCCGAAGGTGTCTTGAATGATGCGCTGAAACAGTCGGTGTACGATGAGTTAAAACAAGGTATGGACGAAGATTTGGCAGAGGTTTTTGCCGAACCTGAAATCGTTGCCGATACTGAAGAAGAATTGCGCGATATCTATGCGCCCTACCAGCAAGTGATTACTGAAGCACAGGGCAGCAAAAGCACTAAGCGACTGGTAGATGCGATCTCTGATGGCTTGAGACAGAGCATGGAGAAATTTGACAATACTGTAGTGATGGGTCAGGATGTGGCTGAATACGGTGGTGTGTTTAAAATTACCGATAACTTTTACAAACAATTTGGCAAAGGAAGAGTGCGCAATACTCCAATTACTGAGTCATCTATTTTGGGAGCAGGTTATGGTTTGGCTATCAAAGGGTATAAAGCGATTGTAGAAATGCAATTTTCTGATTTTGTGAGTTGTGGTTTCAATCAAATCGTTAACAACCTGGCCAAAAGTCACTATCGCTGGGCACAAGCTGCCGATGTGGTGGTGCGTATGCCTACGGGCGCTGGCGTTGGTGCCGGTCCGTTCCACTCACAAAGTACAGAGGCCTGGTTCTTTCATGTACCCGGACTGAAAATTGTTTACCCAAGCAATCCATACGATGCCAAAGGATTATTGTGCGCATCGATTGAAGATCCGAATCCTGTGATGTTCTTTGAACACAAAGCCCTTTACAGAAGTATAGAAGCAGAGGTGCCAGATAATTATTACACTTTAGAAATTGGCAAAGCCGCCAGCATAAGTAGTGGCGATGAACTCACCGTGATTACTTACGGTTGGGGTGTGCATTGGGCCATTGAAGCCTGCCAAAAATTGGGTATCAACGCAGAGATAGTGGATTTAAAAACCTTGTTACCTTGGGACAAAGACACTGTAAAAGCAGCTGTTGAAAAAACTGGCAAAGTGCTGGTACTTCACGAAGATACTATGATTGGTGGTATCGGTGCCGAGATAGCAGCCTGGATCAGCGAACATTGCTTTACCGCATTGGATGCACCGGTGAAACGTGTAGCCAGTTTGGATACCCCTGTGCCATTAGCCAAAGATTTGGAAGACAATTTCCTGCCTAAAAAACGTTTAGTAGAAGCTTTACAAGAACTGAGCGCCTGGTAAATCCAGAGTATGGAATTTCGTAAATGGATTTAATAATTATTTTATTTCAAAACACCCTGTCAGGGTGGAAAATTAAAATAATACCCCCTTATTCACACTTACAAAGTTAAAAGGCTAGTTATCAATAAAAAGGGCCACTTACAAAGTCGAAGGCCCTGTCTATATCATTATTCAGTAATACTCCATTTTTTTTCATTATCTTCGCGCCTTATATGGCTTATCGCTGGACGGCTTCCCCGAAACTTAATGACCAAAAGGTTGAACAACTCGCGGAAAGAATTAATGTTTCTCCGGCAATAGCAACTTTGCTGCTTCAACGCGGTGTTGAAACATACGACCAAGCTAAGAAATTTTTCAGACCTCAGCTAAGCGATCTTTATGACCCTTTCCTGATGAAGGATATGGATAAAGCTATCACACGAATACAATCTGCTATCGCCAACAAAGAACGTTTTCTAATATACGGCGATTACGATGTGGATGGCACTACCTCTGTTTCTATCGTCTATTCTTTCTTTAAGAAAATTACACCAAATATTGAATACTATATTCCTGATCGTTACAAAGAAGGATATGGAGTTTCCAAGATTGGAATTGACTATGCTGTTTCAACCGGTGTAAATCTCATTATCGCACTCGACTGTGGTACACGCTCCATAGAACTGATTCAATATGCCAAAGACAATAACATCGACTTTATTGTTTGCGACCACCACTTACCTGGCGACGAACTTCCTGATGCTGTTGCTCTCCTGAATCCAAAAAGAAGAGACTGCGACTATCCGTATAAAGAACTTTCAGGTTGTGGTATCGGTTTTAAACTCCTTCAGGCATACGCTCAAGCTTGTGATATGCCCTTCGAAGAGGCTACCAAATACCTCGATTTAGTGGCAGTGAGCACCTGTAGTGATATCGTTGAAATTAGAGACGAAAATAGAATTCTGGTTTACTACGGTCTGAAGAAAATTAATGAAGATCCATGTATCGGTCTACAGGCTTTACTTCAGAGCTATCAGATTAAACAGGAATACGAAGTATCAGATATAGTATTCGGAATCGGCCCGAAAATCAATGCAGCCGGCAGAATCGCCGATGCTAAATCCTCTGTTAAACTTTTGATTGAAGAAGATTTTCATCAGGCCCTCAATCTGGCTAAAACACTCATAGAAAACAATACTGAACGAAAAGATATTGATAACGATATCACCAAAGAAGCCATGGATATTTTGGAAGCCAGTGAAGCTCTGCGTCAAAGAAAAAGCACAGTGCTTTACAGCGAAAAATGGCATAAAGGTGTGATCGGTATTGTGGCATCCAGGCTGATAGAAACCTACTATAAACCTACCATCATTTTTAGTGAAGTGAATGGCATGCTGACTGGATCTGCCAGAAGTATTAAAGACTTTGATGTGCATGATGCCATAGGCGCCTGTGGCGATTTAGTGATACAATACGGTGGACATAAATATGCAGCCGGACTAACCATTAAGAAAGAATCATTTGAGGCTTTTACTGAAAAGTTTGAAGAAATTGTAGCACTTAATTCTACCGAAGAACTCAGAACGCCCGAAATTGAATACGACATGGAACTTAATTTCGGGGATATTACTTCTAAGTTTTTTGTGGTGCTTGATCAGTTCAAACCCCATGGTCCAGGCAATATGGTACCTATCTTCAGAACCAATCAGTTGCACGATGCCGGTAGCCGTATCGTCAAAGAAAAACATCTGAAATTAATGGCCGTTCAAAAGGGTATAAAATTTGACGGAATAGGTTTTAACATGAGCGATTTTTATCCTTTAATCACGAAAAACCTTCCATTCGATATTTGCTATTCACTCGAAATGAATGAATACAAAGGCAAAAAGAACCTGCAATTAAAAGTTAGAGATATTCGTCCGTCTTTATGAAACTGAGAGCAGAAAAATTAGTTAAACAGTACAAACAAAAAAGAGTCGTGAATGATGTTTCCATTTATGTGGAACAAGGCGAAATCGTTGGCTTACTCGGACCAAATGGTGCCGGAAAAACTACTTCGTTTTACATGACAGTTGGTTTGGTGCACCCCGATGAAGGTAATATCTACCTGGATGATGTTGACATCACTGAACTGCCAATGTACAAACGCGCTCAGAAAGGCGTTGGTTACCTGCCTCAGGAAGCTTCTGTTTACCGTGATCTTACTGTAGAAGATAATATCAAAGCTGTTTTAGAACTCACTAAATTAAGCAAAGCCCAGCAAGCAGAAAAACTCGAAAGTCTGTTGGATGAATTTTCTTTGCACCGGGTCAGAAAAAATCTTGGAAAAGTTCTCAGTGGTGGCGAACGCAGAAGAACTGAAATTGCCCGCGCCCTGGCAACAGACCCTAAATTTATCCTTCTGGATGAACCCTTCGCTGGTGTTGACCCAATCGCTGTTGAAGATATACAGACCATTGTTTATAAACTGAAAAGCAAAAATATCGGCATCCTGATTACCGATCACAATGTGCAAGAAACCCTTAGTATTACAGACAGGGCTTACCTCTTGTTTGAAGGAAAACTTCTTAAACAGGGAACAGCCGAAGAACTGGCTGAAGACGAAATGGTGAGAAAAGTATACCTAGGTAAAAACTTTGTTCTAAGAAGAGCCCTTACCCCAAACAAACCTATAGATTGAATTACCTGATTTTCGGACTTGGAAATATTGGCGAACAGTATAACCATACCCGCCACAACATCGGCTTCGATGTGATAGATGCTATTGCCAAAGAATTAGACCTAAGCTTCACGCTGTCAAAACACGCTATGATAGCTGAGGGCAGAGTAAAAAATAAAACCATGCTGCTGGTGAAACCCACCACTTTCATGAACCTCAGCGGTAAAGCAGTTCAACACTATATGCAACTGCATAAAGTGCCGGCAGAAAACATTCTGGTAATTACAGACGATCTGGCACTTGAAGTTGGCACTATTCGCCTGCGCACCAAAGGCAGTCACGGCGGCCACAATGGACTACGCAACATCGAAGAAACCCTCAATTCACAACAATATCCGCGTATGCGCTTTGGCATCGGTAATCATTTTGACAAGCACAGACAAATTGACTTCGTTCTGGGAAAATGGAAATCAGATGAAGAACCTGTTATCAACGAAAAAATACACAAAGCCTCAGATGCCGTTAAAAGCTTCATGCTAGAAGGCGTCTCACAAGCCATGACTAAATACAATGGATAATTTAACTCTGCAACACGAAATCATCATGAAGGTTAGAGACTACGAACTCGACCTGCAAGGTATCGTTAATAATTCTGTCTACATGAACTATTTAGAACATGCCAGACATGAGTTTTTAAATGATTGTGGAATTAACTTTAATCAATTGCATCTTGATGGTTATGATGCCGTCGTAATAAGAGCCGAAATCGATTATAAAAAATCACTTAAAAGCGGTGATGAATTCGTGGTAAAAACCACTGCAAGAAGAGAAGGGCGACTTAAAATTGTCTTTCAACAACAAATAATCAGCAACCTGGATCAGACAATCTATATCAATGCTAGCATTTTCACTGCCTGTATCCATAAAAACAAACCCGTAGAACCTGTTTTTATTCTTGAAAAGCTGCGACTGATGTAAGTCAGTTCCAGTGCAGTTCGACCATAGTCACATTAGGCTGATTTACAATATTTTAACACTAGTTCAAAAAATTGTAAAATAAATTTATTTTGCTCCCATTCTTTACTAAATAAATTGTATTTTCGCTCCCAATTATAAAATAAACGTTTAAAATGTCTTTTCTAATTGCAGAGAGCAGTTTTCTAACTTATATGCCGATTCTATTTATGTTTCTGGCATCGCTCGGTTTTGTTGTAACTTCAATGTTTGCGACTCATAAACTGGGACCGAAGAAAAAATCTGAAGTAAAAAACGAATCGTTTGAGTGCGGAATTGAAGCACAAGGCAATGCCAGAACACCGTTTTCTATCAAGTATTTTCTGGTTGCTATCCTTTTTGTTTTGTTTGATGTGGAAGTAATTTTTATGTACCCATGGGCTGTTAATTTTAAACAACTCGGACTGGTAGGCCTGATTGAAATGTTCATGTTTATGGGCTTCCTGGTTATCGGTCTGTTGTATATTGTTAAAAAAGGTGCTCTTAAATGGGACTAATTAAAACTCTATTCTAACTGTTTTGTTACTTAAAAAAAATTAATTTAATTTAATGAGCATAGATATTAAACCCGAATATCGCCCTGAAGGCATAGAAGGTGCAGGTTTCTTCGCAACCTCATTGGAAAAAGTAGTTGGTTTGGCACGAGCAAATTCGCTTTGGCCATTGCCTTTTGCTACTTCATGTTGCGGTATCGAATTCATGGCTACCATGGCTTCGCATTACGACTTAGCGAGATTTGGTTCTGAACGTCTGAGTTTTTCTCCGCGTCAGGCTGATTTGCTGATGGTGATGGGAACGATTTCAAAGAAAATGGGACCAATCCTACGTCAGGTATACGAACAAATGGCGGAACCTAAATGGGTTCTTAGCATGGGTGCCTGCGCAAGTAGCGGTGGTATTTTTGATACTTACAGCGTGCTACAGGGTATCGACAGAATTATCCCTGTTGATGTGTATATCCCAGGCTGCCCTCCACGTCCTGAACAAGTTCTGGATGGTATCCTGAAAATACAAGAATTAACTAAGTCTGAAAGTATCAGAAGAAGAGATTCTCCTGAATATAAAGCTCAACTGGCCCTTTATGGAATCGAATAACACCTTGCAACTGCAGGAACGTTTGGAAAACCTGCTGAAAAATAAATTTGGTGGTGCTTTCATTAGCGCCGAAACCTCATACGACTTTCCAGTGTTTGTACTGGACAAATCTGTTCTGTATGATGCACTTTCATTCCTGAAATCTGACCCTGAAACTGGCTTTACTTTTTTAACCACACTTTGTGGTTTGCACTATCCAGAAAATGCTGGTCAGGAATTCGGTGTGATGTACCAGTTACACAAACTGCAAACTAACGAAAGAATCAGACTGAAATTCTTTATGTCGAAAGACGATATGAAAGTCCCTACCATCACCACCCTCTGGCCTACAGCTAACTGGATGGAAAGACAGGAATACGATTTCTTTGGGTTTAAATTCGTTGGTCACCCCGATCTTAGAAGAATCTTAAACATGGATGAAATGAACTATTTCCCTATGAGAAAAGAATATCCACTTGAAGACGGTTCAAGGGATGATAAAAGTGATAAAATGTTTGGCAGATAATCATTACTATGAACAAACAGGAAGAATTCAACACAGCATCCGAATCAGAAAAGGTTTATAATATATTAAACCTCGGACCAACACACCCTGCTACTCACGGTATCTTTCAGAACATCCTTAAAATGGATGGTGAAATTATCGTTGAAGCAGATCCAACCATTGGTTATATACACAGAGCATTTGAAAAACTGGCAGAACACCGCCCCTATAATCAAATAACTCCTATCACCGACCGTCTGAACTATTGCTCATCCCCTATCAATAATATGGGCTGGCACATGACAGTAGAAAAGCTGATTGGTTGCGAAGTTCCTAAACGCGCACAATACATGCGTGTCATCATTATGGAACTTTCAAGAATTGCTGACCATATTATTTGTACTACCATCATCGGTCAGGATACCGGCGCTACCACCGGTTTCTTATACTTCTTCCAAATGAGAGAAAAAGTATACGAAATATTTGAAGAAATTTGTGGAGCCAGATTAACTACTAATATCGGTAGAATCGGTGGCATGGAAAGAGATTTCTCTCCTGCTGCATGGGAAAAACTAAATAAGTTTATGAAAGAATTCCCTGAATACCTAAGTGAATTCCAGAAACTAATTGAAAGAAACAGAATCTTCATGGATCGTACAATCGACTGTGGTCCGATTTCTGCCGAACGCGCCCTAGAATACGGCTTTACCGGTCCGAATCTCAGAGCAGCCGGCGTCGACTACGATGTACGTGTCGCTATGCCATACAGCAGCTACGAAGATTTTGAATTCAATATTCCTGTAGGTCAGAAAGGTGATACCTACGACAGATTCATGGTGCGTATCCAGGAAATGTGGGAAAGCATCAGCATTATCCGTCAGGCAATCGCTAAAATGCCGGAGGGACCAATACACGCAGATGTTCCTGAATTCTTCCTGCCTAACAAAGAAGAAGTATATTCTAAAATGGAAGCATTAATCTACCACTTCAAAATTGTAATGGGAGAAACAGCTATTCCTAAAGGAGAAGTATACCATTCTGTTGAAGGTGGTAATGGTGAGTTAGGCTTCTATCTCGTGAGCGATGGAGGAAGAACACCTTATCGTCTGCACTTCAGAAGACCTTGCTTCATCTACTACCAGGCATATCCAGAAATGATTACTAACGGTTTATTAAGTGATGCCATTTTAACTATGAGTAGTTTGAATGTAATCGCAGGTGAACTTGACGCATAATTAAGAGATTTAAACAATGACAAATACCCACGAAATAAAGTTCAGTAAAGAAAGCATGGACAGGGTCGAAAAACTCATTTCGCACTACCCTGCTGGAAAAGAAAAATCTGCACTAATTCCGATTCTTCATATCGCTCAGGCTGAATTTGGCGGCTGGTTAAGTCCTGCTACCATGGACTACGTAGCCTCTATTCTTAAAATTCAATCTATAGAAGTATACGAAGTGGCTTCCTTCTACTCGATGTTTAACCTCGAACCCGTAGGAAACTGCCTTATCGAAGTTTGTCGTACCAGCAGCTGCTGGCTTTGTGGTGCCGAAGATATCATCGACCACCTCGAACATAAATTAGGTATTCAGGTTGGAGAAACTACGCCAGATGGTATGTTTACACTTAAAGCAGTAGAATGCTTAGGTAGCTGCGGAACAGCACCAATGATGCAGGTTGGCGCAGACTACCACGAAAATTTAACAATTGATAAAGTAGACAACTTACTTGACCAATTTAGAAGTGAAAATAAAAAGAGCAGATATTGTTAAGTATGAGCAAAAAGCTGTTATTAAAAAATGATCATATTGCTGGCATAAATACTTTGCCAGTATATAGAGAACACGGTGGTTATACTGTGCTCGCCAATACACTTAAGAATCTTACTCCAGACGCTGTCGTTGAAGAAGTTAAAAAATCTGGTTTAAGAGGTAGAGGTGGCGCTGGATTCCCTACCGGTATGAAATGGAGCTTCCTGGCTAAACCAGAAGGTGTGCCGAGATACCTCGTTTGCAACGCCGACGAAAGTGAGCCTGGTACTTTTAAAGACCGTTACCTCATGGAACATATCCCGCACCTCTTGGTGGAAGGTATGATTCTTTCAAGTTTCGCTTTGGGTGCTAATACTGCTTATATCTACATCAGAGGTGAGTATTTCTATGTTTCCCGAATTCTGGAAACCGCCATCGAAGAAGCTTACAAAGCCGGATTGTTAGGAAAGAATATCTTAAATTCTGGCTTCGACCTCGATCTGCATGTTCAGGTAGGTGCCGGTGCTTATATCTGTGGAGAAGAAACTGCTTTGCTGGAAAGTTTAGAAGGTAAACGTGGTAATCCGCGTATTAAACCTCCATTCCCTGCAGTAGCGGGTTTATATGGCTGCCCTACTGTAGTAAACAACGTAGAAACTATTGCTGCTGTTGTTCCAATTCTTGAATTAGGTGGTGATGAGTACGCTAAAATAGGTATTGGTAAAAGTACAGGTACTAAATTAATCTCCGCTTCTGGTCATATCAATAAGCCAGGTGTATACGAGATTGAGCTTGGATTGCCTGTTGAGGAATTTATTTATTCAGATAATTACTGTGGCGGCATTAGAGGTGGCAGAAAATTGAAAGCCGTTGTGGCTGGTGGTTCTTCTGTGCCTATCCTGCCTACTGAACTGATCCTTAAAACTGCTAATGGCGAACCGCGTTTGATGAGCTACGAAAGCTTAGGCGATGGTGGGTTTGCTACTGGTACCATGCTGGGTTCTGGTGGTTTTATTGTCATGGATGAAGATACCAGTATCGTCAAAAATCTATACACTTTCTCGAGATTCTACCACCACGAAAGCTGCGGTCAATGCAGTCCGTGCCGCGAAGGTACCGGCTGGATGGAACGTATCCTTAAGAAAATTCTGGATGGTAAAGGTACTCTTGCAGATATCGATTTACTTTGGGATATACAAAGTAAAATTGAAGGTAAAACCATATGCCCTCTTGGAGAAGCTGCTGCATGGCCTGTTGCTGCTGCCATCAGACATTTCCGCCCTGAGTTCGAAGCCTATGTTACCAATCCTGATAGCATCAAAGACATCAAACATTATTACAGGTTACAAAACTAAATAAACATAAAAAACGATTAAACAATCACCATGTTAAAAGTTACAATCGACGATATTCCAGTTGAAGTTCCAGAAGGAACAACCATATTACAGGCTGCCAGAATGATTGGTGGCGATATTGTTCCGCCTGCTATGTGCTACCACAGCAAATTAAAAACCAGTGGTGGCTATTGCAGAACCTGCATCGTAAAAGTAGAACAAGGCTCTGCTAAAGATCCTCGTCCTATGCCTAAACCTGTAGCCAGTTGCCGTACTACCGTGATGGATGGTATGGTGGTGAGAAATATTACATCTCCTGAAAACCTGGAAGCTCGTGCCGGTGTTGTAGAATTTCTTCTGTTGAATCACCCTTTGGATTGCCCTGTTTGCGATCAGGCTGGTGAGTGCCACTTACAAGACCTGAGTTACGAAAACGGTAAAGCTGAAACCCGTTACGATTTCGATAAACGCGAATATGAACCTACCGATATCGGCGACAAAATTAAATTACACATGAACCGCTGTATCCTTTGTTACAGATGCGTGAAAGTTGCCGATCAGTTAACTGACGGTCGCTGCCACGGTGTCATCAACAGAGGTGAAGCTGCCGAAATATCTACCTATATTGAAAAAGCTATCGATAACGATTTCTCCGGTAACATGATAGATGTTTGCCCGGTTGGTGCTCTTACCGATAAAACCTTCCGCTTTAAAAGCAGAGTATGGTATACTAACCCCGTAGATGCGCACAGAAACTGTGATAAATGCTGTGGTAAAGTAAGACTCTGGAACCAGGGTGAAGAAGTACTTCGTGTCACTGCCCGTAAAGATGAATTCGGTGAAGTTATGGACAACGAAGATGGCAGCACAGCATGGATCTGCAACGAGTGTCGCTACGATAAGAAAAACTTAAGCGACTGGACAATCGAAGGTCCGGCTAAAATTAACAGACACTCTGTTATCTCTGCCAACCATTACGATACCCTGAAAAACATACAGAAAACCACTATTAAAATGATGGGTTCTAAACCACATGGTGTAAAAGCCGAATTAGGTGCCGGACCATTAGACCCAAATAACCAATAATACTCAAGATACTATGGATCCTTTGATCATAAAAGCGATAATTGTTCTGATTGTGTTTGCTATCACACTTCTGATTGCAACCTACTCAACCTATGCTGAAAGAAAAGTGGCTGCTATTATGCAAGACCGTGTCGGTCCGGATCGTGCGGGACCAATGGGCCTGCTGCAACCCTTAGCAGATGCTGTAAAAATGTTTATGAAGGAAGAAATTATTCCTTCTGTTTCCAATAAATGGCTCTTTATCCTCGGACCATGTATAGCCATGCTCACCGCTACTATGACAGGTGTGGTTATTCCGTGGGGCGGACCAATCACCATCGGTGAAACTAGTTTCGATTTGCAGATAACCGACCTGAACATTGGTATCCTTTACCTGTTTGGAGTGGTGTCTTTAGGCGTATATGGCATCATGATTGGCGGCTGGGCTTCTAACAACAAATTCTCTTTGCTAGGTGCTATCCGTGCTTCTTCGCAAATGATTAGTTACGAAATTGCCATGGGCTTTGCTATCATCGCTCTGGTAATGACAACTGGCACTCTTAGCTTGAAAGAAATAGTTCTGCAACAAGATGCTGGTTTTGCTAACGTGGTATACCAACCAGTTGGTTTTATCATCTTTATTATCTGTGCATTTGCAGAAACCAATAGAGCTCCGTTCGACTTGCCAGAATGCGAAACTGAATTAATCGGTGGTTACCATACCGAATACTCTTCAATGAAACTGGGTTTTTATCTGTTTGCAGAATACATCAATATGTTCATTTCTTCAGCAGTAATTGCCAGCTTCTACTTCGGTGGTTACAATCTGCCATTCCAACACGAAATTGCAGAGTGGGTTGGATTGAGCAGCAATGCATTGAGTATCGTTCAGGTAGTTGGCTTCTTTGCTAAAGTTATTTTCTTCATCTTCTTATTTATGTGGGTGAGATGGACCATCCCACGATTCAGATATGATCAATTAATGAACCTCGGCTGGAAAGTTTTATTGCCATTATCACTGGCCAATATTTTTGTAACTGGTATTGTGATGTGGGCAATGGGTAAATTATAAGTTTAAAATTAAAAGTATCAAACTTTAAAAAACAATGTTAACGAACAGAAGTAAACAAGTGGTGAAAAGGGAAATGACCTGGCTGGAACGCGCCTATTTCCCTGCTATCCTAAGTGGTATGGCTATCACCTTTAAACATATTTTTATGCGCAAAGCTACAGTGAAATACCCTGAGCAAACGCGTGAATTTGCACCTGTATACAGAGGTCAGCATGTCCTTAAACGCGACGAAGCTGGCGCCGAACGCTGTACCGCCTGTGGTTTATGCGCTGTATCTTGTCCGGCTGAAGCCATTACCATGACAGCGGCTGAAAGACAAAAAGGCGAAGAATCTTTGTACAGAGAAGAAAAATACGCTTCTAAATACGAAATCAATATGCTGCGTTGCATCTTCTGTGGTCTGTGCGAAGAGGCTTGCCCTAAAGAAGCTATTTTCTTAACCGACAGAATCGTTCCAAGTACTTTTGAAAGAGATAGTTTCATCTATGGAAAAGACAAACTGGTTGAACCTAAGGACCATCCTGTAGATGTTACCAAACGTCAGACACCTGCTGTCCTGGCTTTCAAAAACGACAAGAAACACAAACACAACAGAACTTTCCTGGACAAAGTTTTACCAAAATCAAAACACCATTAATCTGTAATTCAATTAACGTAACAAGACATCACATCAATGAGCATCACACAATATATTTTCTGGTTCCTTTCCTTCTTAGCACTCATGAGTGCCCTGATGGTGGTATTTTCCAGAAACCCCGTTTACAGTGTACTGTTTTTAATTGTCACTTTCTTTGCCATCGCTGGACATTATATCCTTCTTAGCGCCCAGTTTCTGGCGGCAGTGCATATCATAGTCTACGCAGGTGCCATTATGGTCTTGTTCCTCTATGTGATTATGATGCTGAACCTCAACCAGGAAGCTGAACCTAAAAAGAAAACCTATATCAGAGTCATTGCCATTGTTGCCATTGGCCTGATGCTAACTACTCTGGTCGGTGCTGTTAAAGGCGCTACAGTGCATATGCCTGAACTCGTTAACAATAATGGCATTGGTACTGTTGAAGCTCTTGGTAAAGTACTCTTCGGTCAATTCCTTTTACCATTTGAAGTGTCTTCTATCCTGTTTTTATCTGCCATGGTGGGAGCTGTTTATTTATCTAAAAAGAACTTACAATAATGCAATTTATACAATCTATATCCGGTATTCCGCTTTCGTATTACATCATGCTTAGTGCTGCTATGTTTAGCATAGGTGCTCTGGGTGTTATGAT
>JACCDI010271793.1_pt1 | contig 13675 bp, 14 predicted proteins | sample 7442791 | NCBI WGS metagenome assembly JACCDI01 (sample SAMN15323434, study PRJNA562643) | freshwater metagenome | isolation source: river surface water | place: USA:Blue River Watershed | collected 2017-08-15
GGAGTTTGCCGACCAGCTGCGCCGTGTAATCGACGATCGGAACGATGCGGCCATAGTTGAGCCGCGTCGGTCCGATCACGCCGACGGCGCCGATGATCTGTCGATCAGCGTTCATATAGGGAGAGACCACCAGAGAGGAACCCGAAAGTGAAAAAAGCTTGTTCTCAGAACCGATAAAAATGCGCACGCCTTCGCCGCCCTCGGTCAGATCTAGGAATTCGGCGATGTCACGCTTGCGTTCGAGGTCATCGAAAAGGCGGCGAATGCGTTCGATGTCATGGACTTCATTCGTATCGCTGAGGAGATTCGAGCGGCCGCGCACGATCAACCGATCGGGTTGGTCGTCTTGGGGCTGCCAGACGGCAAGACCGCTTTCGACCAGCTCGCGGGCGAGCGAATCAACCTCCTGACGGCGTTGGGTGATTTCCTGACCGATGTTGAGCCGCAGCTCGGCCAGGGTTCTGCCTTCGACCAGCGCGTTGAGGAAGTTTGCGGCCTCACGCATCGAGGACGGGGTTTGGCCGGTGGGCGGCACGATCATCCGGTTTTCGACGTGCCCGTTGGCAAAGACGAGAACCACGAGGGCGCGGTCGGGGGCGAGGCTGACGAACTCGATGTGCTTGATGACCGCATCTTGTTTTGGCGACAGGACAAGGCTGGCGCCATTGGTGATGGCTGAAAGGGTTGTGCTGACCTGATCGAGAAGGGTTGTGACGTCTTTTTCGCCGGTGGACAGGGCGGCATCCATGATTTCGCGGTCTTCGGAGGCCACGGAACCGACCTCAAGCAGGCTGTCAACGAAGAGCCGCAGGCCCTGCTGTGTGGGAATGCGCCCAGCAGAGATGTGCGGGCTGTCGAGCAGGCCCAGATGTTCAAGATCCTGCATGACGTTGCGCACTGTGGCGGCTGAGAGGCGCTCGGTCATGCTGCGGGTCAAGGTGCGCGAACCGACGGGGCCGCCAGAGGAGAGATAGCTTTCGACCACACGGCGAAAGACCTCTCGGGAGCGGTCATTGAGTTCTGATAGAAGGTTTTCGCTGTAGGTCATGGCACAATGAGTATGGACGGGATGCCGCCAGCGTCAATGAGGGTTGCATCACAAGGACGCTCGGGCCTATTTGGCATAAGACAGTTCAGGAGAAGAATGATGCGTCCATCGGGCCGGAAGTTAGACGAATTGCGCAATGTCGTGATCGAGATCAACCCGATGCGGCATGCCGAGGGGTCGTGTCTTATCAAGATGGGGGAGACCCATGTCTTGTGCTCGGCATCGCTTGAAGAAAAGACGCCGCCCTTCTTGAAGAACACCGGGCTTGGCTGGGTGACTGCAGAGTATGGGATGTTGCCAAGGGCAACAAACTCTCGGACAAAGCGTGAGGCCGCAGCAGGGAAGCAGTCTGGAAGAACTCAAGAAATTCAAAGACTTATCGGAAGGTCTCTGCGGGCGTGTGTGGATCGTGCGGCGCTGGGTGAGCGTCAGATCGTGATTGATTGCGATGTGATTCAGGCTGATGGCGGGACGCGCTGTGCGTCTATCACCGGCGGGTGGGTGGCTTTGCGGTTGGCGGTTAATCGGCTTTTGGCCGCGGGCGCCATCAGCAGTGATCCGATTATCGACCATGTGTCTGCGGTCTCTTGCGGGATTTATGCGGGTCAGCCCGTGTTGGATCTGGACTATCCTGAGGATTCCAACGCGGGAACGGACGGCAATTTTGTGCTGACCGGGCGCGGCAGGCTGGTTGAGGTTCAGATGTCTGCCGAGGGAAGCAGCTTTTCGCATGATGACATGCTGTCGCTGTTGGCGCTTGCGAAGACCGGCTGTGCTGATCTGGTGGCGGCGCAGAAGGCCGCGCTGGGGCTATGACCGGGCGACGGTTTACGGGCGGCACGTTGGTTCTTGCAACGCACAACCAAGGCAAAGTTGATGAGCTTGTCGCGCTGCTGGCACCGTTTGGGGTGTCTGTGAAGTCGGCGTCTGACTTCGGTCTGGATGCGCCGGAGGAGACCGAAACGAGCTTTGTCGGGAATGCGCGGCTCAAGGCGCATCATGTTGCGCAGGCAACCGGATTGCCGGCGTTGGCCGACGATTCGGGGATTGAGATTGACGTTCTGGGTGGGGCGCCAGGGGTTTACACAGCTGATTGGGCCGAGGGTCCGGGCGGGCGCGACTTTCTGCGCGCCATGGAGAAGGCGTGGGGGCTGATCGTAGAGACGGGTGCCGCGCCACCATTCTCGGCACGGTTTCGCTGCGCTTTGGTTTTGGCCTGGCCGGATGGGCATGAAGAGGTGTTTGAGGGTGCGGCGGAGGGTCAATTGGTTTGGCCGCTGCGTGGCGCACTGGGGCATGGGTATGACCCGATGTTTCAGCCTCAGGGGCATGACCTGACCTTTGCGGAAATGAGTGGTCCGCAAAAAAACCAGTTAAGCCATCGCGCTGCGGCCTTCCGTCAGATGACCTCCAAATGTTTCACGTGAAACACTTCAGACCCATACTTACGGGCGGCCCGAGCCGACATAAGCCCAATTCGCGGTTCCCAGGCCACCCAGGCCAGCCGCGCCCTAACTGCGGATCCGACCTAGGGCGCCACCTTAGACGAACCGAAACCAAGAGGTGAAACCGTGCAGACCCCTGCTGCGCCCAACATGACTGCCCATGACTGGCAAGCTGGCGGCTTCGGTCTTTACATCCATTGGCCGTTTTGTGAGTCTAAGTGCCCCTATTGCGACTTCAACAGCCATGTGGCTGAGCGGGTCGATCAGTATGCCTGGCTTGAGGCTTACCGCTCAGAGATTCGCCGACAAGCGGTCGAAACGCACGGGCGCGTGCTGCAAACGGTTTACTTTGGCGGTGGAACCCCATCCCTGATGGCGCAGGACGTGGTCGCGGGGATCATCGAATGCGTTCGCGAGAACTGGCGGACAGTGAACGACCTTGAGATCACACTCGAGGCCAATCCCGGCTCCGTCGAGGCGGCGAGGTTCGAAGGATATCGTCGCGCGGGTGTTAATCGGGTCTCTCTCGGCGTCCAAGCACTGGATGACACGGCGCTTCGGGCGCTAGGTCGCATGCACTCCAAGGAGCAAGCACTCAAGGCGCTTGAGATTGCGAAAAGCACGTTTGATCGGGTGAGCTTTGATCTCATCTATGCCCGCCAGTTTCAGTCGCTTACCGAGTGGCAATCAGAACTCAGCGAGGCGCTAAGCTTCGCAGGCGACCATCTCTCGCTTTATCAACTGACGATCGAGGATGGCACAGCTTTCGCGGCACGCGCCGCGCGGGGCAAGCTGGCAGGATTGCCGAGCGAAGACCTTTCAGCGGATATGTATGACCTCACCCAAGACTTTTGTGGCGCCGCAGGATTACCTGCCTATGAGGTGTCAAACCACGCCACGCCGGGATCAGAGTCACGCCACAACATGATCTATTGGCGCGGTGGCGACTACATTGGGGTCGGCCCGGGCGCGCATGGACGCGTGACACGCGATGATGGCCGTTTCGCAACCGAGGCCTTCAGGGATCCAAAGGCTTGGCTCAGCGCCGTGTCGTCTGAAAAAGGTGGTGATCGCCCGTGGGAAAAGCTCTCGCGTGAGGATGTCGCGCTCGAGTATTTGCTGATGTCGCTTCGAACAAACGAAGGCTTAAACCTTGAGCGTTACGCCAAGATGGCCGAAAGACAGATTCCCGAACACAGACTCGTCCCCCTCATTGATCTCGGCTTGATCTCGCGGGACGAAGGCTGGCTCAAAACAACCAGATCAGGACGACTTGTGTTGAACGGAATCCTAAAAGACCTTGCGGCAGACTAAGAAACCCGCCCCCAGGCTTCAAATCTTGCGCAAGCTGGCATCCAGCGCCGCGGCAGAAAGCGCGCCGCACAAGAGATCAAGCTGATCAAGGTTGCCGTAGGTGATCGTTAGCCGGCCACCGCCGGAGAGATCGTGATCAATACGGACGCCCATCTCAAGACCAGCAGAAAGATCTGCCTCGAGCGCACGCGTATCGGCATCCTTCTCATTCGGACCTGATCGCTTTCTGGAGCGAGAACCAGGGACCGCCGATTTTCTGACCAACGCTTCCGTTTCGCGAACGGAAAGGCCCTTCCCAACAACCTTGAGCGCGAGCTCAAGCGGATTCGGCAGCGTAATCAGCGCCCGCGCATGACCAGCAGACAAACCACCAGCGGCCACCATAGACTGAACTTCCTCAGGCAGCGAAAGAAGCCGCAAAAGATTGGCGATGTGGCTCCGACTTCTTGAAAGCGCCTCAGCGACCTTTTCTTGCGTATGGCCAAACCGATCCATCAACTGCCGATAAGCCAGCGCCTCCTCAATCGGGTTCAGCTCAGCGCGCTGAATATTCTCAATAATCGCAATCTCCAAAACCTCGGAATCCGAAAAATCGCGAAGAATTGCAGGGACGGCGTGCAACTGAGCAAGTTGCGCCGCACGCCATCTCCGCTCACCCGCAACGATCTCAAACTTCGTCGGTCCAGAGATTGGGCGCAAAATCAAGGGCTGGATGATCCCCTTGCGTCGGATTGAATCCGCCAGATCCTTCAAAGAGGCAGCATCAAAATGGCGACGGGGCTGATGCGGGTTGGGCTGAATATCCTCGACCGCAACCATAAGATCGGGGCGCCGCGTGGGGGCGGCGTCTTGGTCGTCATGCGTCAGGTTGATATCAGCCATAAGCGCCGAGAGACCACGCCCAAGCCCGCGCCGATCACTTTTCTTGTCCATTGCCCTGCCCCTTAACGTTAACTTTACCGACCAGTGGGTGTCTTTCCAGAATCTCTTTCGCCAGCGCCCGATAGGCCACCGAGCCCTTGGATGACCCATCATAGGTCAACACGGGCTGCGCATAGGACGGGGCTTCGCTGACACGCACATTGCGCGGTATTGTTGTCTTAAAAACAAGCTCTCCAAGCGCATCTCGCGCATCGTTTTCCACCTGTTGCGCCAAGCGGTTCCGCAGATCATGCATCGTTAAGAGCACGCCCTCAATGCGCAGCGTCGGATTTGCGGCCTGACGCACATCGCGGATCGTCAGCATCAACTGCGACAACCCTTCCAAAGCAAAAAACTCAGTCTGAAGCGGCACCAGAACAGCATGGCTTGCCACCAATCCATTCACCGTCAACACATTAAGCGATGGCGGGCAATCGATAAGGATGTAGTCAAGATTAAAGGATGAAACATCCGGCTGCCGCAGCGCGTCGTGCAACAGGAAGCTGCGCTTCTCCCTGGAAACAAGCTCTATGTCCGCAGATGACAGATCCGAGGACGCTGGGCAGAGATAGAGGCCCGGAATCAACGTCTCTTGCACAACCTCACCAATCGCAACCTCGTCCACAAGCAAATCAAACGTCGAGAGCTTCCGCTGCGCGGGCGCGATGCCAAGCCCGGTCGACGCGTTCCCCTGCGGGTCGAGATCAACAAGAAGCACCCTCGCGCCGCATTCAACAAAGGCAGCCGCCAGATTGATCGCTGTCGTTGTCTTGCCGACCCCGCCCTTTTGGTTGACCACCGCAAGAATGCGAGGCGTTGATGGGGCAACAAATTCAGACATGACGAAGGCCCCTCAGAAACAGGATCGAAGACCGGCTATCGGTAACACTTGTGACGCGGTCAAGGTCAAATCGCCATGCCTTCTCAGCCTCAACAATCTCGGCCTCCACAGTGGCGCCCTTCATAAAGGCGCAGATGCCGCCCGGGCGAACATGTCTGAACCCAAAAGCACATAGAGATTGCAGCGGCGCGAGCGCTCTCGCTGATACGACGCAAGCGTTCTGCGCTGCGAGATCTTCGATCCGTGACGGGTAGACTGCCGCAGAAAGTCCAAGCTGACGAATACATTCGCCCAGAAACACTCCCTTCCGACGGTCGCTTTCCACCAGAGAAACCCGCATTTCTGGCATCGCCTCGGCGGCCAAAATCGCAACGACTATGCCCGGGAAACCACCCCCGCTCCCCAAATCAAGCCATTTTCTCTGGTCAGGCCTCGCAATCTGAAAGAGCTGAATGGAATCAAGGATATGCCGGTGCCATATGTCACCGATTGTCGACTTGGCGACGACATTGATCGACGGGTTCCACTTTTCTACAAGCCGTTCGAACTGGACGAGCCGGTCAAGGCTAATGTCCGAGACGCCGCCCCGCACGCCAATTGCGCGCTCTATTTCATGAGGACGCATCATCGCCCGGCGGCCGCACGTCTGGCCTTCTTGATATGCGCAAGAATAAGGGCGAGCGCCGCCGGCGTCATGCCTTCAATGCGCGACGCCTGCGCCAGCGTTTCGGGCCGCCGCAAGAACAGCTTACCAGCCAGCTCCCCCGAAAGACCTGGGAGGCCGCGATACTCCAGGTCTGGTGGGATCAGCGTCTCTTCCTCACGGCGCATGGCGGCAATGTCATTCTCTTGCCGGTCAAGGTACTGCTGATAAAGCGCATCATTCTCAATCTGCGTGCGGATTGCCGGATCAATCGTGGCGGCTTCGGGCTGCAGCGCATTGATTTGCTCACGCGTCACCTCGGGCATCGACAACAAACGCAGCAAGGTGCGACGCCCGCTGTCCATGTTGACGTTGATACCCGCCGCACGAAGTTCTTTAGGGCTAAAGCTGCTGTTCGACAGAATCTCCCGGCCAGCCTCAAGTGCCGTGATCTTTTGCTCGAAGGCCGCCATGCGATCTGGTCGTACGCAGCCCAGCCCAACGCCCATAGGTGTCAGGCGCTGATCCGCATTATCCGCCCGCAGGGCAAGCCTGAACTCGGCCCGCGATGTAAACATACGATAGGGTTCGGTCACGCCGCGATGAATAAGATCATCGATCAACACGCCAATATAGCTGTCAGCGCGCCCAAACAGGATCTTCTCACCGCCCCGCGCATAACTGGCAGCGTTAAGTCCAGCGACCAACCCCTGCGCAGCCGCCTCTTCATAACCCGTTGTGCCATTGATTTGGCCCGCAAAAAACAGGCCCTCCAAGTCACGCGTCATGAGCGTCTGGGTCAGATCGCGAGGATCAAAGAAATCATATTCGATCGCATAGGCTGGCTGGAGGATTTTGACATCCTCAAGGCCCACAATCGATCTCACATAGGCCTCTTGGACCTCCAGCGGCAAGGAAGAGGAAATACCATTGGGGTAAATCGTGTCGTCATCCAGTCCTTCTGGCTCCAGAAAGATCTGATGCGATGTCTTGTCGGCAAATCGAACGACCTTGTCTTCGATCGACGGGCAGTACCGCGGGCCAACACCTTCGATATGACCGCCGTACATCGCGGATAGGTGGATGTTCTTGCGGATGATTTCATGGGTCGCCTCATTGGTATGGGTCACACCACACGACACCTGTCGAACCACCGGTCCGGCGCTCATAAAGGAGAACAAGGACGGCTCGTCATCACCGGGCTGCTCTTCGGTCCGCGACCAGTCAATGGTCTTGCCGTCGAGTCTGGGCGGGGTCCCCGTCTTCAGTCGCCCGGTCTTCAAGCCGAGATCGCTCATCTGATCAGCAAGCTTGATCGAGGGCAAATCCCCCATCCTGCCGCCAGAGGTACGGCTGGTTCCAATATGAATCAGGCCGTGAAGAAACGTTCCGGCCGTCAGAATTCCAGACCGGCCAGAAATAACGCTTCCATCCGCCAGCTCAACACCCGCAAACCGACCAGAGTCGAGCGTGAGGCCCGTGACCTCTCCCTCAATCACCGTCAAGTTCTCTTCTTTGGCAAGAAGGTCTTGAATCGCCTCGCGGTACAGTTTGCGATCTGTTTGCGCCCGCGGCCCCTGAACGGCCGGGCCCTTTCGCCGGTTCAACAGTCTGAACTGAATCCCGGCGCGATCTGCAGCGCGCGCCATAACGCCATCAAGGGCGTCTATCTCACGCACGAGGTGGCCCTTTCCCAGGCCCCCAATCGCCGGATTACAGGACATCACGCCGATACCCGCCCGACGCAAAGAGATCAGCGCAGTCGACGCGCCCATGCGGGCAGCTGCCGCCGCCGCTTCCGTGCCGGCATGCCCGCCCCCAATGACGATGACATCAAAATGTTTCACGTGAAACATCCTCACTTTCCGATACAGAACCGCGAGAAAATCTCTTCAAGCAGATCTTCCACACCAACCTTGCCAATCATCATTTCCAGCGACACCGAAGCCGCGTGAATCTCCGCCGCCGCAAGCTCCACCCCGGCATCAGCCCGCAGCACAGCCTGAGCAGACTCCAAAGAGGCCATCGCACCGAGCAGGGCGCTGCGCTGACGCTCTCGAATCACAAGACTCGAGCCGGATACGCGCTCACCAAGTACATTTCCTATCCGCGAGATCAAGTTATCAATCCCCGCTCCCGTCTTGCCCGAAACCGCAAGGCCCTCGGAAGACCGAAGATCCCCCTTCGCAAGAACCACAATATCATCCTTTTCCGGCAAAAGCGGCAACGCCTCATCGCCCTCCTTAAGGAAAATCCGCAAGTCGGCCCCGCGCGCACGGTCCAGCCCGCGCGCAATCCCAATCTGCTCCACCCGGTCGTCAGACAAGCGCAGCCCCGCCGTATCCAACAAAGTGACCGCCAAACCGTGGATCTCCATCCGCACCTCGATCACATCGCGCGTCGTACCCGCAATGTCCGATGTAATCGCAGCCTCCCGCCCGGCCAGAGCATTCAGCAGCGTCGACTTGCCGACATTTGGCGCACCCACAATCGCCACCTCAAAGCCGTCCTTGATGCGCTCTGCAGCCAAGGCGCCAGCCAACTCCCGGCTAACCCCATCCCGAACACCACTCAAAAGCCGGACAACCTCGTCCGACACCTCTTCTGGCACATCTTCATCAGAAAAATCGATGGTGACAGCCAAGAGCGCCGAAGCGCGGACCAGATCCGCGCGCCAAAGCTGGGCTTTCCGCCCCAGATCACCCGACATCACCGCGATGGCTTGGCGCCGCTGGGCTTCGGTCTCCGCGTCGATCAGATCAGCCAGACCTTCGATCTGCGTCAGATCCATCCGCCCGTTTTCAAGCGCGCGTCGGCTGAATTCGCCCGGCTCCGCCAGCCGCAAACCCGGTTGCGCGGCCAAAGCCCGCAACACCGCCCGAACCGTCGCCGTGCCGCCATGAATCTGCAACTCAACGCAGGGTTCCCCGGTAAAGCTCGCCCCGGCCTCAAACACCAGCACAAGCGCCTCGTCCAGCACCCGCCCCTCATGGCGAACCCGGCGAACCCCAGCCTTGCGGGGTGCGGGCAATCCACCACACAGCGCCTCGGCGGCGACCCAGGCTTGATCACCAGACACCCGAATGACGGCAACGCCCGCTTTACCCCGGGCGCTTGCCAGGGCGAATACTGTGTCCATCATTCAACCCCTTGAAAATAAACGAGGATCAGGCGTTCATAGACTCAAAGAACTCACCGTTCGACTTGGTCTGCTTCAGCTTTGAGATCAGGAATTCAATCGCATCCGTGGTCCCCATCGGGTTCAGAATCCGCCGCAAGACATAGGTCTTCTGCAGATCCAGCTTATCCACCAACAGATCTTCCTTCCGGGTCCCCGATTTCAGAATATCAATCGCCGGGAACACGCGCTTGTCCGCAACCTTGCGGTCCAGCACGATCTCGCTGTTGCCGGTGCCCTTGAATTCTGCAAAGATCACCTCGTCCATCCGGCTTCCGGTGTCGATCAAGGCCGTCGCAATAATCGTCAGCGACCCGCCTTCCTCGATGTTCCGCGCCGCACCAAAGAACCGCTTGGGCCGCTGCAACGCATTGGCATCGACGCCGCCGGTCAGAACCTTGCCGCTCGACGGCACCACCGTGTTGAACGCGCGCCCAAGCCGGGTGATCGAATCCAGCAAGATCACCACATCCCGCTTGTGCTCGACCAGACGCTTGGCCTTCTCAATCACCATCTCCGCCACAGCCACGTGGCGCGTCGCCGGTTCGTCAAAGGTTGAGGACACCACTTCACCGCGCACACTGCGCTGCATATCGGTCACTTCCTCGGGCCGTTCGTCGATCAACAGCACGATCAGATAGCACTCCGGGTGATTGGTCGCGATCGAATGGGCGATGTTTTGCAACAGCACCGTCTTACCCGTCCGCGGCGGTGCCACGATCAGGGCGCGCTGACCCTTCCCGATCGGGCAGACCAGATCAATGATCCGAGCCGAGCGGTCCTTCACCGTCGGGTCTTCAATCTCCATCTTCAGCCGCTCATCAGGATAAAGCGGCGTCAGGTTGTCGAAGTGCACCTTGTGGCGCGCCTTTTCCGGATCATCAAAGTTGATCTTCGTCGCCTTGATCAGGCTGAAATAGCGCTCATTCTCGCGCGGCGCCTGAATGACGCCCTCAATGGAATCCCCCGTCCGCAGCGAAAACTGCCGGATCATCTCGGGACCCACATAGATATCATCCGGTCCCGGCAGATAGTTGGCCGAGGGGCTGCGCAAGAACCCAAACCCGTCCTGCAACACTTCCAACACACCGTCGCCGCCGATTTCCCAGCCTTCCTCGGCATGCTCTTTCAAGATCGAGAACATCATCTCGCCCTTGCGCATCGACGGCGCGTTCTCAATCTCCCATTCTTCGGCCATCGCCAGCAACTCAGCCGGCGTCTTTGCCTTCAGATCAGCAAGATTCAAATGCTCGACAGTCATCGAAGTCCCCTCAGCTCGCCCAAGTCAGGCGATCAGCATATCGGTATACAGGAAAGCGCTTCCGGCCGGACGGCCCACGCATAATCCGGCCATACGGCGGCAACTGGCCCGAGTCAAGTTTTCAGAACTTGAGGATCACCGCAAAGACGATCAACAGCATAAAGACCGTCGGAACTTCGTTCATCATGCGGTACTGCCGCCCCGACAGCAGGTTCTCACCCGCCAAAAACGCCTTGCGACGCGCCGCGAGCCACATGTGAAACACCGTCATGGCCACAACCGAGACCGCCTTGACCCAAACCCAAGCCTCGCTCCAGACCACAATCCCCGGCGTCAACACCAGTGCCAATCCAAGAACCCAGGTCGCAATCATCGCAGGGTTCATAATTGCGCGCAGAAGCAACCGTTCCTGATGCTGGAACAACTGATCCATCTCGCTGCCAGCCACCACACCTTGCTTCTTCAGGCCCTCAACATGGTAGACATACAGCCGGGGCAGGTAAAACAGGCCCGCCATCCACGAGATGACAGACACGACATGCAACGCCTTGGTCCAAAGATACCAGTCCGCCAAAAACCCACCCATCTGATCCCTACCCATTCTCTTTGCTTTTCTTCTTCTTAAAGAAATAGAGTCTTAATGGAAGATGAAGATGTAGAGGCTGTGGGTATCGGAACAGCTGACATCATCCCCAAATCTGCCCACAAGCAAAACCCTGTGGAAAACAATTGACCAAGTCTGTTCCAAGCAAAATATGCCTTATAAGTCAGATAATTAACAGAAATTTCTACCCACAGAGAGGCATTGCATCGCCCTTGGATAACGCCCTATCCCAACCCCGGCTGGCCTGTTGTCCTCATGTGGACAATCCCTGTCATTCATCTTGACAAGACCGCAGTTGCCAACACCTTGTCGTCCAAGCGCCCCGCAGCTGCCACTCATCCCCAAATTCCGTAGTAACTTATCCACAGCCATGTCCCGCCCCCTGATCCTCGCCTCCACCTCGTCCATCCGCCTCCAGCTCCTGCGCAACGCGGGGCTTGACGTCACGGCGCAGGCTGCGCGCGTCGATGAGGAAACCATCCGCCAAAGCCTCGAAGCCGAAGGCGCCACCCCCCGCGACATCGCCGATGCCTTGGCCGAGATGAAGGCCGCCCGGATCGCCAGCCGCAGCCCCGGCAGCTTGGTCCTTGGCTGCGATCAAGTGCTTGATTTCAAAGGGACAGCCTTCGCCAAACCCTCCTCTCCAGATCAAGCGCGCACCCAACTTATGTCTTTGCGCGGCCAGACCCACAGCCTCCTCTCCGCTGCCGTGCTTTATGACGGGGGTGAGCCGATCTGGCGACATGTCGGCCAAGCCCGCCTTACCATGCGTGACTTCAGCGAAGCCTACCTTGACGATTACCTCGCCAGAAACTGGCCCGACATCAGCCACTCCGTCGGCGCCTACATGCTCGAAGCGGAAGGGGTCCGCCTCTTCAGCCGGATCGATGGCGATTATTTCACCATCCTTGGTCTGCCGCTGCTTCCCCTCTTGTCCTATCTCGCGACCCGGGGTTTTATTCCGGCATGACAGAGCTAGCCAAAATCCCCCTCGCCGGTGTCATCGGCCACCCCATTGCCCACAGCCGATCCCCGGCCCTGCATGGGTTCTGGCTGCGTCGCTATGGGGTCAAGGGCCATTACATCCCCATGGATGTCGCCCCGGCAGACCTTGAAACCACGCTGCGCCATCTGCCCAAGATCGGCTTCGTCGGCCTGAATGTGACCCTTCCGCACAAAGAGGCCATTCTCAAGATCGCCGATGTCATCAGTGACCGCGCCGCCTTGATCGGGGCGGCCAACACGCTGATCTTCCGCAAGGATGGCAAAATCCACGCCGACAACACTGATGGCGCGGGATTTGTCGCCAATCTGCGCCAAAACGCCCCGCACTGGGTGCCCGCCGCGGGCCCCGCCGCCGTCTTTGGGGCCGGTGGAGCCGCCCGCGCCGTGGTCGCCGCGCTGATCGAGGTGGGCGTGCCGGAAATTCGGATTTCTAACCGCTCTCGCCCGCGCGCCGAGGCGCTCCGCGCAGATTTCGGCGCCAAGCTGGTGGTTTATGACTGGGTTCAGGCCGCCAACATGCTCGAAGGGGCCGCCACCGTCATCAACACCACCTCTCTGGGCATGGCCGGCAAACCCGAATTCCGCGTGCCGCTCGACGCGCTCGAACCCGGGGCCGTGGTGAACGATCTGGTCTACAACCCCCTCAAAACCGCCTTTCTGGCCGAGGCGGAACAGCGCGGTGCCACCATCGTCGACGGCCTTGGCATGCTCTTGCATCAGGCGGCCCCCGGCTTTGAACGCTGGTTCGGCCCGACCCCGGCGGTCGATGAGGCCACCCGCCAAGCCGTGCTCAGCGCATGACAGCCTTTCGCCTTGGATTGACCGGTTCCATCGGGATGGGCAAATCCACCACCGCCGCCATGTTTGCCGAGGAAGGGCTGCCCGTCTGGGATGCCGATGCCGCCGTGCATCGGCTTTACGGCCCAAACGGCGCAGCCGTGGCCCCGATTGCGGCACTTTACCCTCAGGCCCAAACCGCCGCCGGGCTTGACCGCGATGCCCTGAAACGCTGGATCAGCACCGACGCATCCGCCCTGACGCAGCTTGAAGCCATCGTTCATCCGCTTGTCGCCGCCGACCGCGACGCCTTCATTGCCTCGGCTCAGGCCGATATCATCGTCCTCGACATCCCCCTTCTCTTCGAAAAAGGCACCGAGGCGCAGATGGACGCCACGCTTCTTTGCACCGCACCCCCCGCGCTGCAAAAGGCCCGCGTCATGGCGCGCGGCACCCTGACCGAGGACCAGTTTCAAACCATCCTCGCCCGTCAGATGCCCGATGCCGAAAAGCGCGCCCGCGCCACCCACATCGTGGAAACCCTGTCGCTCGACAGCACCCGCGCCTATGTTCGCGCGCTGATCACCCATATCCGCGAAGGCCGCCGCCATGCGTGAAATCGTTCTTGATACCGAAAC
>JACCDI011157491.1_pt1 | contig 13663 bp, 15 predicted proteins | sample 7442791 | NCBI WGS metagenome assembly JACCDI01 (sample SAMN15323434, study PRJNA562643) | freshwater metagenome | isolation source: river surface water | place: USA:Blue River Watershed | collected 2017-08-15
CTGGGGGGTTCAACCATCATGGGACCAGTTAAGGCTGGAGAAGATTGTGAAATGATATTGCAGTTTTAGAATTGGATTTGACCCTATTTAGGAGCAATACCTCTTCAATGGGCTGGAACTTAGATGGGGGACAGGGTTTACTGGCCATAACCATTCTGTCATTGGGACATAGAGCAGTTGCTGTGATTGTTGGGATGGGATTGAGGCTCTTAATTGCCTGGGTCATCTTTCTTTGGAGTGTGGCTTTAATTGGACCCCAGAGGTAAGGTCCATTTACAAAAGTGTGATGAATTGCAGGAAATGTTAGGAATGATGGGGTAAATAATGGGTCTGGTTGTTAGATAGCAAGCGTGTGTGTTTAAATCCATCATAGCGTACATTGCTGTGAACAGCCAGTTTTCATGGTGACCACTCCTACAAAGGGAACAATAGTTGGATGTGGACTACTTTTGACAACTGCACTGGGAGACACCGTATTTGCATTATAGTTTTTATTATTTTACTGGTGGGAGGGAATCATCGATTGATCATGATGGCTGTATATCTCAAAGCTGGGAGTTGATTAAGTGGGAGTGGTAGTGAGAGTAATCGAAAGAGTGTCCACAGGACTTCAATATTTCGAGGACCAAGTATGAACTTGTAGCAAAATTGAAAGACTTCGTGTAATTAGAACGAAAATGAAACTTCGGGACTCGGGACAAGTCGGGAAGGTATGATCCTGTATTTAACTTAAATTATTGGAGAGTATTATCCTCATCAATGTATATTCTACGCGACAGAGAATTTCTTCCTCGAGTTGAATTCATGGGGTTTTGCCCTCATTGAATCTGATTTATGACTGGAAAACAATATTTCGTTTCCCCTCGAGAATGAATGATTCGAACTCGGACAAAATAGATATAGTGGCAATAAATAATTAGTTTTCATACGATTTGACTGTAGTTTACTCTTCCCCGTCTTCGGCAATGGAACGAGTGTAGATCCTTTGTGCCCTGGACACACAAACAGGGCGAATAACACCGTCCTCAGCCAATTGGTTCAACGCTCTCCTCGCCAAACCTCCACTAATCTTCAACTTCTCAACGACAGCAGAAACAGTAATAAGCTTCATTTTGGGGACCTCCGAGTTAAGTCGGTCAAATTGTTCCTTCGTAAAGAGAACTTTATTATCAACCTTGTCGCGTTGCTTTCCCTTCGACCACTTCTTCTTCTTTCCCTTACCACCGGCCATGGCGGCGGCCATTTTTTGCTCCTTCGACTTCTGCTGAACTTTAGGCGGCTGCAAGGACAAACGAAAGAAGGCGAAAAGATTAGTTTAAATTGCCGAACAGCATCATCACGTCATACGGATCCAACTTGGAGACTTCATTCCGCGATGTGCTCCGCCTGTTATTGCCTTGATTTCTGTATTGCGTCGTATACCTCCTCGAACTCATGCCATTGTCTGTGTAAGCTAACGCCCCCAAATCCGAAGTAGTGCTCTCATTTACGAAAGGGACCGCCTTCCACAACACTACCGATTGTCCCCCACTAGCGTAGGGAACAGAAAACCGTCATAGACGATGCCTCACCATCTTGAATCGTTTCCTTGACCAACACTACACAACAATACTTCGGCAAGTTCAAGTCGTTTTCGATTATTAGAGTGAAAAAATAGGATGCGACGAGTACACTATTCCTTTTTTTGCTTGTGTTGTAACGGATGATTGCCGTAGGTCTCGTAGAATTCAGTACATTACGGCTAGTAGATGGTAAACCTTTTTATAAGGTGTGGCAGCAGGCCAGACGTAAGATGAAATTATGATCAATACTCCTTCTTTCAAAAGATTTTTTAAATTTTTCAGATCTCCAATCAAAGATCGGCGGACACGATCTCGACAATACACGAGCCAAAAAGCCGACAGGGAATCACAATCAACAAAAAGCGGTGACGACAGCAGTTCGATCTGATCCCTTCACGGCTGTGCTTGTCTTCTTTTTCGTATCGCGCTTGCCTTCATCGAACTCGTTGTGTTGTCAACTGTTTAATCATGTCCCACCCAGATGCAGAGGCGAAGAAGGAGTGAGTCCGATGGTATCAAAATGATGAAAATGCTACCGTTAACTCGTTCAATTTTTTGCATTGCCCGTCCTTGGCTATTCGCCATCAATAGACATTCACGAACTCCTTCCGAAACGCTTTTTACCAACATATGGTTGCAACTGATATTCTTTCACCAGGCTTGGAAACAAGGCCTACGCTGCAAAAGACTACGACGAAGCCATAAAACATTACACTAGTGCAATAGCCATCGATTCAAAAAACTGTGTTTATTACTCAAACCGAAGGTGAGAAAATTCCAAATGTTCTTACAAATTTAACGACGTTCGCGACTGTTCGAAGAAACTAAATGTGGCATATTTCTTGTCTAACGTGCAGCGCTTGTTATGGAGGAAAGAAGGATTGGGCTGCTGCGGCTAACGACGCCAAAGAATGCATTAAAGTCAACCCCTCGTTCATCAAAGGCTACTACCGTCTCGCCAATGCTCAATCAGAACAAAATGAATTTGACGCCGCCCTTGCCACTATCAAGCAAGGGCTGGCCATCGAACCCGAAAATTCTCAGCTTCACAAACAAATGAAACAAATCAAAGCCAAACGCGCCAGTACCAAACGGGCTGAAAATGCCGCCACATCCAATGCAAATGCATCGGCTTCGGGGGGGATTCCCTATCGGACCAACGTCGACTCTTCAATATCCAAAGAAGTTAATGATTTACAGGAGCAATTGATTTCCACCACGAAGGAATACCGCACAGTCAAAGCAAACATCATAAGGGCTCAGAAAGAGAAAAGATCGAACGAACTGACTAAATTGGAGTTGGAAAAATTGCCTCCTGGGACAGATGCGAAAATGTATCGTGGAATTGGAAAGATGTTTATGTTGACCAGCAGATCGAATATCATGTCTCACTTGGATGAATCGATTGAGAGGGAGACTAAGATTGAGGCTGATTTGATTGCCAAATTGGATTATTTGGAAAGGAGAATCAAGAGTCAGCAACAAAATATTCAGGAATTGACCAAGTCTGCTTCATCTGAGTGAAACTTTTTGCGTGTTCAGCGATCTTGTTTGATACGTCGTCATTTGCATTTTTACAACATGGCTGGAACTGAATTGAGCCATTACTTTTTTCTAGTAAACTGCGCTTTTTAATTCGATTTTCGTATTTTTCCGATGAGAGAATTATTTCATATTTTGCGTAAATATTGAACTCTCTAGAGGGAAGAGGTACATTTTATGTATTATTATTTTTGTGCGGGAATAGTGTTATTGAGATGGCACTGCTTTTTCCTGCTCTTCTTTCGTAGAGAAGAAACAAATAATGTACTCTATGAAATATTACAGCACATAACCTGTTCTTTTTTGATAACATAGGAACCAGTATAGTAGGCACTATTGCCTCATATCCGCACAAAATTTCGGTATCTCTTGAGAGAAAGAGAAGTTGACAACATGACGTTTTTGCCATTTCAGCGCGCATGCTTGTACCATTGCACTGTATGTCTTTTAAATATTTTATTTTACAACACATGGCACAAAATTGTACCTCAAGTACAATATATTATACATCATCTCCGTCATCTCTCTTGGAAAATCCGTACTAAAATAATAAACATACCATTTTTCATAAACAACTCTTTCATTTCCTCTACGGACCATAGATTCCTAACTCATCCCAGCCACTATCGCATCAATTATCTTTATTATGCCGAAGTTCCTCCCTGTAATCGCCGTAATCGCCTCAATAACACGTGGAAGCAACGCTTTCACTGCTCACTCCAACAATGGACTGAAGAGGTCAAGCGATGTTCGTCTCGGTGTCAAGCTCGAAGGACGGGATATCGATGGTATCTTGGCTCCTACCAATAATTTCGTGCTTGTCAAAGTTGCCAATGTTGAAGACCAAACTTCTGGGGGAATTCTTCTCACTGGATCGGTAAGATAAAGATTGACAAGAATAATATTGGCATCATTCTCGATAAACCATTGCCAAATATTTACATTCTGCCATTACATTTGCAGGCAAAAATTAAGAAGACGGAAGGAACAGTGATCGCTGTCGGCCCTGGTAAAACGCACCAGGAGTCCGGGATTCTTTTCCCAATGCCCGTCGTTGCTGGCGAAGGCGTAGTCTATGGAAAGTACGACGGAACTGAAATCGACTATGATGGAGCCAAACATACCCTCATCCGCGACGATGACATTCTTGTCAAATATTCAGGAGACAAACTCACTTTGGAATCGGCAGATGTTGTTAGCGACAATGTACTTGTAAAGGTCGAAAATAGCGAGGAAGAAACCGCAAGCGGGTTGGTCATTGCTTCTACGGCGAAGAAAGGAAGCAAACCGAGTACTGGGGAAGTAGTGAAGGTTGGACCTGGGAGGATGGCAAGTAATGGAGAGATAATGACGGTTGATATTTCTGTTGGGGACATGGTGAAATTCCGTGATTTTGCAGGAAATGAGGTCAAAATCGAAGGAGAGGAATATGCTGTGGTTCGAATGACCGACATTTTGGCCAAATTCTAAACATACACATCCGATTGGAATTTCGAAAAATGCAAAATACAACATTCGACAAATAACGAAATCTAACAGGAGTTATAATGCATGAAGTACGCCTCATTCGTACAACTTCATTCATATCCGTAAGACTCTATTTATTACTTTTCGAAGCACCCCTACTTAGAACTTTCTTCTTCCATAGATGTCGCAGATCGTTCCAACCGAAAACAATAATATAGAGATTCAGCATGAAAATATTAAAGAACTAGATAACGCCGAAACTTGGTCCACATTAAAAAAGCTGTCCTCCCCCGACACCAAACGGAACATACATATCTCCATATTTGACCATCCTCAGCAATTCCTGAGAAACAATCACCATGACAGTCAAAAATGCACCAACATACAAAGCCTCTGCTGTATTGTAATCATTTTTCACCAGATTGGCAAACCAATTTTCGTCGTTGTTAGGATTTTCTGGATCAAAGAAAGGTTTGTCAAGGAAAGAGTCCATTTTTTCTACAATCGTATTAGCATCTTCATTTTTGTCTTCAATTTTTAAATCGTTTTCGTCTTCAACCATTTTGAGAGGTGAGGATGGAAACGGTAAGACTTTTCTTCCTTTCGTTTTCCGTGGAGATACTATGAATGCAGTGGATGGCAGTATGGGCATTTCGATGTTTCCGTTGCTGGAATAAGTTTGTTTTGCAATATTTGACGGTGTCGAGGCACCATATCCCAACAGTTGGGAAATAATGATGAATTCAACGATTGCAGCTCTTGTAGGCCCAAGTCGAGAAAAATTCATCGTCATCATGGCGTGATTAGTGCCTCGTAGGTGGACGCGTGGTAACTATAACGTCGAATGTCTTTCTCGTCAGAGAGGAATGTTTCGATTCCACGTAGATTGTAGTACTGTACATGGTGGTACAAAAATAGTTAGGATTTTTCCACTCTACGACACCGCCGACAGCCATGCCAAAGGAAACAATCAACTTGAGCTGAAGAGACATATTTTTGTTTCCTATTACCTATTTGATATCGAATCGTGCACGCGCAATGTTGTCCACGTCTTGAAAATGATGCTCCATGCATTCGCACTGTTCTCCCTTTGCACGACGGAGCACTTAAGGAAGACACAAGATCACAGACAGCAATAACAAAGAGGGAGATCATAATTCATAAAATTATCAACTTTTCATCACGCAGTCTCATAGAGTTCTGCAATCTTCTGCAATCTGCACTGTTACTGCGTTCGAAACCAAACAAACAACAAATATTATAAGAACCATAAGTTCTCTATCACCACCGACGAGTCAATGGAAGTAAACACAATGTCTCAGACTAGCAAATCAAAGAGTACCAGACAGGATGGTGTGCACCATAAAATGGACCAAAACAACTCACAAAAATTGAAGAACGACGACACAACCTGTGACGGCAAGTACTGCTTTTTTTGGCAAACAGGAAGCCCTTTCTCCCAATGGCATCCCTCAAAGTATGAACTGAACGGAACACAATATTGCTGTGCAGAACAAGGAATGATGCACTGCAAAGCAATTTTGTTTTGTGATGAGACTATTGCAGAAAAAATTCTTGAAGCTTCGAGTCCACGTGAAATGAAGACACTTGGAAGGATGGTTCGTGGATTCGAGCCCGATGTATGGGATCAGAACCGCGAGAGGATTGTTCATGAAAACTCTGTGGCAAAGTTTACTCAGAATCCACACCTCTTGGAAGCACTATTGAATACTCAAGGTTGTCTGTTAGTGGAAGCTTCACCATATGATAAGATTTGGGGTATAGGGCTAAACAGAGATCAAGCCAGAAACATTCCATCAAATCAATGGCCAGGATTGAACTTGCTTGGAAAGATCCTCACAAAGGTAAGAGATGAAATCGTAGCAGAGATGAAGGAGTAATTTGGAGGAACACAGTAATATGAAGTAATGATAAGTCTATTACACGCCCTTAGAACATTTTTTTCATATTATTTTGAGCCGAATCTATCTTTCTTTTCAAATCTTGATCAATTATTTGAGTGTCATTTTTTGTTTCTTTCATTTAGATATAACTCATGGAAAATGTCTATGTTGGCACGTCGAACCATGTAGTCCTTGTAATTTTGCCTTATATGACTCATTTTCATTTTTTGCGTTGGAGGATTCTTTTCAGGTTTAATGATTTGTCCAGTAGTTTCAACTTGTCACAGCATGTTTAAATGCATCGACTCTATGTTTGTGTGTGGGCCGCCTCCTATTGGCAACAAAAATTGATAGAATGAATCCCTCATCACAGTATGAGTTGGCATTGCATCCAACAATGCAAACATTATTTATTTAGACAGAGTATCCAGCCATTAAGTTTAGTTGAGTAGATATCATTGCTCAATGAAATTTTACCAAAAAATACTGCAGTTGGAGTTGAAGATTGGTCTAGAATTCAATAGAAGAATGATTTTGGTATGAGTTCCAAATTATGGTATTATGATTGATGAATGTGAAGTCATTTTTGAACAATGTATCAAATGTGAAAGGTATAATATTTCAGCTTTCATCTTAAAGGTAGGCCTAAAACACTGCAAAAAAATCTTTATAGTTCCAAGGTTGTGAATTTAATAATGCGTCAACATGATGCCACCTTTTTCATAGCATTGCCAAACAGGGCACAGTATATTCTAGTCCAAGAAATCAGACAAAAGATGAACTAATTGCAAGAGTCAAGCTCTCCATGACATGGATCAATAGCTCTTTCTCAATATGTCATCAGGAGAATAGAATCAAATTTCAAGCAAGCACAGCATAAAAAGGAATGAAGCTTTCAGTAGGATATTATGTTCCACTCCCAGGAATCAGAAGGCATACAGGGTGAGACATATTTGACTCTTAGTCATGTGGGAAAGAGATGGTGTGAAAAGTAATAACTCATACTTGCACAGGTTAAGAAAACTCTTTTGAAATAGTACAAATCATCTTCTTGAAAATAGACAATCTTAAAAAAAACACTACGATACACAACATTATGAAAATAGAAGAAGGGGTTGCCTCTTTCCTTCTTGTTCTTGAAACTGAAAGTTAGGATGGTGAAACAAACTGATGTTCTAACTAAAAATATGCGCTATTTTTCAGTAGTATGCAATGGGTAAAAGGCTAAGTGTCCAATCACACATATAGGCCTCTGGATACATTTTCGTTGGTGACCAATGTGTCATGTACCACAGGAAGTATGGGCAATTGAGTAATGCTAGTGTACCCATGGTTGCGGGTTTCAACATTTGCATTTCATCAGATCATGAATTCACCAGATACTGCCCCTGTTGAGCAAGAATGACCTGGAATGATCCATAAAGCACATACATTCAAATGTTTGTGAAGTGGAATTCATGGATGCAGTCAATATATTTATGATTTAAAATTAGTTTGAAGGAAACTTTCTTTTCTATCTGGTGTTTCAAAAAACCAACAGTAACAATTACAAATAACTTGCCTTTAATTTCAACCAAAAACAGGGTTACTGTAACAACTTGTAGCACTTCTAATTCTCAATATCAATGGATGAGAGAAGGTTCTACTGTGGGAACAAGGGCTTGTGTTGATATTATTTTATAGTATCCATTTATTTCTGTTGTAACTTTTTACACCGTTGTATTTTTTCCTGTATTTTTTATTATTCGGCACATGATAGACAACTTCAGAAATAATATGGCGCCCCGGCACCACTCACACAATATTTTATTATTATTTTTCAGCAGGGTTGATAGCGTAATATAGTAGGTACAATACAGAGTACAATACTGTGTGGTGCAATATTCTTCCTCTCTATTTCATAATTATTTCTTGTAATTTTTTTCACCACCGTTTGGAATGATAATTTTCATCGAAGGGGAGACGCGTCCGAAGAATGGGAAATGAAACATCCGTTCCACAGAGTGAGCCTCATACAGCCAAACCTACTCTCATATCCGTCCATAGAAATGGCGAAAATAGGATTTCTAACCATTCTGAGACCAACCACAAAGTTGAGAACGGTAACGACAATGTAGTGACATCAGCTCCTCGAGTTTCAGGCGAAACGGATTTTCCACTCGAAAGCCCCAGGAAACTTCTCCCGTATTCTCCAAACGAATCTAATAGAAGAGCACCGAACAAGAATGATGTGACAATATTGCGAGGGATCGTAGTTGGCAAAGAGCAGACTGGGAAAACAAGCTTGATACGACGGTTGAGAGGCGAAGATCCGTTTGATAGTCAAGTTCAAAGGCGGGAAACCGGGAACGGACAGAAATTAAAGCGGAATCTGATGGCTCTCGTTCCGTGGAAATTTCCTTATAATCTACATCCTGGTTTGACTGTAGATCACGAAGACGTAGTGCAGCTTTATGTATCAGAGGGAAGGAGCTTCCAGACTTCATTCCTTACAGCATCTTCCAGTGACAGCGATGAAACATCTCATGACACCAGAAAATCTATCCATCAAATTGATGCAACATTTAGAAAGGAATGGTTGAATTCTTTGAGGCAGCAAAATGGGAAGGAACTGGACTTTGTAATTTGGGTAATAGATCCTCGGATGAATAACTTCATGGAATTTTTAACTGCGGGCTTGTGTATTTTGTTTCCTCCTTCTTCCGGTGTCGAAGAATGCAAAGGTCACGGCGATGAGAGAATTGATTCCACACATAAGTCGGAAATGAATGATCACGTGGCACCACTTGTTCATAACTTGTGCATTCTCCTGAATTTTCGAGATACCCACAGCCCAAAAGTCTCCAACTCTATGGGTGGCACAACACTTGAAAATGTGCGTCAGTTAGCAAAGAGTATTCTTCAAAAACATTCACAATTCGCGGATGGCACAAATGGAAATGCTTCTAAACTATTTATCAAAGCGAAACAACCTACTATCGTCGTCTACGAATCATCAATGCGAAACTGCTATGGGTTGCAACAGCTTCATTCATTCATTGCTCTTCCTTACTTATGTTTTAAGGAACGAGAGTATCTAAAACGCGCAGAATATATGAGAAACGGACACCAAAAGTGGAAGGACAGACTGATGCAGTTCGACGTAGTTGGATTTGACGAATTTTCTCGGGAACTTAATGAGGAAACTGTTTCGACTATTAACATGGAAGAAACGCTTCGACAAACACAGCAAGGTGACCTATCAAAATCAAGCCAACATGGTTCCGCAACTGGACCCGCTAGCGATACTGAAAACGCAGAGAGGGTTGAACAAAAAGCGGTAACAGAAGCGGTGCTTTCGGTTCAACGAGGGAAAATGAAAAATTCCGAACATTCCAAACGCGAAAAGTCATCTACCAAAGAATCAAAGAATTCCGACGCATATTCGTCATCAATTAAAGAAGTTCCCGAACCAAAAATCGAAGAGCCATCTGCCCCGCCGAATGTGGGGCCAAGGAAACTGTTCAACTCACTACACCAACCTATGATAAAATCAAATGCATGGACGCCAATGGATATCGCGGGCGACACCTTGGACTCATTTTTCGCTGACGATGAATCTCTGAACGAAGAGGACGGCACCAAAGAAAATGACATTCGTTCAAGTAACTCACCGAAGCGTAAAGACAAGGCGGTATTGAATAGCGACGACTCATCCAATGGTGATATTAGTGACGATGACAGTGACGACGATGACTTCTACATCGATAATTCGGGTAATCGCCATTCTCATTCCCGGTTGGATAACCGTGTGACAAAACCTTCACGTCCTGAGACATCGAATTGTGCCATGACTGGCACAATCAGCCTGAACTATTCCGAAGATGAACAAAGCACATCCGATGCAGAGATTATAGAAAAGGAACGGGGCAAAAATTGCGTTGATGAACGAGCAAAATCCATCGGCGAAATGAAAAGTGACAGCAGAAAGTCGTCTCCGACGAAATCTCATTCCGAGTTAGAATTGCAGAAGGATTCACTCTATTCCAAAACCGCACCAAGACCAGTAACCCCAACAACGAAAGGTGTGGATAAGGAAGGAAAAGTCTCCCAACAAAACAAACCTGAATTCCAACCCCAAATTTCCGATAGTGGCAGTTGTGACGAGGTTCACTGCGTTGCAGATGATACAAAATTAACTAAGGACGGTTGTACAGAGAAATGCCAATCTCGTTTATCTGTTTCTCGTGATGTCGATGATTCTTCTAACCTTGCGGAGGATTCTTGTGTGCATTCATCAGAGACTGAAATTATTGATGCACATGATAACATGTGTTTTGAGACCGAAAGTCCACTTCCGATTACACGACCTGCAATAGATAATATTGTGGAATTGGCGGATACTACCGATGAATCTGCAACAAAACCCGACAACGATGATGCGGTGACTGCATGTGAAAGCAACAATTCATCTGGCACGAATAGATTGACAACCATGGAGGAAAGCTTTGACTCTTCTACAAACGAGACATTGGCACCGACTTTCGTCAATGGGAAAGGATCAAAACGAGATCAATCGGTGGAGGCTGCAGACTCATTCGAAGTAAATGGCTTCAACGAATGTCAGCACTCATCAAATGGAAGCAAATCAATGAAAAAAAACATTGAAACAAGGAACATTCGAGGACAAACACAATCTACAGACAATACTGAAGTTGATGCGTCTGATGATTCTTCTTCGCATTTGCAAAACATCAACTCAACGATTCATGTTGAAGAAATAACACCATCAACTAATAACAACGCTATCGACAATACCAATAGTGTAATCGTATCATGCAACAAATCTATGGTCCTTGGCTCTGATGATGATGAATCCATTGGTTCGCAAAAAGACTCTGTCCGTGATATCAAAGGCACACGGCAGGGAACGCTAAACAGCAATAGTGACGTTGATGATGAATTCGTCATCGACGAATCTGTAATGACTAAGTCTATGCGACCTGAATCAACCCCATCAAACCATATTGGTGATTCAATAAAGGGAACGGAACGAAAAATTCTCCAACAGCAGCCGGCAAAGCCTCCATCTGTCAGCAACGCGGCTCTGGCAGCTATCGAAGCGGCCAAACGAGAAGCAGAGCGAATGATGACCAAGTCGCAATCCTCCTTAGTTACGAGCGAAGTTGGGACAGGTGGAAAGGATAAAAGCAAGAGTGAAAAAAAGAAATCCAAGAAAAGTTCCATCAGCGTGGATGGGGAAAAGAAAAAAAAGAAGAAGGAGAAAGAAAAAAAGAAGAAAGAAAAGAAGGCGGGGAGTTGATGAGGTTTTGCAGCTTCGTTCCTTAGCTCAACGACGATTTGAGTCTTCCATATCATGGTCAACTGAAGCGTCCACACTAGCCATAGTAATTTGGTTTTGCCTGCAGTGTTCTTCGTAGTCATTAACTGAGCAATCTTAGATAGGTCATTTTATATCTTGAGGTGTTATTGTTTATAATAGTAAACAATCATTAAGAAATGATTAAAATCTGTCGATGATCATTATCGATGAGGATCTATTGTAGGCAAGCAAAACCAAAAATTAGACCAATGAACGGTGCCTTAGCCTCGGGCCGAAACTCCTTCACTTTGCCTTCTCAGTCTACCGCGTGGTCTCTTCGTATTGAGTTTGAACTCTTCGAATTCCTCCTTCAGCTTGTAAAACATACTTCGCATCTTCTTCTGTTCCTCGTTGAATTTCGAACATTTCTCTTCCATGTCATCTCTCTCCGAGATGACATCCCCGAGTATTTCCTTCAACACTTCCGCTTCTTCTTTCAGACATTCATTGGAACATTTCAACTTGGTATTCTCAATATGCAGCTTTTGATTGGTTCTCCGTAGGAGTTTGCACCCCGTGATTAATTTGTCAATCTTCTTCTCCACAATTTTCAACGACGAATGACAGTCGCGATTGCGATTGGGGCGAATGTCGTCGGAGTTCGATATCCCGCCGAAATCGACGTAGACCCGAACCAAGCGGCCGGTGGCATCGGACTTGCAAACGGGACAGGGGACTCGCAATGGGGTGTCGTCCGAGTCCAATCCATGGTGTTGGGCACAACATTCCGATGAGATGTATTCGTCCCAGCAGTCCTTGTGGTAGGGATGGCCGCATGCGGAGGTGACTCCCCATGGACGTGAGAGGATTGGATCGTAGCAAATCGGACATTTGGTAGGGCAGGTGTCCTTGGAATCGGGCATGATGATGATGCGTGTGTGGTTAGTAGTTGGTGTGTATAGATTGTTATTTTTGTGTGCAGTGATGAAAATTTACGAGTGGAGAAGACATGAAGGGGAAGGAGAGGTGGGTCATGGCGACGGTATGGCGGTCTTGGTTTGTCCAAGACCGTGTTGATCAACCCGGATTCTTATTGTGATACATTCAAGCAAAAAAGACTGAAAACAAAGTGAATGTTTTTTTGGCTTCCATGTTTTTGCTCGCAAACAATGTCAAAAAAGCTTTCTGAAAAAAACCAATGAAATCGTTTCACAGGCTTGGAACGGATGAACGGATTCCAGAGTCTGATGCGATGCAAAAGATAGAATCATTCTTTTCGCAGACGTGGTCAAAGCTCGTGACTGATAGATGTTTGTTTCGGTGTCATGGATGATTGAATCCTAAGTACTACGGCGGCGACAACTACACTCATCATCTACTTGTCCTAGTTTTTGATACGATAGCATGATAAGTAAATACTCTTCGGTGAACATGATTGTTACATACAAAAAAACTAACTTCGCATCAAACCAATCGCATCGATCCATCCACCAAAGACAACGCCATCCCTCACATTTCCATGAACAAACCCTATGCATGTACAGACACATCCAACGATTTACCGTGAACAACCAACCCTCATCTATTTCTTCAACAAACTGTCGAAAAACGACGAAACCTCCTTCTGATCCTTCTTTGCCCCCACTGCCCCCCCGGCCCTCGCACTCTTCTTCTTGAGCAACGCCTTCTTATCCGCCGGAGTCAACGCCTTGGCATTCGCGGCAGTCGCGTCTCCATCCGTCGCCGCGCCTCCGACTCCCCCTCCCGCGGCCGAGGCGGATTTGGAAGGAGAACCCACGACGCCGGTATCGTAACTGGAAGAGGAGAGGGAGTCGGGATCGATGCCGATGGAGGAAGCGAGCTTGGCGAGGAATTCTTCGTCTCCC
>JACCDI011443142.1_pt1 | contig 13662 bp, 15 predicted proteins | sample 7442791 | NCBI WGS metagenome assembly JACCDI01 (sample SAMN15323434, study PRJNA562643) | freshwater metagenome | isolation source: river surface water | place: USA:Blue River Watershed | collected 2017-08-15
GACTTATTAGAAGAGCCAAGTAAATAATGAATCTCAGAAGAAGACATAAAATTGTACCAGAAGTAAGTACAGCTTCGCTGAATGACATCATGTTTTTCTTGATGCTATTCTTTTTGATTGCCTCAACTGTGGTGAACCCCAATGTGATAAAATTATTATTACCGAAGGCGAGCAGCGGACAGTCAGTAGCGAAGAAAACTATTAGTGTATCAATCACTAAAGACTTACAATATTTTGTAGAAAAACAAAATGTACCAGCTGATCAGATAGAACAAGTACTTCAATCGTTCTTAAGTAAAGCTGATGAGTTAACCGTTATTTTATACGTTGATAAAACTGTGCAGATACAAGATATTGTGAATGTGATGGATATATCAAATCGTTTAAAAGTAAAATTAGTATTAGCAACCGATCCAAAATAATTAAAGTGCAAGGCGAATCGTCACAAAATATAAAAGCAATTATCAGCACTACCATTTTGCATTTGCTGTTCGTTGCCATTTGTTATTTCTTCTATATCAATGTTCAAATACCCCAAGAAGAAATTGAAACAGGTGGTATAGTCATTAACTACGGTACATCAGAAACAGGTATGGGTAATGATTATACGAGTATGGATGAGCCTGCCATCGGAGAAAATATTTCAAACGAACCTATAGAAGACCCCAATAGACCTAACTCAAGTGTTAGCAGTAGCTCTGATGCTAAAGATGTATTGACACAAGATACTGAAGAAGCACCTTCAATTGTTGACGCAAATCCGAAAAGCTCTAACAACTCTACAACCACAACTAATAACACGCCTGCAGAGCCAGCAAAACCAAGCGTTGACAATAGAGCATTATTCAAAGGGAAGAAAAATAATGGTACTGGTGGTGGCGATGGTACAGGAACAACTCCTGGTAACCAAGGAGCAGTTAATGGAGACCCGAATAGTAAATCATATACAGGCACAGGTACTGGTGGCGGAGGTGTTGCATTGAATTTGAATGGAAGAAAATTTTTGAGTTTGCCTAAAATTCAAGACGACGGACAAACGCAAGGTAAAATTACAGTAGACATTACTGTAGATAAAAATGGCACCATTGTTACCGCGAAAGCAGGTGGTAGAGGCACTACTATTTCGAATGCCCAGTTATGGGATAAATGTGAACGTGCAGTGTTAGGCAGTAAGTTAAATGCAATAGCGAGCGGACCAGAAATTCAGGCAGGTTCTGTTATCTTTACATTTATTTTAGAATAAGTGAATTACCAAGAAACATTAGATTATTTATATGCGCAGTTACCCATGTTTCACAGAGTGGGTGCGCAAGCATATAAGCCAAGCTTAGATAATACGTTAAAGCTAGCTGAAGCACTCGGCAATCCCCATAAAAAATTCAAAAGCATACATATCGCAGGCACCAATGGCAAAGGTTCTACATCACATATGATGGCCTCTATATGTCAGGCTGCCGGCTATAAAACAGGCTTATACACCTCTCCTCACCTAGTAGATTTCAGAGAGCGTATTCGTATTAATGCAGATATGATACCACAAGAAAATGTGGTGACATTTGTAGAAAATAATAAAAAGATAATTGAAGAAATTCAACCATCATTTTTTGAAATGTGTGTAGTAATGGCATTCGATTATTTTGCAAAAGAAAAAGTAGATATTGCTGTAATAGAAGTAGGCATGGGCGGCAGATTAGATTCTACTAATATCATACATCCACTTCTAAGTATAATTACAAATATTAGCTTTGACCATATGCAATTTTTAGGTGATACATTACCTAAGATTGCAAGAGAAAAAGCAGGTATCATTAAAGACCAAACACCTGTAATCATTAGCCAAAAGCAAGATGAATGTGCTGATGTATTTCTTGAAATTTCAAAAGAAAAAAATGCTGAAATAATATTTGCATCTGATCAATTACAAGTAAAAGATTTAGAAGATTCAGACTTAAATATTTTATCGATGGATGTTCAATCGAGTTTAAAGAACTACCATCTAGAAACTACTCTTACGGGTAAGTATCAACTAAAAAATATATTAGGAGTTGTTGCGGCTTTCGAAAAATTAAATGCAATAAATTTTAATATCTCAGAGCAAGCATTAATCGAAGGAGTATTAAAAGTAAAGGAGTTTACAGGTTTACGCGGACGTTGGGAAATATTATCGAATGAACCGCTAACGATCGCCGATACAGGACATAATGAAGATGGTATTCAACAAATTATCAATCAAATATCAAATATAGAATACGATCGATTACATTGGGTTTGGGGTATGGTCAATGATAAAGATCCGGCGAAAGTATTTAAACTCTTACCCAAGCATGCTAACTATTATTTCTGCTCACCTAATATACCTAGGGGCTTAGATGCAGAATCATGCAAACTAAAAGCTGCGGAATATGAAATATACGGTGAAGCCTACCCTTCAGTTAAAGAAGCTTATGAAGCTGCACGATCAATTGCTCGCTCAAATGACCTGATATTAATAGGCGGAAGCACATTTGTTGTAGCAGAAGTTCTCTAGATGTCTTTATTTTAGTAAATTTATCTAAAATCATTTGGCATTGAAAAACAAGAAAATCTTAATACTCGACGATGAAGAAGACATCTGTTTTCTATTGAGTAATTTTTTGAAAAATCAATTCAAAGAAGTAAACTGCGCTAATACGATTGCTGAATTCAGATCTTATGATTTAAATTCTATTGATGTAATGATTGTTGATAATAATTTACCCGACGGATTCGGTTTTGATATTATACCAAGCATTAAGACTTCAAAACCACAGTTGAAGGTCATTGCAATAAGTGCATTTGATGCAAACAATGAACGTAAATATGCCATGGAAAATGGAGCTGATTTATTTCTAGGTAAGCCTTTTAAATTTGAAGACATCCTTCAGAAAATAGAATTATTAAAATGAAGAAAAAGAAAGGATTTTTATATTGGCTAATTATCAAAGAAACTTTTGCAGAGTTTGGTAAAGATAATGCAACAAAGTTAAGTGCAGCATTAGCCTATTATACCATCTTTTCAATAGCACCAATGTTAGTTGTTATTATCTCTCTATGTGGTATCTTCTTAGGGCAACAAGCAGCTAGTGGAGAATTGTTTGAACAAATTAGAATGTATGTAGGAGATGCAGCAGCAATTCAAATACAAAGCATGATCGGCAGTATCGCCTTTAATAAAGGTAGTGTTATAGCTAGTATTGTAGGTATCATCACGATGCTCATAGGTGCAACGGGAGTTTTTACAGAGATACAAGATTCATTGAACTTAATGTGGGGAGTAAGAGTCAAAAAACGAACTGGTATTTTAAATGTGCTAATCAATCGCTCATTAGCATTCATAATTGTTTTGGGTATGGGATTAGTGTTATTATTAAGTTTATTGGTCAGTGGCTTAATCACTAGCTTTGCTCACACTATACAAAGATTACTACCATGGTTTCCCTTAGATTTAGTAGATATAGCCAATACAAGTATAATTATAGCAATCTTAACTGCATTATTTATCGTAATTTATAAAGTGCTACCCGATGCAAAAATTAGTTTCCGTGATTCATTAGTAGGATCGATTTTTACCACCGTATTATTTTTAATAGGTAAATGGGGAATTACTTTTTATTTAGGCTGGCTTACAGTAAATTCAACCTATGGTGCAGCTGCATCTCTAGTAATAATATTATTATGGGTATATTATTCAGCTATCATATTTTATTTTGGAGCAGAGTTTACTCATGTATATGCCGTGCATGCAGGCACCGGTGTTAAAGCCAAGTCCCATGCGGTACTTATTAAAGAGAAAGAATTAAATTAACACACACAAAATGCTAAACACAACTAAAACAAAAATATTAATCATCGATGATGATACTGATATGTGTTTTTTACTCGATCGCTTTCTTACAAAACACGATTACGAAGTAAAAACGATGCATAAAGGTGCTACTGCTTTAGAGTATTTAGCACAAAATAAAGCAGACTTATGTATTTGTGATTTTAGATTAGGTGATATGGATGGTATAGAATTATTAAAATCAATACGAAATATTCAACCCGAGACTAAAATACTAATGATTACAGGCTATTCTGATATTAAAGTTGCTGTTCAAGTAATTAAGATGGGAGCTTATGATTATATCACGAAACCTATTTTACCAGATGAATTATTAGCTACGATTCAAAAAGCACTCAATGCTGATAATCAATCAAGCAGTAAAACGATTGAATCAAAAGATAAAAAAGAGAACAAGAACAATAATACAAAATACATCACCGGCAATAGTAAACAAGCCAAAGAATTATATTCTCAAATTGATTTAGTTGCTCCTACTAATTACAGTGTAATTATTTATGGTGAAACAGGTACCGGGAAAGAATCTATTGCTAGAACTATACATGATAGAAGTAATCGCAAAACGAATGCATTTATAGCAGTAGATTGTGGTGCCTTGTCGAGAGATTTGGCGGCGAGTGAGCTCTTCGGACATGAGAAAGGAGCATTTACGGGTGCAGTACAAGCTAAGACAGGTATGTTCGAATTAGCAAATGGTGGCACCTTGTTTTTAGATGAGATTGCTAATTTACCATATGACGTACAAACTTTATTATTAAGAGCAGTACAAGAACAAAAAATCAGAAAAGTTGGCGGACTTAATGATATTTCTGTGGATGTTAGAATAATTGTAGCATCGAATGAAAATTTAATGGATGCCGTTAAAGCAGGGAAATTTAGAGAAGATCTTTACCATAGATTTAATCAATTCGACTTAAGCTTAGCTGCATTAAGAGACAGAGGTAAAGATATTATGTTATTTGCAGAGTTCTTTTTAGAGCTAGCAAATAAAGAATTAAATAAAAATATCATCGGATTCGAAGAAGAAGTAATCAATAGTTTTAATACATATTCTTGGCCAGGTAATTTACGTGAGTTAAATAATGTAATCAAAAGAGCTTGCCTACTCTGTGATAAGAGTTATATCGAAACCAAAAATTTACCACAGGAAATTTCTAATAACATTCAATTGTTTTTTAGCGAGCGTAAACCTTCTAAATCAAATGATAAAAAACATGATTTGAAATCTGCTGCAGCAGAAGCAGAACTAGAAACAATTTTGAATGTGTTACGACAAGTACAATTTAATAAAACAAAAGCAGCAAAGCTCTTGAATATAGATCGCAAAACGCTATACAATAAAATGAAACTTCTAAATTTAAATGTTGAAGATTCAAATGATGAATAGTTTCTTTAAAAATTATTATAAAGGCATCAATATTCCGATTTTCGTTTTAACGATTCTCGTATCGGCCACCCCTTTCTTATCACATTTATGGGGCTTTGATATTTATTTCAATAATAAAATTATTAACCTTAGTGATTTAGCAACACTGAATGAAATTGCAAGTGATAGTAAATTAAATAGTTTATTAGCTGGTAAATATATTCATACATTAATCGTAGGCTTTTCTATTACTATTGCATTCTTAACTACAATTTTATCTTTTGTAGATTATTTCATAAAAAAGAATGTTAGTACCCCAATTGTAGGTGTTGCCTTATTATGTGCAGCTATGCTTGACTTGGCTCATATTCTAAGTGCAGATCAATTGATCTATTATGAAAAAATAAATAGTGATATAGCCTCCTTCACCTGGCTGTTCTCTAGAATTTTCCATGCACTAATTTTAATTCTTGGTGTGGGTATTTTCTTACTACAGAAAAAAGAGTCTGTTCAATATGAATACAAGAGTGAGAAATACTTTGTACTCTTTATCACTAGTATTTTCGTATTGCTCGCCGTTAATGCTATTTTAATTGTAACAGACCAAAGCTTAATTGTGCCACAAATGATTTTCCCAAACTCAATCATTTCGCACCCTTATGATTTAATTCCCTTGTTGCTTTATATCATATCCGGACTCTTAATATTCCCTAAATTTTATAAGCTTCATCCGAATACATTTTCACAAACACTTATACTATCATTAATACCTTCTATAGCTGCACAAATTCATATGGCTTTTGGCTCAAAAGAAATTTATGACTTTGACTTTTATGCAGCACAGTTTCTAAAAACGATTTCCTATTTCGTGCCTTTTATCGGATTAACGATAAACTATATAGAAACCTATTTACATGAAAAAATTGTTGTTGAAAAACTAGATATTGAATTTCACAAAAGATCTGAAGCTCAAAATCTATTACAAGGAATTCTCGACGTATCATTAAGTGGTATTATGTCATTCTCTGTTCTTAAAAATGATAAGAATGAAGTAACTGATTTTGTATGGCAAACCATAAATCCAGCTGCAGAAAGATTATCAGCTGTTAACAAAGATGAAATAGTAGGTAAAACATTATTAACCGCCTTACCAAATACAGAAGATTTATTTGAGAGATACAAAAAAGTATATGAAACCGGAGTATCTACTTCATTTGAGAGATATGTAGCAAGAACAGGTAAATACTTCCATATCATCGCTACTAAATTAAATGATGGTATTGCAATAACATTTGATGATATAACTGAGTTGAAACGCGGACAAGAAGCAATATTGAATTCACAGAAAATTCAGGCAACACATAAATTCGCAAGAGTTATTACACATGAAATTAAAAATCCGCTGACCAATATCTCTTTAGCCGTAGAACAGTTAAAGCTAGAGGAAAATTTCCCTAATAACTTACAAATGTATCTAGAGATTCTATCGAGAAATTCAGGTAGAATTAATCAGCTGATTACTGATGTGATGAATGCCTCTAAGATGACCGATCTACAATTAAGCACTATTTCAAGTCAAGATTTAATTAATGAAAGTATCTTACTAATAAATGACAGAATTCAACTTGAAAATATTAAAGTAAATTTCAATAAAATTGAAAGAGTAGATTTACGATTGGATGTTGCGAAGATGAAAATTGCACTATTAAATATTTTATTAAATGCTGTTGAGGCAATGAGTCAAAAAGCTGGTATTTTAACAATCAATGCTTACAAAAATATCAACCAATACATTATTGAAATATCTGATAATGGCATAGGCATGAGCGATGAACAGTTAAATAACTTATTCGAACCATTCTTTACAAGTAAATCTAAAGGCTTCGGAATTGGTCTAACAGCAAGTCAAACAATAATATTCAATCATGGTGGCAATATTGACGTAAGATCTGAAGCTAATGTGGGTACAACGTTCATTATTAACCTCCCTATATAGCTTGGCCCGATATATGTAGATATAATCATGACCTTATATCTACCAAAGGAGTAAAAAACCTATCCAGTTGTTCTGTATAGGTTTTTTTAATTATTAAGCTTCCTTAATCGATGAATTCCACGAGTACCCAATTCAACAATTTGGGGAATTTATTACACATTCATAAAAAACTTTTTATTCAAAAATCCTCCTAAGGACAGAAAATCAATGAATTCTGTAAAGAATAAATATTGGCCCGACATTTTCTATAGTATTTATATAATGACAAGAAACATTTTCATATTAATAGCAATTATGTTCATCACTATTTGGGCATTTACTTTTTATAAGTATGAAATTGGAACATTGTCTCATCTCTTGCTAATTTTTGCAAGTATTAGTTTGTTAATAAGTGGATTATATAGTAAAAAACTATCATAAGACCTTCCTACAGTTTAGTTTAGTTTAGTTTAAGCAGAGAGTGGGTAACTCTGCTACAGAAATAACCGGGGCGCCCGCCTCGGTTTTTCTTTTTTTTGGCCAAGGCTTATTATATTTAAGAAAAAAATCAAAATGTCGATTTATACCCTAAAGCAACAAAGAAATATAATTTTAATCATTATCATTCTCTTAGGCTTGTTTCTAAGTTATATGTTAAAAGATATTTTCACAGCTGGTTTGGGTGCAATTGTACTTTATACCCTATTACGTAATTATTTCATTCGATTAATTGATTATAGAAAATGGAAACGCTCTTTAGCAGCGTTGTTTATTATAATTATATCGTTTTTAGTGATCATTCTACCTTTTCTCGGACTAAGCTTGATGGTAGTAGACAAGATTAGCTATTACAGTGATAATATGAATGAGATTCAAAATATCATTAATCACTTTGCTTCAACTTTAAATATTGACATAGAACATTCTGAAACATTTGCTTCTACAATTAAGAAATTAGAATCTTGGGTTTTGGGGTCATTTCCATCAGTTGTGAACGGACTTTTAAATGTTTTTTTATTAATATCTGTGATGTATTTCATTTTGTATTTCATGTTTACGAATTATGAAGTTTTTGAATCATCGTTAATGAAATATTTACCCTTCAAAGAAAGTAATGCATTATTGTTAGCAGAAGAGATGCAAAAGATTACGCAGTCGAATGTTATAGGGCAGGGAATAATAGCTTTAGCACAGGGCATTTGCGTGGGCTTAGGATTTTGGATATTTGGTATTAAAGATCCTTTTTTCTGGGGAGTACTTGCAACACTTCTAAGTTTTGTGCCTGTAGTAGGATCTGCAATGGTATTCATACCTGCAGGTATTATTGAAATTAGTTACGATAATATTTACAGTGGAGTTGGAATAATAATTTGGGGTGCAGTAATAGTTGCCAATATCGACAATGTATTAAGATTAATCATCAATAAAAAAATTGCAAACATCCACCCTCTCATATCAATCATTGGAGTGATTATAGGTTTACCTGTTTTCGGAATATTAGGTTTAGTATTCGGCCCCATGTTGATTTCATTTTTCTTGCTATTAATAAAAATCTATGAAAACAAAATGGGTATAAGACCCGATTTAGAGACTGAATTAATTAATAAGGGAGATGAATTATCTGAAAATATTTAGTATATTTTTATTTATAATATTTTCATCTGCTTTACAATCTAAGGCGAACAATTTCTATTTACAACAAGTTGATAGTGCAAAAAAGAAAAATCAAAAAGTTGATAGTGTTCTAAAAAGATTTGCTGATAGCACTAAAGTGGGTTACTGGATTTATAAAAATCTTTATGAACAACCTACAAGTGATGATGGTGAAATAGCTAGAACCTACTCAGGAAATAACAAAGACAACCTATACAGATTTCATGGTAAAATCATCAGAAATGTTTACATCAAACAATTAGACCCTTTTGGTACTGATGTAAACGATACGCTCATAAAAAGATATGGTACCGTAGAGAACATAGGTAACAAAATCAATATAAGTTCAAGAGAAGGTAACATCCGAAATCAATTACTATTTGAAAAAGGTGATACACTCGATGTTTTAACTATTAGAGAGTCTGAACGTTTATTACGTCGTCAAGAATACATTCGAGATTCAAGAATTATTGTACCAGCATATACAAAACGAAATTCAGATTCTGTTGATGTAATCGTCATCGTTCAAGATCGTTGGTCTATCAATGTGGGTGCTGGCTTGAGTACAACTGCAGGAGATTTTAAATTAACTGAAAGTAATTTCTTGGGTACAGGTACTCGTATCGTTCAAGGTGGTAATTATAATTTCGAGAAAATGAAATTCACCGATTGGTCAGGTGAGTTGAAAGATATAAATATTTATAATTCGTATATCGATGGATCTTTGTATTACAATATACGTCCTGATATGCGTTGGCATGGCATAAACTTCGAAAGAACATTCTACTCACCTCTAACAAAATGGGCAGGTTCAGCAGGTATCACACGCTTTATTCAAAATCTTGAATATGATTTATTTAAAGACGGATCAATTATACCGGCTACATTAAGTTATAATGTTGCTGACTTTTGGTTAGGACGAAGTTTAGCCATTTCAAAAAGAAATATTGCAGGTAGAAGTACATCATTTATTCTCGGATCAAGATATGTTAATACCAGATTTTTCGAAAAACCTAGTTTAAGTTTAGATACCAATAACTCATATCAAAACAGAGAAATGTTATTGTTTAATTTAGGTATTGCAACTCGTAGGTATTATAAAGACAAAAAGATTTTTCGTTTCGGAAATACTGAGGACGTACCAGAAGGTAGAAACTTTACCGTTATTGGTGGATATTACAATGAGGGCTCAGAAGATTATATTTACAATGCTTTGAAGTTTTCGAGCGGACAAAATATTGAAGGATTTGGATATATATCTGGTGCTGTTCAATATGGTGTATTTTATAACGACTATATCGCAACGAGAGGTGTATTAAATATTGATGTAAGTTATTTCTCTAACCTGTGGACACGTGGAAGATGGAACATGCGTCAGTTTGTGTATTTACAAGCCACTAACGGACTGAATCGAATAGCGGGTGAATACATCACTCTTAATGGCAGAAATAATGAAGGTCTATACGGATTTAATAGTTTCGCTGTAATGGGACAAAATAAAAGTTTATTAAAGTTTGAATCTATCATCTATACACCATTCGATTATGCTGGTATACAAGTGGCAGCTGTGGTATTTGCCGGCTTTGGTAAAATCGGCAGACCTAATCCGGCTTACGCCTTCATCAACGAAAACACAATTTATCAAGCATATGGCTTAGGCTTCTTAATACGTAAAGAAAACTTAGTAGTAAACACCATTCAAATTTCATTTGGCTATTACCCTAACCTACCCGATGGTACAGGCAATCAAATTAGATACAATCCGATCGGAATAAATAACCTAAATTTGAGAGACTTCGATATCTCGAAGCCAGATTTTGTTAATTACAGATAATATGGAAGAGACTAAAAATGATATCAAAAATCTAGTTCATGAATTGAAAGAATATTTCAACTTAAGAACAAAATTAGCTGAACTACAAATCAAGAAAAATGCTGCTGAACTTATTGCAAAAATTGCTAGTAGCTTAATAACAGTAGTATGTTTAAGCATGGCATTTTTATTTGCTAGTCTAGCACTCGCATTGTATCTCTCTGATTTAATGGGTAGCTACTCTATCGGATTTATGATGGTTGCAGGTATATATATTTTACTTGCTACTATATTTAGCCTAGCTAAAAAATCTATAAAAAATAAAATTTCAGATGGCATAATCACAGAACTTTTCAAAGAAAATGACCATGAGTAAGATCAAAGATAAATTAAGTTTAGAATTAGAAATATCTAGACTTAAATCAGAAATAGATAACAAAGAAATAATCTTGAATCAACAATTCGAAAAAATTTCAGCACAACTTGATCCAGGTACCATCATGAAAAACGGTATTACTTCTATGTTTAGCAGTAATACGGTAAATAAAACTATTGTTAGCACCGGACTTAGCTTACTCACCGGATTTTTAGTAGAAAGAATCATCCTCAGAAAATCGAATGTACTTGTTAAATACGGCATTGCTCAAATAGCAATGACACTAGTAAGTCAATTAGCAGAGCAGAATTGGCAACCAGAGATTATGACGAGGATAAAGGCGGCGCTGGCTTCAGCGATAGAATCGACTGATGACGATTCTAGTAACTAGTGACTAGTGACTAGTTACGTATCTTCTTATAAAGTCTAATGGCTGCTAATAAGACCAAGGTTATCGCTAGCAATCCAATCATGCCATATAGTAAACCGAGTGTGTTTTTTAGCACTACTATGAACACAATCGCAACTAAAAACAAAGTTGCTAATTCATTCCATAATCTTAGTTGTGTTGAGCTCCAGTTGAAAATATTTTTCTGAATCTTTTGAAAAATTGAATGGCAAATAAGGTGATAAATAAAAAGTGCTATTACAAAACCTACTTTCAGCCAAAACCAAAAACTATCATAATAGCCTGTGATATATGCTAAGTATGTACCTGTGATGATAGTGATGATTGCAGAGGGCCAAGTGATACCGAACCACAAACGCTTTTGCATTATTCTAAATTGATGCTGTAAAATATTTCTTTCTATTTCTTCTTTCTGTTTTGCTTCAACATCGTAAATAAATAATCGTACGATATAAAACAATCCAGCGAACCACGTAACAACAAAAATAATGTGTAATGCTTTCCAGTAGAGCATAATTAATTTTTTAATCCGATAGCCCCAGTGCTAACGACATTGCTTCTATTTAAATCTTTATCTAAAATATAATAATCGAATCGAACAGTATCGGCAATCACTACTCCTATATTTATTTTGACAGAAACTTCCGCTTTGGTAGGGTTACCCACTCCGAATTCTTTAATTCTTGAATTGAAGTTCAAGGTATCAGTGGTACCAGGTATTAATATTTTCACAAAATCATTTCCCTGCTTTTCATAATATGCTACCATTACATTTTTATCATAAGGAGGCATAGTATCTCTTGTGCCTAAACCTACATTGCCATCACCATCTGTATATGTAAATTTTAAAACCAATCCGGTGTCTAAGCCAGCAAAGTTTTTCCTTAACTCATAAGAGCTTTCAGTGATAATCGGGCGATCATCATATTCCTCTAACTTATTGCATGCACTCATAATCAGCATGAATGCAAATGCTAATAGGCTGAAATTGTATATGTTTTTATTCTTTACCAATTCTGAAAAAATGAATGTAAATTTACATTATAATACTCAACGAACAAAGTATGCTTGAAATTACTCCAACAGAGGTATTCAATATCAGAAATTCAGAAGCATTTGAAAAAACAGCTCTAGAATTATTTCAATATCAAGCAGAAAATGTAAGCGTGTACAAAGAATTTATCAAGCATTTAGGTATTTCTGTCGAGAATATCGATAATATATACGATATACCCTTTATGCCCATTGAATTCTTTAAACATAACATCGTACTCGACCAAAAGGTTCATGAAAATACCCTTTGTTTCAGTTCGAGTGGTACCACAGGCATGATCAATAGTAAACACTATGTTCCAGAACCGTTGATTTACGAACAAAGTTTTTTAAAAGCCTTTAAAAGTTTTTATGGCGAGCCAATTGATTATATTTTTTTAGCACTCTTGCCATCGTATTTAGAACGCTCAGGTTCGTCATTAATATACATGTGTGAGCGATTGATCAAAGATTCATTCGATGAGCGTAGCGGCTTTTATTTAAATGAATTTTCTACTATTAAAGATATCATCGAAAACAATACCGATAAAAAAGTTTTCTTAATCGGTGTAACCTATGCCCTACTCGATTTTGCTGAGCAATTGCCTTTCGCTATGAAAAATACTATCGTTTTAGAAACAGGTGGTATGAAAGGTAAACGTAAAGAATTATTACGGGCGGATGTTCACGAAATTTTAACATCTGCATTTCAAATAAATGAAATTCACTCTGAATACGGCATGACAGAGTTGTTATCGCAAGCTTACTCGAACGGACAAGGTATTTTTAAATGTCCGAGCTGGATGAAAATCTTAATTCGCGAAGTACACGACCCACTTTCATACACAACAAACCGCACAGGAGGTATCAATGTGATAGATCTCGCAAACATTCATTCATGCGCATTTATTGCAACACAAGACCTCGGCAGAAAAATTTCAGAAGAGGAATTTGAGGTGTTGGGGAGGTTTGATAATTCAGACATAAGAGGATGCAACCTGTTAGTAAGTTAGTATGCTAGTAGGCTAGTAAGATAGTGCTAGTGACTAGTGCTAGTGACTAGTTACTGGTTACTAGTTACATAAAAAATTTCTTATATTAGGGTATGCTTAAGAATATTACGCTTTTCTTTTTACTGCTAATAATTACCTCATTTACGTACGCACAAAAGTTTGC
>JACCDI011480866.1_pt1 | contig 13662 bp, 13 predicted proteins | sample 7442791 | NCBI WGS metagenome assembly JACCDI01 (sample SAMN15323434, study PRJNA562643) | freshwater metagenome | isolation source: river surface water | place: USA:Blue River Watershed | collected 2017-08-15
CTCATCGATATCAGCGATCTGAAAAATTACCTGACAGCCGAAAAACACCTGGATCAGAAAGCCCATGAAAGAAGTGAACCGACAGAATTCATCAAAAAACTGAAGAAAGATGAAATTGACACTCTGCTGATTGGCGAAGACCTCCAAAAAATAGATTATAAACTCTCCAGCTGTTGTAATCCAATTCCGGGCGATGATGTTTTCGGATTTGTGACCGTGGGTGAAGGCATTAAGATTCACCGTACCATTTGCCCTAATGCAACAAAACTGATGTCTAACTTTGGCTACCGTATTGTAAAGGCCAAGTGGAACTCTCAAAAACAGTTGGCATTTTTAACCGGCATCAAAATCATTGGAATTGACGAAGTGGGCTTGATCAACAATTTAACCACTGTCATTTCCAACGATTTTAAAGTGAACATGCGCTCCATTACGGTGGATAGCCATGAAGGTATCTTTGAAGGAAGCATCATGGTTTATGTGAATGACACCATCCACCTGGACAACCTGATTGCCAAACTCAAATTGGTTCGTGGAGTAACCGATGTAAGCCGTTTTGATACTCCTTCAACTGTTGAAAAAGCGTCTTGAATTTAATTGCAAGGACTACATTTTTTGAATAAATTTGAATTGATTTAAGATCTCATGTCCAAAACAGAAACCCATGAAATGGTAAAGAAAATTTTCGAGGCCTACCTCGAAAATAAAAGCCTCAGAAAAACACCTGAACGCTTCGCCATTCTTGAAGAGATTTATTCCAGAAACGACCATTTTGATGTGGAATCACTTTATATCCACATGAAAAACAAAAAATACAGGGTAAGTCGTGCAACCGTCTACAATACGCTTGAACTGCTCGTATCCTGCGATTTGGTTACCAAACACCAGTTCGGTAAGAACATGGCTCAATTTGAGAAATCGTATGGCTACAAACAACATGACCACATCATTTGTATCGATTGCGGAAAAGTGGTAGAATTTTGTGATCCACGTATCCAACAAATCCAAAGCATGATGGGCGACTTGCTCAAATTTGACATTAAACACCACTCTTTAAACTTATATGGAAACTGCAGCCGCCTCAAAGACGGGCACTGTGAGTCTTTCTCAAAAAACTAACTCTCAAAAAATTAATGGCTGTAGACGTATTACTGGGCCTCCAATGGGGCGATGAAGGAAAAGGTAAAATTGTAGATGTTCTAAGCCCCGAATACGACCTGATTGCCAGGTTTCAGGGTGGTCCGAATGCAGGACACACACTTGAATTTAATCAGCAGAAATTTGTTTTAAATACCATCCCTTCCGGGATTTTCAATCCCAAAACCATGAACCTCATTGGAAATGGTGTGGTTATTGATCCCATCATCCTGAAAAGAGAGTTAGACGCACTGAAAGCCAGGGGTTTTGATCCTGTTGCCGATCAGAAATTGTTCATTGCCCGCAGGGCACACCTTATCCTACCGACTCATCAATTACTGGATGCCGCTTCTGAAAGCAAAATGGGTGTAGGTAAGATCGGTTCCACACTGAAAGGAATTGGTCCGACTTACATGGATAAAACAGGCCGAAATGGACTAAGAGTGGGTGATACCCAATTAGCGGATTTTAAAGCACGTTACCAAAAACTGGTGGATAAGCATAAATCCATATTGGCTCATTACGGCGAAATACCTGATTTTTCGGAAAAAGAAGCTGCTTTCTTTGAAGCTGTTGAAATGCTAAAAGCGATTCCTCAGGTAGATGGCGAACATTTTGTGAATCAATACCTTTTAGCTGGCAAGAAAGTATTGGCAGAAGGAGCCCAGGGCACCATGCTTGATGTAGATTTTGGCTCCTACCCATTTGTTACTTCATCGAACACCACGACTGCGGGAGCTTGTACCGGTTTGGGTATTGCCCCAAAACAAATTGGTAAAGTGATTGGTATTTTTAAAGCCTATTGCACCCGTGTGGGTGGCGGTCCGTTCCCAAGCGAATTGGACAACGAAACTGGCGAAAAGCTGAGAGCCATTGGGCATGAATTTGGTGCGACTACCGGTCGTCCTCGTCGTTGTGGATGGATCGACTTGCCTGCACTTAAATATGCCATCATGTTGAATGGCGTAACCGAAATGGTAATGACCAAAGCGGATGTGTTAAGTGGCTTTGATACTATTTACGCCTGCACCCACTACTTGTACAATGGGGAGAAAATTGATTACATGCCTTATGACATCAGCGCCATCAGTCCGGAGCCAATTTACGAAGCGATTCCTGGCTGGAATGAAGACCTGACAGGCATTCGTAAAACAGACGAAATTCCGGCAAGATTGACCGCTTATATCCAATATCTTGAAAAGCATTTGGGTGTTCCTGTGAAATACTTATCTGTTGGACCGGACCGGGAACAAACTTTAAATTTAATGCAATAAGAAATTGTAATACAATTACTTATATGTCATTAATTAAACAAATATTTCGACTCGAAAATTCTGAAAATTTCAAAAAGCAAGCCATGGTATGGGCCAGTCAGTTTGAAACTGCCGCTTGCTTAAATTCCAATCATTTCAAAGATCAATACCATCAATTCGACTTGTTAATCAGCGCTGGTGTTCAACGCGAATTAACCGCCCAAGCTGGTGGAGCCTTGGATCAATTGGATGCCTTCATCGCCAATTGTCCGCTCTATATCTCCGGCTTCTTGGGCTATGATCTGAAGAACGAAATCGAGACACTCGAATCGAGAAATTGGGATGGTCTTGGCTTCCCTGATCTGTATTTTTTTATTCCACAATATCAATTGATTTTTAAAGGGGATGAAGTGGAAATTAGTGCCGATCAGCCAGCAATAATTTATCAATTCATCTTGGCGCTTGAGCCTCTAGAAAATTCCACAAACTTTAAAGGGCAGCTCCAGCAGCGTTTGAATCGCGAAAGCTACATTAGTGCTGTTTCGAAATTAAAAGAACACATACATCGAGGAGATATTTATGAGGTGAATTTCTGCCAGGAGTTTTATGCGGAAGATGCTGAATTAAATCCACTGGCCGCCTATTTCGAATTAAATGAATGCTCTCCTACTCCATTTTCTAATTTTTTCAAACTGGGAGATCGTTATATCATCTCGGCAACACCAGAGAGATTCATCTGTAAACGCCAAGACAAACTGAGTTCTCAACCCATTAAAGGAACGGCCAGAAGGTCGGCAGACACGCTGGAAGATGAAAAAATGAAAGCGGAATTGAGAGCGAGCGAGAAAGAGCGTGCCGAAAATGTGATGATCGTAGATCTGGTACGCAACGACCTGACCAAATGCGCCCTGCCGGGCACCGTAAAAGTGGATGAATTGTGTGAGATTTACAGCTTTGAGCAGGTGCACCAAATGATTTCAACGGTGAGTTGCCGACTGGCAGAAGGAACATCTTTATCTCACATCTTGCGCAGCAGCTTCCCAATGGGCTCTATGACAGGCGCTCCGAAAATACGTGCCATGCAGCTGATTGAATCATTTGAACAGACCAGAAGAGGTGTTTATTCAGGATCGGTGGGTTATATGGCTCCAAACGGAGATTTTGATTTCAATGTCATCATACGGACCATGCTGTACGATGCCAACCGAAAATACCTTTCCTTTCAGGTGGGCAGCGCCATCACGCACCAGGCAATTCCCGAAAATGAATATGATGAATGCTTGCTGAAAGCAAAAGCTATTCTTCAGGTTTTAAAATCTGAAATTATTTAGTAGCCGGCCGGAAATACTTTTTGGCCTCAGGTAATCTCTTTCGGATTTCTGCAATTCTGGTTTCGTCGCTGGGGTGCGTACTGAGGAATTCAGGAGGAGCTCCATCCCCTTTTTTAGCAGCCGACATTCTCTCCCAAAAATCGATGGCTTTTTCGGGTTGATAGCCTGCCATCGACATGAATATCAAACCTAAACGATCTGCTTCCGCTTCCTGATTTCTAGAATATTTTAACAAGGCCAATTGCCCACCAATGCCATATAACTGGCTCACCGTTTTTTGAGTAGCCTCCGAAGCATTGCCGGTTACCGCACCTAAAATACCTCCACCCGCTTGTGCAGCCATTACCTGAGAGTATCGCTCTGCCGAATGTCGTGCGATGGCATGCGCAATTTCGTGCCCAATTACCGTTGCAAGCCCGGTTTCATCTTTGGTAACTGGCAAAATTCCTGTATAAACGGCTACTTTGCCACCAGGCATACACCAGGCATTTACATCCTTGCTTTCTATCAAATTAAATTCCCATTGAAAATTGTATTGCTCTCCAAAACCGTTTTGTTTAAGATAAGCGTCGATCACTTGAGCCAATTTAGCTCCGACTTTTTTTACGCTCTGGGCTTCGGCAGTCCCCTTAATGACCTTGGTTTTTGGCTCATTTAGGAAATTCTGATAAGCAGTCAAAGCCTCTTTATTGAGGGTTTCATCGCTCACTAAACTCAATTGTCTGCGGCCGGTCAATGGCACTTTAGCGCACGAAAAAAATACCGTGGAAATAAAAAACAGTGATAGGATGCTTTTTAGACTTTTCATCTGAATTGAAATTAAATGATGCTCAAATAACCCTATTCAACGGAAAGGGTTTTCTTTCTGTTGAACAAATTTACCTTGCTTTCACTGCCCCTCAATAGCCGCTCTATATTTTTTTGATGGGTGACCAAAATGAGCACACAAATACAAATGGCATACAGTAAAATGGATTTTACCGGCGAATGAAAAACAAATACGATACTCAGCGGAAAAGCAAAACCTGCGGAAATAGAGCTCAGCGATACAAATTTAGTGGTGATCAAGACTAGCAGAAAAACCAATACACAGATCATGGCGGCTTCGAAATGGACGGCTAATATCATCCCGAATAAGGTAGCAATGCCTTTCCCTCCCCTAAATCCTGCGAAAATTGGAAACAAATGCCCCATTACAGCGGTAATACCCAATGCCAGTTGATAATTCACAAATTGAGTGGAACTTTGAGGACCCGTAACCGAGTAGCCTATAAAAGCGGCCAGGTTGGTAGCCGTGAATCCTTTCAAAATATCTACCACCATCACGATGATGCCGGCCCTTTTACCCAACACCCTGAAAGTGTTGGTGGCACCCGCATTTCCGCTTCCATATTCTCTTACATCAATACCATACAGCCCCTGACCAAGCCATACAGCAGTGGGAATGGACCCAAAAAGGTAGGCAAGCAATAGGGCTGAAACGGAATAGATCGATATCATTTGCGTACAATTATAAGAAATTTAGCTGCTTGAATCAGTCAAATTTTAACAGAATGATCTTAGGATTGTGCTTTTAAACTCATATCCAAACTTTTTACAGAATGTGTCAATGCTCCCATAGAAACAAAATCAACCCCACATTCTGCGTATTTTCTAACATTATCAAGAGTTATACCTCCCGATGCTTCGGTGATATATTTTCCGTTCACTAAAGCAATGGCAGCGCTGAGGCGTTCAAAATCAAAATTATCCAAAAGAATACGATCTATTTGTCCAAAATCAATAACTGCTTGCAATTCTTCGAGGCTTCTTACTTCAATTTCAACGGGGATCTGGAGTTGTTGTTCGGCCAAATATTTCCTGGCCGATTGAATGGCAGCCACTATACCTCCGGCATAATCCACATGATTGTCTTTAATAAGAATCATATCATACAAACCAAAACGGTGATTAACTCCTCCACCAATTTTTACCGCCATTTTCTCCAAATAACGGATTCCTGGGGTTGTTTTCCTGGTATCTAACACCTTGGTTTTCGTCCCTTCCAACAATTTTACTACACGATGTGTTTGGGTAGCAATGCCACTCATCCGCTGCATGGTGTTGAGCACCAGTCTTTCAGCAGCCAAAATACTCCTTGCTGATCCCGAAACATTAAAAGCGATATCGCCAGGTTTCACCAAGGCTCCATCTTGTAAATGAATGCTCACCTTCAATTCAGGATCCACAGCCTTGAAAACTTCCAGCGCCACCTCCACTCCCGCCAGCATCCCTTCTTCCTTGATCAACAAGCGAGCATTGCCATTCTTGTCGGCAGGGATAGTTGCCAGAGAAGTATGGTCTCCATCGCCAATATCTTCTTTAAGGGCAGATTGAATGAAAGGCAGTAAGAACGATCGGTCTAATTCCATAAGGTCTCTAAAATACAATATTGGATTGCAATGAATCGAAAAATCAAGCAGCTATCAATTATAAAGCTTCCTTGCACTCGTTTCGTTTAATTGATTTTGGAGGATGTATATTTGTATGTGAAAAATAAAAAAACAGTACTCCTTATTTTAGACGGCTGGGGTTTAGGTAAACCCGATTCCTCCAATGCCATTTATCAGGCAAATACACCTTTCTTTAATTACCTGATGAACAATTATCCAAATGCCAAACTTGAAGCCTCTGGCGAAGCGGTGGGACTCCCTGCTGGCCAAATGGGCAATTCTGAAGTGGGGCACATGAATTTAGGTGCCGGTAGAATAGTATATCAAGAGTTGGGAAGAATTAACAAAGCTGTTGCAGATGGTAGCTTGAATCATCATCCGGTATTAAAAGCGGCTTTTGATCAAGCCAAGAAATCAAATAAAAAAGTTCATTTCATCGGTTTATTGTCCGACGGTGGTGTACACTCCCATATCAATCACCTCAAAGGCCTTTGTGATGCTGCTAAAGCAAATTCGGTGGAAAAAGTGTTCATACATGCCTTTTTAGATGGACGAGACACGGACCCGAAATCGGGCATCGGTTTCATCAATGATTTAGAACATCATTTAAAGAATAGCTCTGGACAATTAGCCAGTGCCATTGGCCGTTATTATGCCATGGACAGGGACAACCGTTGGGAAAGAGTAGAACTGGCCTACGATTTAATGGTGAAAGGAGAAGGAAAAGCTTGCCAGGATTTTGCTGAGGCTTTAGCAGAATCATATCAAGAAGGAATAACAGATGAGTTTGTGCAACCACTCGTAAGAACAGATGCGGATAACAAACCAATTGCTGTAATCGAAGAAGGCGACGTGGTCATTTGCTTCAATTTTCGCACCGACCGTGGACGTGAAATTACACAGGCACTTTGCCAGCGAGATTTCCCGGAACAAGAGATGAAAGCGCTCGATCTTCAATACATCACTTTTACCTCCTACGACGAGAGTTTCAAGAATGTTGAAGTAGTATTTGAAAATGAGGATCTGAGCAATACATTAGGCGAAGTTTTAGCAGCAAATCACAAAAAACAATTACGCATAGCCGAAACCGAAAAATATCCACATGTCACTTTCTTCTTCTCCGGAGGTCGTGAACAGGAATTTGATGACGAAAAACGGGCCTTAATTGCTTCTCCTAAAGTTGCCACATACGATCTTCAACCTGAAATGAGTGCTGCTGGAATTGCTGATGCCGCTTGCGATGCACTATCTTCGGGCTGGCCCGATTTTGTGTGTATTAACTTTGCCAACCCGGATATGGTAGGCCATACCGGTGTTTTTGAGGCAGTGGTAAAAGCAGTAGAAACGGTAGACACCTGCACACAAAAAGTAGTAGAATGCGGTTTAGCTAACGATTACTCATTTATCATTTTGGCCGATCATGGCAATGCCGATTACATGATCAATCCAGATGGCAGCCCTAATACCGCCCATACTACGAATTTGGTTCCTTGTATCTTAATCGATCAGGATTATAAACATATCAAAGACGGAAAATTGGGAGATATTGCGCCAAGTCTTTTAAAAATGATGGGAATCGACATTCCAGAAGATATGACAGGCGATGTTTTAGTTGCTCAATAATGAATAAATTACTGGTTTTTCTTGTGCTCTTCATTACAAGCTGTCAACCCGCGGTAATCAAAACAAATTACTCCAATTACCCTGATCTGAAGGGATATTTCAGCAAAGAAATCAAAAGATTGGAAAAAGAGCGGCCGCAAGTTCAAAAGTCTGTTCATTTCAATAAAAAGAACGAAAGTAAAACCAGTGCGGCTATTAAATGGCAAGAGGAATTAGACCCTTTCATCGTTTCTGATATCAATAAACCGGCGTTCATGGGATTATACCGTTTAAGTATGGAAGATGGTGAAGAAATCTATAGGGCTACTACGAAGAATCTTAAAACAAGAGAAATCCGAATTTTAAAATCAGACAATGGGGCAATCAAACGCATCACTATCCAGAATATTTCGGAAAATAACTTGTTCAGCAGTAGCGAGTACCTTGAATACTGTCCCGATTCCATCTACCAAATTGTAAAAAAACAAGAGGTGCTGATACTCGGAAGTAATCACTTCATGATTGTCGGTAAATTCAAGAAATAAATTATTGATTACTTACATTCTCTAAATGAGAACGGGCTTCCTCGAGTCGGGTGATGATATCTTTGCGCCCCGGACTCATTTCCAGCACTTTTTGAAAATCGAGGATGCAAGATTTCAGGGCTTCGACAGATTTTACCTTATCGTATAAACGCGGAATTTTTTGTGCTTTGAGTACCCCATAATCATGATAGGTAATGGCCCGGTTTTGATAAAATTTAGGATCTTCGCCCCCGCTCAATGAAATGGCCCTGCTAAAATCACGAATACTCGAAACCAATAGTTTTTCCCTTTCTGAATTAGCAATGTTTGCCGTATAGTTGGCAATGTTACTCTTCGCTTTTCCACGATAATAGTAGGCACTAGTTTCATTCGGCCTTACGGCTATCACTTTCGTAAATGCCGCTACCGCATTTTTATAATTTTCAGCATGATAGTAAGAATAGCCCAGCATGTACAAAGCATTCACATTGGTAGAATCGGCAGCTACAGCCTTTTCTAAATGCGAAACCGCCGAATTGAAATCGCCATCCAATAAAGCCTTCTGCCCCATTGCTTGGTAAGAACTTTGCGCAAACAATTGTTCAACTTGCAAAACAGCAAAAAAGGAAAGAAGAAACACGAATCTCTTGTACATCTACCGGTTCAATGGAGCGCCCCAATGAGCAACTCAGGAATTATTTTTAAAAATAAAATTTAAAAATGATAAGCAATAATCTGACGGAAGTATTTTTACACTTTCATCGCCAAGATCAGCTTAATTTTAAGATAATACCAAAAGAAGGTTTTTGTTTGTCATAAAACAAATTTTACTGCCTTTTTTGCAGGTATCTACTAAAGCAGCGGGAAAAGCTTCACAAAAAAACAATTGGCACAAGGCTTGCAAATAGACTTATCCAACGGAAAAGTTTCCGATTTACAAATTTTACTGTCATATTGACGTTGTATAAAAACAAATGAACGACAACAACCCATTCGAATTTAACCAGGCCATCCCCCTAATAAATGAAGATACAGAGTTCTTTCCGCTCATGTCTCAAGAAGATGAGGAGGAAATGAACAATGAGGAAACGCCCGAAATCTTATCCATTCTACCTTTACGCAACACGGTTTTGTTCCCCGGTGTGGTCATTCCGATCACCATCGGTCGCGACAAATCCATTAAACTGGTAAAAGATGCTTACAAGGGCGATCGTGTAATTGGAGTGGTTTCACAAAGAGATGTAAGCGTTGAAGATCCGAGTTTGGAGCAATTGAATGACATTGGCACAGTGGCTTTGATCATTAAAATGCTGCAAATGCCTGATGGTAACACCACGGTGATCATCCAGGGAAAACAACGTTTCCGACTGAAGGAACAGGTACAAAGTGAGCCTTACATCAAGGCAACGATTGAGAAGTTTGAAGAAATCAAACCGAAGGTAAATGCGGAGTTCAAGGCGATCATGGCCAATATCAAAGACATGGCGATGCAGATCATCCAGCTGGCTCCCAATATTCCAAGCGAAGCAGCCATTGCCATCAAAAATATAGAAAGCCCTTCTTTCCTCATCAATTTCATATCATCCAATATGAATGCTGATGTGGCTACCAAACAGCAGATGCTGGAAGTTGCCAACCTGAGAGAAAGAGCTAAAATGGTGATGGAACACCTTACGCAGGAGCTTCAAATGCTCGAATTGCGTAACCAAATCCAATCAAAAGTTCGCACCGATCTCGATAAACAACAAAGAGAATATTTCCTCAATCAGCAATTGAAAACTATTCAGGAAGAATTGGGAGGCAACTCCCCCGACCTGGAAATGGAAAACCTGAGAGAGCGTGCCAAAAAGAAAAAATGGTCGAAGGAAGTAGCTGAACATTTCCAGAAAGAACTGGATAAGATGGGACGTATGAATCCGGCAGCGGCCGATTATTCGGTCCAGATCAATTACCTGGAGTTATTGCTCGACTTGCCATGGAATGACTTTACCAAAGATAATTTCGATCTGAAACGTGCCCAAAAAATCTTGGATAAGGACCATTATGGACTCGAAAAAGTAAAAAAACGGATCATTGAATACTTGGCCGTATTGAAACTGAAACACAATATGAAAGCCCCCATCCTCTGCCTGGTGGGCCCTCCCGGAGTGGGTAAAACTTCTCTCGGAAAGTCGATTGCCAAATCTTTGGGCAGGAAATATGTTCGCATGGCATTGGGTGGCATTCGTGATGAAGCAGAAATCAGAGGCCACCGTAAAACCTACATTGGTGCCATGCCGGGCCGCATCATTCAATCGCTTAAAAAAGCAGGTGCTTCAAACCCGGTTTTTGTATTAGATGAGATTGATAAAGTGGGGAATGATTTCAGGGGCGATCCCTCATCGGCCTTGCTAGAGGTGCTGGATCCGGAGCAGAACAATTCTTTTTACGACCATTACGTGGAAGTAGATTACGATCTCTCCAATGTGATGTTCATTGCTACCGCGAATTCTTTGAGTTCCATCCATCCTGCGCTGCTCGATCGTATGGAGATCATCGAAGTAAACGGATACACCATTGAGGAGAAGATTGAAATTACCAAACGTCACCTGCTGCCAAAACAACGTGAACAGCATGGGATTCAGGCAAAAGACATCAGCCTCAAATCTGCTGTAGTCGAAAAGGTGATTGAAGAATACACCCGAGAATCGGGAGTACGTGGATTGGAAAAGAAAATTGGCTCCTTGGTGCGTGGCGTGGCTACTAAGATTGCCATGGAAGAAAAATACGACCCTGCAGTTAGTAAGACCGAGGTTGAGAGGATTCTGGGAGCTCCCATCTTCGACAAAGACCTTTATGAAGGAAATGAAGTAGCCGGTGTGGTGACCGGTTTGGCCTGGACTTCCGTTGGTGGCGACATCCTGTTTATAGAAGCCAGTTTGAGCCCCGGAAAAGGAAAACTGTCTTTGACCGGAAATCTGGGTGAAGTAATGAAAGAGTCGGCTGCCATTGCCATGGCTTACTTAAAAAGCAATGCAGCGAAATTCAATATCGATCATCGTTTGTTTGATCATTGGGATGTGCACATACACGTACCTGCCGGTGCCACGCCTAAAGACGGACCATCTGCCGGAGTGACCATGCTGACCGCATTAACTTCTGCGTTTACACAACGTAAAGTAAAACCCCATTTAGCCATGACCGGTGAAATCACCCTTCGTGGAAAAGTGCTCCCGGTGGGTGGAATCAAGGAAAAAATCCTGGCAGCTAAAAGAGCCAACATCAAGGAGATCATCCTCTGCAAATCAAATGAGAAAGACATCTTGGAAATCAAAGAAGATTATATTAAAGATCTTAAATTCCATTATGTGAAGGAAATGAAAGAGTTAATTGACCTTGCCTTGATCAAAGACAAAGTCAAAAACCCGCTCGATTTGAGTATCAAAGAAGGCGTAAAACCAGCTTTTAATTAAAATCACTTTTAAAAAACCTCCCGTAAGAGCGGGAGGTTTTTTTTATAACCGAGAATTATTATTTAGTATATTCAGTTGTTATAACACCAAATAACAATAAGTTATTTACAACTGCATATGCACACCAAACGGATCTTTTCCCTGATATTGGGGCTTAGCCTCTCTGTTTCAGGTTTAAAAGCACAAGGTTTTAAACAACAACTTGGCTTTAGGAGTGACAATGATTCCTATTTGGCCAATGGCCAAGACCGCTATTATACCAATGGTTTGTTCATCAACTATCGGAAGACCGTAAATGAAGACAGGTTAAAATCCGATCTGCAGAAAAAGATCCTGGAACTGGAGCTTGGGCAAAAAATGTACAACGCTCAGTCGGGCGCCATTCCTTCTATCATTTACGTCGACCGGCCTATTACCGCTTATTTATTTGCCGGCGCCGGCATGGAATGGTTTTATAAAAGTGAAAATATTCTCAAAATAAGCGCTCAAATTGGCACCATAGGGCCCAATGCCTTGGGACAAGAAGCACAGGAATTCATTCACCGTATCACTGGCCTTTACACACCACAAGGCTGGGAATACCAATTAAAAAATGAACTGGGTTTAAATACGCAAATCGCTTATAGCAGCTTGATCCAAAGAAATAAATCACAAAATTTAGATCTTTCATGGCATGGCTACGCCAATTTGGGCACCACTTTTACAGGTGCTGGTACCGGCTTTACCATGCGCTACGGTAAACTAAATCAACTTTTTCAATCAGCCTACAAGCGAAGTTTGATCGGCACAAATAGTCAGACACCGAAAATCAACCAAAGTGAGTTTTTTTTCTTCGCCAAGCCCCAGCTTGAGTTCATTGCCCACGATGCCAGTGTTTCGGGAGGTTTATTCCGTAAAGACAAAGGCCCTGTGACCTACCAGCCCAAACCATGGGTTTTGAGCCAGGAAATGGGCTTGATGCTGGCTAAAAACCGATTCATCGCACAACTCTCCTACACCTTTAAAACAGCTGAAATAAAAAGTAATGCCAGGCCGCATCAGTATGGCACCATCGGTACATATTATCTGTTCAATTGATAATCCATCATAAAAATTAACAATTTATGCTTGGCAAAACTTAACTTTGATGCCCAATGAGCGATAATATTGTCATAGCCATCGACGGCTATTCTTCGTGCGGCAAAAGTACCTTAGCAAAGGCATTGGCCAAAAAACTTCATTTCGTTTATATTGACAGCGGGGCCATGTACCGGGCCGTAACCATCTATTTTATTCGTCATCAGGTAGATATGGATAATCCGCAGGCAGTAAGCGAAGCTTTGAAAAACATTCATCTTAATTTTCACTCCCGCGATTACGAAACACACATTACCCTGAATGATGAGGAAGTATCGGCAGAGATTCGAGAAATGAAAGTTTCGGAACAAGTAAGTGCGGTAAGTGCGATCAAAGCGGTGAGAGACGAAATGGTAAAACAGCAACAGCGCATGGGCCAATCTAAAAACATTGTGATGGATGGCCGTGACATTGGCACCACCGTTTTCCCAAAGGCTACCCTGAAATTTTTCATGACAGCCGATCCGAAGGTGCGTGCCGAAAGGCGTTATAAAGAAATGATTGCGAATGGGGCTCAAATCACCTTAGAAGAAGTTTTCGAAAACCTGGCGCATCGCGATTACTCAGATACCACCCGTAAAGAAAGTCCGCTTGTGCGTGCCGAGGATGCCATTATTTTAGACAATACCGACCTTACGCCCGAAGAACAATTGGCCTTTGCCCTCGATAAGGTGAAGCCCTTTCTCCCATAATTCCGCTTCCTAATTCAGGAACTTGTTTAGCTCATTGATTATCAGCAGCAAAAGGGGAAATTTTATTTTTGTTTAGAAATAGAAATCCCTACCTTTGCAGTCCTGATTTAAATCGGGAAAAAG
>JACCDI011865793.1_pt1 | contig 13661 bp, 12 predicted proteins | sample 7442791 | NCBI WGS metagenome assembly JACCDI01 (sample SAMN15323434, study PRJNA562643) | freshwater metagenome | isolation source: river surface water | place: USA:Blue River Watershed | collected 2017-08-15
TCAGTGATTCTGGCCCCAAACTTCAAATTCAAGCTTGCAATTAACTTCTATTCCCAATTTTGAAAAATTAATGTTGTAAGATAAATAAACATTGAAATTGTCTTCAATCTTCAATCTGAATCCCTTTTTTGCAATAGATTGATTACTTCACCAAATGCTTTTTTGATCCCAATAAACAACTTACCATCCATGTATATGGCAACAAATACTATTCTTGTATTGCTGTTGCATATATATAGAGAAATTGGTCAACATCTTCCAATTTTTCATAGAATTTGCACTGCTTTCTTGTGGTACTGTTGTTCTACTTGAACTAGTCCATAGATGCTCTTGCTAAGTACCAGTGCATCCATTGGCTTTGCTTATTCAAGTCCCTTTGGACAATCCATGAAGATCTCTTCTTCCAAACATCCCCATGACAAAGCTGTTTCAGATCTGCAACCTTTGTGCTGTATCTATGAATAATTTTAAGGACCAGTATCTGTCTGAAGGAAAAGTTACGAGCTATTGGTGAGAGATTCTCACTAAAATCATTTTGAAAATACATCTAAACTTCTCACGTCTATGGTCATCTGGAATCTCACATCTTTTGATGATCTCTCGAACTCCTATTTTGTTCATATCATGGAACTTCTTTTTAATCTTGGTTGTCCACTTTTCTCTTTTAACTTTATCTGGGTGATTGCAGATTCTTCAAAGGATTTGGGTTCTTCTTCAATTACTTTGTTGATCTTGGTAATTGTGTGAACATCATCAATTTTTCTCAATTCTGCAATGAAATTTACTCTATCTATAAGTCCTTCAAGTTCCTTGGTTACTTCTTTGTACTAGAAGGAAGATAAATGCCTTAATTTTCTATTCTGAATCGGCCTTGCTTGGACTTGCTCAATTAAAGATTTTGGATCTCCATCTTCATCATCACTGATAATATTCGGATGAATTGCCTCTTTTGCTCTGGAACCTCTTTAACATGATTAATGGAGGCTCCACTTATCATCCTGCTTGATGTCTTTTATAATTTCCAATTTTTGTTCATGAAAAAACTTCATTACAAATATCAATATTGGCAGGATTTGTGACTTGAGCCCACTCACCATAACTTTTCTTGATAAAATAATGTCGCTTCAAAGGTTGACTTGGTTTGTATTCAGGTTGAGGAGGTAATAGATTCTCTATGCATGATTCTCAGAATAACTTATTGGCTTGATTATTAATTTTTCAGGAATTGATCATGATTGGTGCAGGTGCAGATTTTGCCAAATTTTTGGAAAAGGGTGGTTTGCATTACACTTTTTACTCCCATCCCACAAAATTGTGAAAAGCATCACTGTCTCAATCTACGGTTTTATGTGGTTCTCCAGTAGGGTGGCTGTATTATCTGCGTTGGCCCATAGTTTCTTGCATAACTTGGCATTGTTCAATTTCACTTGTACTTTGCCATACATGCTTGGAAATTTTTGTTGAACTCTTCCATTTTGCTGTGGGGTAACTGTGACAGTATAGTCATATGGGATCCCCATTCCTTCCTGTTTGTGTACCCACTCTAGGGCAATCCAGCATTATCACAACATATGTACTTTACTTGATTCACTGTCATCTTTGATGACTTCAACTCTTTGATCAATCCTAACACATTCTGGTGAGATTGCTGTTGCATTTAAGAAAATAGTTCCGTAGGTATCTTGTACTATTCTCCACCATTAGTAACCATTGCTTAGTTGTTCAGTATTAGGTGAATAGATATCCAGGTATAGGTGTTCTCCTGTTACTTTTGAATGTCGGACTGCAGTCTTGTTGATGTTTTACTGCTCAGCTTCTCCAAGATGCAAGCTTCACAGGTTTTAAACTGCCCAGTACCTTGATCCTCATACTTGCTCACATAGACCTTATACTTGCTTCACTTGGATGACCTATCTCTCTATGCAGGTCATTAATGTTCTTGAAACATATGTGCTTCTTCATACTTGGCAATGCTTGGTTCTCATATCTGGCAGTATTCATACTTTCTAGTTCATAGTTGCTTCTATGTCATGTTTTACAGTAAAAATTTCTACTCTAGCATGCCATCCATTGTGTGTCTTGATGCAGCAGTCAAATGTTGCTTTGATCACATTTGTTTGTGTCTGCTTAGGTTGGTAATTACCTTTTTAATACCCTAAAAATGAGTGTAAAAATACAGGGTAAAAAGGGATATCATTGTAATCATGGTAATACAATGTTACTCATTTTCTTTGTTGTTTTCTTACAACACCACGTTTCATGTTTTTGTAGCTATTTTTGTTTTTTACGCAAATAAAAGCATGTGTTAACCAGTCATAAGGTGAGGGGTTAACTACCCATCATAAGGAAATAAGTGAAGTTAGAAGTATTGTATCAAATGATTTAACAACAATAACAACATAATGGCTATCATTAGAATGCATTATTTCTGTGTAATTTGTACTAGGAACACCAAAATCTCTATCAAACTCATATTGCTCTTAAATGAATTAGTTGGTTTTGATGCACTGACTGTGGCAGAGGTATCTGTGATTTCCTTGTCTTGTCCCCATTGTTGCAGCAATAATTGGGCCCAATACCCTCAGTGCACTTGCACTTGCACTTGCACTTTCAGATGGTGGAATCACCCTCACCAACTTTTTTTGCAGCCATTCCCTGTGCCTGCATCCTCCTTGGCCCAACCACCTATTGGCAGCTTCTGTATCATCACCTCCTAGTGGGGCTGCTCTTACTCTCCAGTGAACTATTCATGTAGCATTGCTGGTGATGGCTGCATTGGTGTCTATGGAGGCAGTCAATCTAGCAGCAGATGCAAAGCTGCTGTCACTCCCACCACTGCCAAAGAGGACTCAAGCAGTGGTCATCCACAGCTGAAGCAGTTGCAGTCACAGCATCCACATCCACAGCATCTGCAATGATTTCAATGTTGTTGGCAGTGAAGAAGTGGCTATTAATGCTGCATAGTCAATGGCAACAACTGATGAATACTTTGAGGGTTTGGGTATCACTACCATTGAGGAGAAGCTGTTTCAGGGGAATTTTGAGGGATTGGAGATTACTGAGCGGGATCCCATTGTGAGGTTGACATTGGAGGAGCAATAGTCTTTATCATTGTCACACCAAAATGTAGTCACCATCGAGGCTTATATCAACTTCATATCATCATTGTATTAACTGTTGTCTTCTCCTTCAGTGTTGATGGCAACTGCATCTCCCTCTCCTTATGCTGACTTTTTTTGACTCCTCATGTTTTTTGTTTTGGCATAGCAGACAGCTTGTCATTAAATCCATGCAAAAATAAGCAAAAGAAAGGCAAATATAAGTCAAATGCAAAGCAAAATGAAGCAATAACCAGCCAATTTGTGTTCTAGTTTTGATTCCAGAGACAATACCATTCCTCCTGTATATTAATTGATCCCATTGTTGAATTGATTCATAAACACTTAACACTAGTGACCATGTAGAGAGTGTTTCCAACTTTCATCTGGCACCCTTGACACAGATGACTTGACACTCACCCTGGCCTTTGCATCAAAGGGTAAACCATCTTTTTACCCAAACAAAATTTCCCTACTTTTAAAGAAACAATCAAACTGTTTAGAGTAAAATGCAGTTAATTGGGGTAATTTTTAGTTTACCCTAGGTAATTGAGAGCCTAGACTGTAGGTTTTTTGTGTCATTGGACTGCAATTTACTCTCAGCTGATAAAGCTGCTCTGATTGAAAACAGATTCTCTGTAGTTCTAGGGCAGTACTTCAATGGGTAGATTTCCATAATCAATTCAGTAACATCAACATGTCCTAGGATAATTCATTTATTGAACTTCTTGATTTCATACATATTGGTGTAATTATGGGTGATAATGCAGGATAAGCCATTGTCTCCAATCCATGTAATCTTGTTGAAGGTGTAGTACTGATGTCAATCAATATTCATTGCTGTCCCATGTTAAGAATGACATCTGGTTGTTTCTCGAACTTGATTGCTATCTCACCAAGTTTGGAATTGTCTGGCATCTAGTTTGATGTAAACCAACTATTTATCATCACTTTCTTCTTCTATGTCTTTGGGACTTATGCACTGTCTCACTTTTACACTCCAACTGTCTATGTCCAATTTTTTCACAATTGAATCGTTTTTCCGTGAATTTCTGAACAGAGTAAAAAGATTATTAATACCAATATTTGCCTCCACTTTTGGTATTCACCCATGTCTAATCTGGTGTTTACCCCAATTGTCATATTTTCAGCAGTTCCAGAAAAGGGAAGTTCCAATCTAGTCAATGTCTGCCAAATAACTCTCCTCATTGTTTACATTCTCAATTGTACAGTATTATTAGAAAATAAATATCATTACTTGAATCATTTTCTTTTTTTATTACAATATCCAAATTGATCAGTCGTTGAGTCAAGTGCCAGAACATACCTCAACAGCTATAATTTGCTAACCATTTGAGGTATTTGGAAAATATAAAGATTTACAAACACTCTGATTGGAATTTCTACAGCTCCTATCATAAACCCAAAGGTTTTTTTATATGCTCAACTTGTCCTAATTTTGCAAATAATTTTATTTTCAAAATCTGAACAAATGATACATCAGCAATTCAGTTGAAAGAAATAACTCCAAGGAGGGACTGTTATCATGAGGAATCAGTGGATGCAACTATTTTGATGAATGCCAAAAATGTGTGTGAGGTAAACAAGGAGAGGGTTATCATTTGATTTGAATGTTTCCATATCAAAGGTTTATGTTTTGAAAATCTCATTTTGTAACTTATTGGTAGTACTAACAAGTCCAAATATGGTTTAACTTTGGAAATCTTGCTAATGGAAACTACAAATGAGCAGAGATTTTCATCCTCTATTGTTGTCTTTTGATTTGTGCTACTCTCTTTTATCATTTATTAGTATCATAGCCATGCTTGACATGCTTGCAAAATTTATGTAAATATTTTTGTTCATACAATCAGCTCTGAGCATGTTCCAAACATCAAGACTACACAGAGTGTTCTGTAGCTTTGCTGTTTGTGTTCTTTCCAAGAACTGTGTTGTGAAATTTATTTATATGTTGCATTGATTATGAACAGGGAAATTTATGTGGTGATATTTGAAGTTCAAGTCACAGTGTTTTTGCAAATTCATTTGGGAATAAATGAAAACAATTTTATTCTATCTTTTTACTTTTCTCATATTTTGTCAAAAATCTATCAGAGAATTTTTAAAACGAGTCCCAATTGATTGTTGGAGAGTAGCTTGAAGTTATAATCTAGATAATTACATGACAGTACTTGTTAACTAATTGATGCATATGACACAGTCTAGTTTGCAATACCATGCCTGTACTTTTGACAAATTGAAGACACAGGACAGGAAATAGGATATAGTCAGGCCTTGTCCTTGAAATGCCCTGTTATATTTTTGTCTCTTTGTCCCTGGTCCTAAAGTCATTTAATGGCATACATACTGTGGCCTTAGAACAAGAGGATAACTTTTAAATGTAAAAAACACAAAATTTAAAAAGAAAATAAACGTATTATTGTGATCCTCATAATATAATGCATCTAAGAATGCAATAAGTTTTTTGATGAGGTCTGGTTTTCTCTGCTGTATGAGTTACCAAGCTAGTATTCACTTAGATACATATATGCAACCACTCATATCATCTAAATGAATCAAAACAATGCATGCCTATTTTGAGATATATCTTGATTCCTAATAACATAATTTATTTTTGTTTGATTGGTCAATAAGCTGATATGAACTAGTACAAGACTATTTTGTACAGATTGAAAAATGAAAAAAGGTTGAACGTTTCATTTTTATTCAATTTGTAGTTGTGATAATAGTTATGATTGATTAAACTCTACTTGAATATCATACTATTGTAGGATTAAATAACATCATACTATTAGAGAAAAATCTGCTTATTTTGTTACAGCATATTAAAAATCTTCGGTGGAACATATATTGTTTTGAAACAAATCAAACTATTGCAAAAAGTTTGTCCTGGAGAAGTTTTTCTGTCAAGTCTTGTAATCTCTTTTGTCTGCCATTATCTCAAACGTATGAGAAATAATCATAGCAAGCTAAGGTAACAATTTAGAGCTGAGTCAAGTGTACCATCAAAATAGGAAAAGCGAGAACACTTAGACGTTGTTATCAGAATTCATACTTTATCACTCTGCAATCATCTTAGAATACTGTGATTATTTTCAAATACATAAATACCATAAGAATGTGTTTATACCTATTCGTCTATATACATAACTACATTGAGTAAAACATATGTTCATCAATCTGAATGGCTCTTAGATGTATGGTTTTATTACATACAAACTGCAAACAGCTATAAAATGTAAAATGTTCATACACATAAAAATAATTATGTGTGTGCAATTTGACAGATGATAATTCCAAACGTTCCCACAATGAAATTTGAATGTACAATTTTCTGTATAATTTCCTTCAAATGGAACATTTGGTTTATTGGATTTCCCTAAGCCTCAATGGATAGAAAAACTTAGCATGTTGGTCAAATACTCCCAAAAATAGTAGATAAAGCAACACATTCATAATAAAGCTAATGCAAGTGAGGCATCAATACATCAGATGACCACAAGTAGGAACAAAGACAACTCTAAATGGAGACCTGCTAGCTTTGTTGCACAAGTAAAACACATATTGTGAGGAATTGAAAAAAATAAGAAATTCAGAGCAAATGAAAACTAATTTGCACATACCATTATTTGTTTATATCAGTTGATGCAGCGTGCTGGCAAGTGCAGGATTCATGCTGTAGACATTCTTGCTCTTTTTTTGTTGAATTACAACCTATACGGAAGGACAGTTGTGAGTGTTTTATAAAGTTGAGCTCATGGCATGATCCTGCAGAAAAATTGTTGAAGAAGGTGGATAATAAACGAGGAGAGAAAGAAAATTGATTTGAACATACTAATTTTTTACTCCAGACAACACATTTTGCCAGTCTACTTAAAATGCAAGATTCCAATGAAGGATATTACCAACTACTATTTTATTGAAACACAACCTGTGACAACAAGAGTTGTGTGTTTTTTTGACATTGATTTTACAACTTGAACCTAAAAAAATAAAATTTGTGAGGAATTGAAAAAAGTCGAGTATAAGATAATTGACTTGCATGTACCATTTTGCCTTACTTTAGGCAATACATCATTCTGATCAATTCACAGAAAATTATGCATATCATAATTCTTTTTTGTCAAATTTCAACCGGTGATGAAGAATATTTATGGGAGTTTCCCAAGAATGATGTTGTGAGATGCAGAAGACACAGCTACAAAAATGCCTTTCCATGGAATTAGCAATGCAAAAGGGGGGAAGAAGAAGAGAAAATATGTACATGTGACCAAGAAAAAAACACCAACATATCCATCCTTTACATTATGTCTTGGAGATTTATGACGTTAATGCCCCCTGAATATCCTGACCAGGGCATTCAGATTATTCCCTTGCCTTTTAATTCCCCCTTTTCCCATCCTTCCACATTTTCTCAATCTTTCTACTGATTAAGTATCAAATCAAAGTTGTTCACCATATCAATCACATAAAAAATGAATTGGCAAATTTCAAGACCATATGCTACTTCTAACAATAGAAGATTATCAAAACATCATACATCTCAAACATTTTAAAGTCATTTATTTTGTTTGGATGGTCTAAATGACAAGTATCTTTTTCAAACTAGCTATCAAGATTGATCATAGTAAAGGTAGTCCATAACAATGATGTGCGGAATTTCAAATTTCATTATTTGCTCAAAATATGCATAAAATAAATAAATAAAACACATAATACAATTTTCCAGATAGCTATTCCCTATTGTTTTGGACCTCCTATGTAAGGGGTGCATAAAAATTTGTTTTTGGATTGAAAGCTACTGAACTTGTGGATACAAGTTGTAGCTATAAGGAAAAAACAGCAAATTCATGGACTGACTTGTAAATAATGATTCCAAAAATGTAAAGGACATCTAACACAAAAAAGAAGATTCTCTTTTCATTGAAAAGTCAATTATAAAATAAATATTGCACAGAATATTTGTTATTACTGACATTGAGATAGTTGTGACAAGTTAGTATCATCATATTGCAGAGGAATATTATGCCCTGAATAGTATATTTTCAATCTGCCTTGCTTGTAACATCAATCTTGCCTCACAATAAGTCACAATATCAACTCAATAGCTGGTGCAAGGAGTTCTATGTAAAAAGCTGAATTCTATTCTTCCCATCAAGAAGATAAAATTATCTGTTACCAGATCTTTTTGGTGCATTTGCCTTGTTTTGAAAATTGTTGAGTTTGTTGAATCTTGATATGGTCGATGTCAATTTTTGATTCTTTTACCCATTATCAGTCAAAAAATATTCCTTTGATAGTTTCCGCAGTCTTTTTTGAAATCATCATGCTTCACATCAATTAGACAACAACAGTGAGGTCCAGTTTCAATGGTGAATGGAATTTTGTCAAAGTATATAATATCTTTACCAAGAATGTATCAAATATGCTGAAAAAGACTTCACTACCAATAGATGGTCCTTCATGCCAATGGAGATTTGCATGACATGTACCAAGAGGCTTACTAGGTTTGCTTTCATTGTGGATACCAACATGGAATGCTCCAATTCAGCATCTAAGGCTAGAGGTTCCTAATCCTTTCTCTTGCATGAAACTCCATCCCCCTGCTTGTGTTGGAAATGCCGTAATCAAGGACAAGTTTGTCAGGTGAAGTGTGAGCATCTGATAGTATCACAATGATCAATGATGCAGTAACTTGTTCCAGATGTTTGAGTTTTGGAAGGGGTTGGATACCAATCAGAAATCTTCTCCATAGTAACTATTGGTTGTTTCCAGCACTAATTCATTGTATGACTGTTTAAATGTTGTATTTTCCATCTCCAATGCAATTCCTCAAGGAAGCAGAAACCATATCATCCCTTAAAGTGAGGTTGCAATGACAATTTTTTTATTGGCTAAGGACAGACATTTTGAGCACAGACAATGCAACCAGCATGTTGAAACTGCAAACCTAACTTGTAAGTACAAGTTTTGTACAATGTATTTGATAAAAGGTGTAATTTCTATATGTCAGGCCTAGTTTTGGGATGAGAATGGTAACTTCTTAGTCATACTGGTTTGTGTGGGATTGCACCTCTGACATCAAGTAGATACAATGGAGGGGGGTGAACACAGGACAAGTTTTGTTTGCTGTTTTGTTCAAACTGCTATACCATAAGTTGACATCTGACATAGCAGTTTATGTGCCAACACAACAAATTATAAATGTAACCCTGCTATTATGATGTACAGTAGCGTCATGGTCACAATTGTTTGGGTGCTGCTGAATGTTTTTAAATGATTGAACATATTTTGGCTAATTCCATTTCACAGTTTTTTCATCTCCATTTTTGTTGTTGTCGAGCCATATCTACACTTGCTGTATAATAATATATTATAAAGTAGGGGTCATTTTGGTAGGCACAGTTGGAATCGTAGTGAAGTTCTGCGTGAATTGATGTCTCTAAAGCTTCAAAAGTAACGTTATTACAACAATACACAACCTTTCCGAAGACAATTGACACGGAATCAGTCCCATACCCTCCTGGAAGACAATGGATTAGCGATAATTTTTAGAACAATTCCTATGTGGCAATATACTGAAAAAATCGCTAAACCATTGTCTTCCTGAGAATGACTGAAAACTCTCTCTACAATCAGAGATCGACCGGAGTCTACGATCATAAACACATAATGTTGTATTGTATGGTACCCTACTCCTGCCTTCAGCGGAGACGATACATGACAGGATGAACAGAGTCTCCATCTCTCGATTGTATCCCGCCTTCGCGCTCGTCATCGTCGATTCGTATCCAACGAAAACACAATTATCTAATCAATCATTATATTTGCACTAAAATAAAAAGTCTTCTCCTTTATTTCGATTACAAAATTACATATACCATGCCTACTGCACCCACCAAAATTCAATGCTCCAAGTCCTCGAAGCGATCCGACAAAATCATTCTTTCTCCGTCTGCTCTCGACTTTGATCGCTCATGCCGTATTGTGAACGAATCAACTGATTCCAGCTCTCCTGGCGATGTCCCTCCATCAGAACACATCTATGAATTTAAGATTGTTGTAGTGGGAGATGGCGGTGTTGGGAAGTCAGCATTGGTCAAGAGACTTACTACCGATACTTTTGAACCAATTTACGAATGCACTCGTGGGGCGGATACAAGTACCATTTCCTTCCCTACCAACCGCGGTATCCTAAAGTTCCATACGTGGGATACGGCGGGCGTGGAAAAGTTTGGGGGTCTCAAAGATGGCTATTACATTGGTAGCAAAGCCGCCATCATAATGTTTGATCTTGAGTCGCGCGCTACTTATACGAACGCGGCTCGTTGGTACAAGGACGTCATTCGTGTTTGCCCCGGAATTCCTTTCGTCCTCCTTGGAAATAAGGCGGATTCAAAGGATCGAAAAGTCAAATCCAATCAGATGAGCCTCCGAAGAAAGCTAAAATGCAATTACTACGAAATTTCCGTCAAAAAGTTCACGGATCTGACCCAGCCGTTTCTTCATTTGGCGCGCATTTTGATGAACGATAGTGGTCTCAACTTCATCGAAAAAGCGACGGCTCCTTCTTTGCGTCTATTTCCGGGCGCTGTTCAGACCGATGACAAGGACAGCAACGACATGTCTCTCTTGCATGGTTGCTCAAACCAAAGCGTAGAAGATTCGGAGAAACCTGGTCGTTCGATTTCAAAGCGCAGGAATGAACTCTTGGTTGCCGCTGCGATTCCTCTACCTGACGATTCCGGAGATGAAGATGATGTTTTAGAATGAGGTTCTTTCGGATATAGGCTGATAATATTCACAACTTAACGCATGTAATGTTCATGTCCCGATGGATGTGGCAATAAGTTGTTTATGTCGATATTCTATGTCGGGAGAAATTCATGACGAGCGAGAACCGGTGTTTCTACCTCCGCGTTGAGCGCAATATCAGGATTAGAGAGCAGAGCAGGCGGCGTAATTACCTTTGTTGCATTTGTTTATTCCACATTGGTGCGAATCTTTTAGATTGCCCGTCGATTTTGCACCACGAAGTTCAACAAATATATTAAATTAAAAAGTAAAAAAATCATCGCCAAGTTGCCACGCTCATTTGCCATGCATTCGATGAAAGATTTTCAAATTCTTAAATTTGCATATCAGTGAGCCCATTAAGCTAGAGCGCTCTCCTGAAAACGGCGAATGAATTCGATCACTTCCAAAGGAAAAATAATCCAACTTCTTGGAAGAGACAACAATAACAAGAACTAGAGTAAATGAGAAGTCATTAAAAAAAGATGGCCAATATCATACCCCCATCATCATTAAGCATTCATTCGATGATACCCCAACGCTTCTTGCGCCAATTGTTGTATACCTTATCTGTTCCAAATATCCAATCCCACAAACTCAATTTACTCGAGTAACATCCCATATTTACACTATGGTGAAATTCATGAGCGTCCGTCCCCGCTGAAAAAGGAAACCAACGAAAAGGTGTCCACGGGAATGCATACCCCAGATGATCATCGAAGTTCGCGGAGAGCAACCACAATCCAAAATGAATTTGTGTGCAAGCATGCGGTTTGACAATCGCAGTTGTAATAACAGCAGGAATTCCAATACTTGCAAAAAAATCAACGGGATGAAAGTATTGCGCTGACAACACATTGTTTTGTTTGTATTCGTGATGAATCTTGTGGAATTTATAAAGACCCGGGAATGAATGCATCATCCGATGAGTCCAATAAAATAGAAATTCATGAAGCACCGCCAACCTAAGATTGTCCCCTGCCAATTCCCAATAACTCGGCCAATCATCCAACGAAAATGACATGTTCCGACTTGGAAAGAAAAAGGCTTTGATAAATGCGAGAACCGGCAAATAGAGACAAAATGAAGTGATGTCTTGCACGATGGCTCTCGTCGAAACGCGGCGGAATTCTTTACGAACGACATCATTTTCGCTGAACCACGGCCACTCCTCTTTCGAAATTTTGAACTGATCCAAAAACGGAGATCTTAAGTAATACACTGGGAGTGCCACAATCGTGCAATATACAAGGAAATACGGGAACGGGATCGCCCACACCACCATTTCGGCAACGGTGGAATCCAAATTTGAAAACACACTTTCCCAAGCGGATTTTTGCAGCGGAGGGATGGCGAAGAACCAGAGACCGGACCCTATGGCGCCTAATAGCATGAAGATGGAGGGTTCACCTTGGCGTGTGACTGGTTTCGGGTTGGCGCATGTTTTGGGCAACGGATTCTTCATCGTGGTAATTATTTAGGCGTCATTACTGTCATGGCTTTGCAAGAAACTGCAGCGTGCCTCGAAAATGGCCTGTTCGTGAATATATAATTATATATACATTAAAATTCAGTCTCTTAGTTCGTTCGATAGGTACTTCGTAGTGTAGTAGATATTATGTGGTGATCTCATAGTGATCTTCTATATTTCGTTCTAAAAAATCATACTAATGTCGCTAAACGTCAAATACTGTTGTGTTCGAAAGATATTTTTTTTCCTCTTGATCTTTTTTTTCAGTCTCAATGAAGTTGAAAGAATCAAGAGAAGAAATTCTTCGCTAAATTTAAATAAAATAATAAAAATTGATAAAAGTCGAAAAATGAGCGAGATAAAAAATTGAAAAGGACCAAACAACCACCTTTGCCGTGCGATGTGACGATGTCAACACAATATAAAACTCCTGGTAACCTAGCGCATATCGTCACCGTCATTACGTTTTCACGAGAGACAAAGTGAGCGGGGCAGACGAAACGGAAGAGGCAGCAGGACCCTCTTGTCAATCTTGTCGCCCATCGATTATATTCAGCCATATCCATTCCCTCTTTATCAAAATTTCTGTCCGCCCAATTCGAGACATCATATTATTTTTATCAAAGCTGCTATAGTACAAACTTTTTATCCTGACAACAATGGTTTCGACCACACCCACTTCCACCAAATCGATACTCTGCCTCCTTCCTGTCCTCTTGGCACTGCTGCTGCTGCCTTCACGCGCCGACGCCATGCACGCCGATGAAGTGGGCGTCAACGATTTCGTCTTGCGTACTGCCGGGCATGGCATCCGGGGGATCCGTTTTGCTCGCAGTTCCCGACTTCATTCTCGAGACATCAGTAGCAGTGGATCAATTTGGATTACCAGCGAATCAAACGAGTATCCTGCGGCGGTTTCGGATGGACACAGTGGTGATATCGCGAGTGATGCACATGGCAATGGCGGAAATCCCTGTTTCATCGCTGCGAGGAATGTGACTTCCGGTGAGGTTCTCTGGCGGGTAGATGCTTGCAGTAGCGGTAGCACCAGTAGGAATACCAGAAACGTCATTTTTCCCAGGCATGCCACTTTGTTTTCGACAAGGACGAACATAATTTATTCCTATGATGACAATGCCATTTTGAGAGGGTGGAACAAAGAGGATGGTGGACTGCTTTTCGATGTCGATGTTCTTTCTTCGATGTCTCGTCACAATGCTGGTGCTGGCGAAGAAAGCGGGGATGGCGGCAGTGCCCTTGGTTACTTCACTTCTTCA
>JACCDI012241633.1_pt1 | contig 13648 bp, 7 predicted proteins | sample 7442791 | NCBI WGS metagenome assembly JACCDI01 (sample SAMN15323434, study PRJNA562643) | freshwater metagenome | isolation source: river surface water | place: USA:Blue River Watershed | collected 2017-08-15
CCGCCTTCATCCGGCGCGAGACGCCCGAGGGCTGGTTCGAGATCGATTCGACCGAGGTCGACCAGCCCGGTCGCGTCGAGGACCACATCAACCCCTACCTCACCATCGCCGACCAGGCCAAGGCGCAGGGTGAGTCCTGCGCGAAGGAGGAGGGCTCCGTCGTCGCACCGCTCACCTTCGTGCCCCACGCGGCGGGCAGTGGCGGCAAGCGCCGCGGCCCGCCGCGCGAGCGCACCGTCATCCGGCTGCCGTCGTACGACCAGGTCAAGGCCGACCCGGTGCTCTACGCCCACGCCAACCGCGTGCTGCACCTGGAAACCAACCCCGGCAACGCCCGCGCGCTGGTGCAGGCGCACGGCGACCGCGACGTGTGGGTGAACGCGCCGCCCATCCCGCTCACCACCGCCGAGATGGACCATGTCTTCGGCCTGCCCTACGCCCGCAGCCCGCACCCGGTCTATGCCGACGAGAACGGCAGCCACGAGGGCGCAACCAAGATCCCGGCCTGGGAGATGATCCGCTTCAGCGTGAACATCATGCGCGGCTGCTTCGGCGGCTGCACCTTCTGCTCCATCACCGAGCACGAGGGCCGCATCATCCAGAGCCGCAGCGAGGACTCGGTCATCCAGGAGATCGAGGACATCCGCGACAAGATCCCCGCCTTCACCGGCGTGATCTCCGACCTCGGCGGGCCCACCGCCAACATGTACCGCATCGGCTGCCGCACGCCCGAGATCGAGGCCGCCTGCCGCAAGCCCAGCTGCGTGTACCCCGGCATCTGCCCCAACCTCAACACCGACCACAGCGCCCTCATTCGCATGTACCGCCGCGCGCGGGCGCTCAAGGGGGTCAAGAAGATCCTGATCGGCTCGGGCCTGCGCTACGACCTGGCGGTGCAGTCGCCGGAGTACGTGAAGGAACTGGTGCAGCACCACGTGGGCGGCTACCTCAAGATCGCCCCCGAGCACACCGAGCAGGGCCCGCTGTCGAAGATGATGAAGCCGGGCATCGGCAGCTACGACCGCTTCAAGCAGATGTTCGAGAAGTTCTCGGCCGAGGCGGGCAAGAAGCAGTACCTCATTCCCTACTTCATCGCCGCCCACCCGGGCACCAGCGATGAGGACATGATGAACCTGGCCCTGTGGCTCAAGCGCAATGGCTTCCGCGCGGACCAGGTGCAGACCTTCTACCCCAGCCCCATGGCCACGGCGACGGCGATGTACCACAGCGGCCGCAACACGCTGCGCAAGGTGCGGCGCGAGGCGATGGCCGAGGACGCGGTGGACATCGTGCGCGGCGAAAAGCGCCGCCGCCTGCACAAGGCCTTCCTGCGTTACCACGATCCGGCCAACTGGCCGATGCTGCGCGAGGCGCTCAAGGCGATGGGCCGCGCCGACCTGATCGGCAACGGCAAGCAGCACCTGATCCCGACCTTCCAGCCGGCCACCGACAGCGGCTACGTGAGCCCGCGGCGCAAGAACTCGACGCCAGGCGGGCGCGCGCCGCGGCCGGGACAGGTGCTCACGCAGCACACCGGGCTGCCGCCGCGCGTGACCGGCGCGGCGAAGCCCGCGTCCAAGGCCGGCGCCAAGCCGGCGCAGCAGCTGGCGTCCAACTCCGCGCGACGCAAGCCGCGCTGAGGCCTCAGGCGGAATCGTTCGCCAGCGTGTGCAGCGGGATGTCCCGCGCCCGGGCCAGCGCGTCCAGCTCGGCGCGGGTGCGTGCCTGCATCCACGCTGCGAGCGCCGCGCGCGTGGCCGGGGCCAACGGGTCGCTGCCTGCGGGCAGGCTTGCCGCCTCCATCAGCCGCGCGCAGAAATGCGGCTCCAGCGCCGCCACCGCCACGCGGCCGTCCTGGCAGGCGTATACCTGATACCCCGCATGGGCGCCGCCGATCATGCCGGTGCGCCGGGTCAGCCCCCAGTGGCGCGGCAGGCCCAGGAAGGCCGCCGCCTCCGAAAGGCCCACCTCGAACAGCCGGCCCGGCTGTCCGGACTGGCGCAGCAAGGCGGCCTGCAGCAGCGCCTCGGTGGCCTGAAGGGCCCCGCCCATGTCCGCGTAGAGCGTGGCGGGTAGCGCATGCCCGGTCACCAGGTCGTGCTCGGCCTGGTAGGTGAGGTCGTGCCCGGGCACCTCGGGCGCTGCGGTGTCGCCCACGATGGCCACCAGGCTCAGGCCCGGATGGCGGGCGTGCAGGTCGTCCCAGCCCAGGCCCAGCCGCGGCAGCGCCGACGGACGGAACGAGGTGAGCACCGCATCGCTGTGCGCCAGGGCCTCGCGCAGGCGCGCTTGCCCGGCGTCGGACTTGAGGTCGATGCGCTCGACCTCGATGCCGGCATGCAGGTCCGCATACGCCTGTGCGCTGTAGTGCGCCATCGGGTCGCCGCCGGGCGGCTCGAGCTTGACGCACCGGGCCCCCAGCGCGCGGGCCCGCATCAGGGCCGCCGGCCCGGGCAGGTTCAGCGCCAGGCTCAGCACGCGGAAACCGGCCAGCGGCAAGGTGGGGAAGGAAGCAGCGGAAGGAGCCGTCATGGCGCAAGCCTAGCAGCCTCCCGCAGGGAGGCCTGCAGCGTGCGCGCCGTGGCCACCCGGGCCTCCAGGTGTGCCTGGATCTGCGCCAGGGCCTGCTCGGTGATGTCTTCTTCATCGAGTTCGGCGTGGTTGCCGATCACCACGATCCGCAGGACGTCGATGCCGTCCGCGCGCAGGCAGGCATCACGGGCCCCGTCCCAGCTGGCCCGGTGCACCCCCGCGCGGTGGACTTCGCCATCCCACTCCAGGTTCAGCGCGATGCGGGAGAAATAGACGTCCATCTCGATGCCCCGGTGCCAGGCGTGGAATGCCGGAACAAGCGCGCCCCCGGCAGCATCCCATTGAGATATCAGCCGCTCACAGGCGGCCGCCAAGGCCCGCTCGAGCTTTCTTTCCCGGAGCGTCGGCGGAAACCGGGTGGTCCAGGCCTCGACGCCTTCCGCATAGGCCTTCTCGAGAAAGGCCGGGGTCGGCATCCGGCGGTCGAGCATCGTGAAGGCCCTCACCAGCGCGGGGATGTCGTCCAACTCCATGTCACCGGCGGCATGCAGCGCCTCGAGGCGACGTGTCGCCCGGCGCAGGATGGCCGCGATGTCGGTGGCTGGATTCAGGCACAGGAACATCAGCAGGTTGACGACTCCCTTGACGGTGAGGTCTTCGACGTGCGCCAGCGCGCAGCGCAGCGCGCTGCGGGCCAGCGCCGAATCAGGGATCACCCGGGTGGCACTCAGGTGCCGGACGGCGCGCTCGGGGGTGTCCTCCAGGCCGTGGCGCCGCAGCAGCGCCAGCAGCCCGTCGGCCAACGCATAGGCCCCCCGGGTCCGGCCCAGGCCGAACAGCGCGCCGGCCCAGGCGTGCCATTCCGTCGGCGTCGGGGCTGCGGCCAGCCGGGGCAGCAGGCTGGCAGCGAACTCGGCGAGGTCAGACCCCTCGGGGCTGTCCCGCTGTTCGCTCAGCGCGCAAAGAATCATCGTCATGTGCCGCGATCCCACCGGCGCATCGCTCGCCGGCAGGGCCCGGCAGTGGCGCACGAGTTCCCGGGTCACCCGCGAGGTGTCCGCCCAGTACCGGTAGACCGTGATCGCTTGGCACACGGTGGCGATCGCGACCAGGTCCATGCGGCCCTGCACGACCGTGACGAGACGCCGCACCTGGTCGGCCAGCGTGCTGCCCAGGAGTTTCGGGTCGATCGTGGCGAGGTACCCGACGGTGGTCGTCATGGTCCGTACGTCCATGCCCGCAACGTGGGCGCGCGCCAGCTGGCGCGAAATGGCCCGGGTGAGTCGCCGCATCAGCCTGGCCGGGGCTTCCCTCGGGTGGATGCCTCGCAGGACGGCAGAGAACTCGGCGGACCTCAGCCGGCAGCTGGCATCGTGGATCCATGGGGTGAGCGTCGCGAGGAGGTCCTCCGTTTCCCGGCAGCTCGGCAAGCGATGGAGGTTCTTGCAGACCCGGGCCAGGGCCACCGTACGCGCTGCGGGTGCGATCCCTTGGAGGAAATAGGCGGCGGTGCCCAGCAGCCGACGCATTCCCGGGCCGCCCCCGCACCTGGTGGGAAGGTAGGACAGCACGCTCAGGATCGAGTCGCAGTCCTGGCCCTGCAGGGTCGGGGGCCTCGCGCTGAGCAGGTCGGTCAGGACCTCCAGCAGGCGGGCGCCCAGCGGGTGGTTGCTGTACGTTTCGATGATCTCCAGCGCATTGCGGACGTCTTTCGCGGTGAGGCGAATGACGCCGGTGGCGGACGCAATCCAGCGGATCAGTCCGGTCAGCGCCGCGTCCAGGGCCGGACCCGGGGGCAGGGTAGCCCACCGGACGAGATGCCGCAGGACGTGTCCGAGCTGGTCGGCGGAAAGCCCCGGGCGACTGGCCTGCAGCGAGCCTGCCAGCGCCTGCAGCAGCGCCGTGCCGCCCTCCGACGGGACGGCGTTCCGCATCCCGAGCACGATGCTGTTGACCGTACGGCCGTCCAGGTCGGACCGCGCCGCCAGCTCCTGTGCGAGGAAGGCGATCTGTACCGGCTCGAACGGGTCGGGTGGCGTGGCGTCCCGGAGGATGTGGCTGCCCTGGCTGTGGAAGATCTGATCCAGCGCCAAGACCGGCAGGCGCCGGTGGTGGAGGGCCGCGAACAGCTGGGCCTGCACGAGCAATCGTTGCGGCTGCGCCGGCGTGGCCGTCCCTAGCGGAATGTCCAGATCCAGGTTCAGGTGGTCGCGCCACGCTTCGGCGGTGGCGACGACGGAGGGCGGTGTGGACGCGCTCCGCTGCGCGACGGGCCGTGGCGCGACAGCCTGCGGCGCGGGGCGGGACGGCGGCCGCCAGCGGGCGGGGATGCCCTCGTGGGACGCCTGCCGTGCGCGCTTGCTGCGGAAGGTGGCGGCATCGTCGACCGGGGGAGTGCCTGCGCAGGGCGGGTCATGGCGAGTCGAACGCACGCGCCGGGCAGGCGGCAGGGCGGTTCGCGGCTGGAACGAGGCGGCGGCGGCAGACGATGCAGCGCTCAGGTTCATGGGCAGGCGTGGGGCAGCAGGTCGACGGCGCGCGATTCTGCGGCGCGCCTCGGCCCCACTTATGCACCCGGCTGACGCGGGTCCTGCCTGCCCTGCGGGAGCGATGCCCCCCGGCTTCGGTACCCGTGGCGTGGCCCGCCGTGCTGCATGGCCGCCTTTGGGTTGATTTGGATTCGAAAGTACTGCTCATCCTAAATTCGGGACATTGGGCGTGACTACGCCTGGAACCTTTGCACGCCACCTTTGGTTTGACGCCTAAAGGATTACCCGATCCGACAAAAGAAGTGACCTGACCATGCGCCGCTCCATCTCTGCCGCACTTGCCCTCAGCCCGCTGGCCCTGGCCGTTGGTGCGCTGGCACACGCCGGTGACCTGCCCAGCGGGGGGCAGGTGACGGGCGGCAGCGGGGTCATCCGGGCGGACGGCACCTCCCGGCTGGTGATCGACCAGTCCAGCGCCCGCATGGCCATCGACTGGTCGTCGTTCTCGATCGGCGCGGGCAAGGCGGTGCAGTTCAACCAGCCCGATGCCTCTTCGGTGGCGCTCAACCGGGTCACCGGCGTGGAGCCCTCGTCGATCCTGGGATCGCTCAGCGCCAACGGCAAGGTCTTCCTGGTCAACCCCAACGGCGTGCTGTTCGGGCGCGACTCGCAGGTGAGCGTCGGCTCCCTGATCGCGACGACCCAGCAGATCACCCTGGAGAACTTCATGGCCGGCCGCTACCAGTTCAGCGCCGCCACGCCGGGCCTGAACACCGCGGTGATCAACCAGGGGCGCATCCAGACGACCGAAGGCGGCACGGTCGGCCTGATCGCGGCCCGCGTGAGCAACGAAGGCAGCATCCACACCCCGCAGGGCCAGACGCACCTGGTGGCGGCCGACGAGGTCCTGGTGGACTTCGGCGGGCCAGTGAAGGTGCAGGTGCAGCGCGGCACGCTGGACGCGATCGTGGAAAACGGCGGTGCCGTGACCGCGCCCGGCGGCGTGGTGATCTTCCGGGCCGATGCAGCCAACGCGCTGAGCCGCTCGGTCATCAACCACACCGGCATCGTCGAGGCGCAGACCCTGCAGGCCGGGCCTTCGGGACAGATCCTGCTGCTGGCCACCGGCGCGGACAGCACGCTGCGCGTCTCGGGCACGCTGGACGCCAGCGCGCCCCATGGCGGCAACGGCGGCTTCATCGAGACCAGCGCCAGCAAGCTCCACCTCGACCCGGCCCTGCGCGTGACGACCCAGGCGCCCACCGGCATCACCGGTGAATGGCTGATCGACCCGACCAATATCGAGATCGTCAGCGGCACCGGCGGCACGTTCGTCTCGGGCAGCAGCTCCGACACGCAGATCGGCGCAACGACCATCCAGACGCAGCTGGCGTCCAGCAACGTCGTCATCCAGACCAGCAGCGCCGGCACCGATGCGGGCGACATCACCGTCAGCGCACCGATCAGCTGGAGCGCCAACAAGCTCACGCTGCGGGCGCACAACGACATCATCGTCAACGGCAACCTGAGCGCCACCGGCACCGCGAGCCTGGCCTTCGAGTACGGGGCCGGCCGCAGCTTCAGCTTCGGCAACGGGGTCACGGCATGGATTCCCTCGGCGTCCAGCTTCACCTGGAAGGAAGGCACGAACACCGCCTACCCGCTGTTCTTCAACAGCGGTGCCTTGCGGTTCGGCTACTCCGGGGGCACCAACTACGCCGCCATCAACACCAGCGGCAACCTGCTGCAGCCCTTCTACAAGAGCGGATCCACCTGGTACAAGCTGACCTATTCGAGCTACCCGCTGGACCTGGCCATCGGCGTGGGCGGCACCGAGACCACGGACGCCTGGAACATCAACGGCACCGTCCGTGATTCCGGCACCTTCGCCCTGGATTCCCAGCGGATCAACATCGCCGGTTACCGGGTGGGCAACGCCGGCGGCACCGATGCTGGCAAGGCGTGGGGCTCCCTGGTCAGCGAGACGCTGGTGCGGGTCGGCGCGTCCGGCGGCGTGGGCGGCACCAGCATCTCCATCTCCAACACCTACTCGATGGACAAGGACAGCTCGTACATGCGCGCCGTGACGGCCCTGACCAATCCGTCGACCGCGACGAGCAACCTCACCAACCTGCGCCTGTGGATCGGCACCCGTGACGACTGGGTGGGCAACTCGGACGGCCCCACCAAGACCAAGGGCAACTTCGTCGAGAGCGCGACGACGTCCGGGTCCTATTCGTTCTCCGCCATCACCAACGCCACGTCGCAGGCCAAGGCGCTGCAGGTCTCCTCCGGCACCGAGACGGTATTTTTCTATTCGACGTCGCCAGACGCCAACGCGGCGGTCAACTGGTGCTGCTCGTTCTCCAATGCCTACAACCAGGATCCCAAGACCTCCGGGATCACGGTTTCCGGTGACGGCTCCTATGCTCTTTTCAGCAAGTTTTCCAACCTGACCCCCGGCAGCAGCAACTCCATGTCGTGGTTCTACGCCGCCGGCGCGGTGTCCGACCTGTCCGCGGTGATCAACCAGGTGGCCGCCGCCGCCCAGCAGGCCGAAGTGCAGCAGGCCGCGGCCAGCAACGCGGCAACCTCCCTGAGCCTGTCGCGGACCTCGTTCTCGGCCACGTACGGCCAGACGCTCACCGCCCCGACGGTCACCACCAACAACACCGTCGGCGCGTTCACCTATTCAAGCTCCAACACCGGCGTAGCCCAGGTCAACGCCACCACCGGCGCGGTCACGCTGGTCGGCCCCGGCACCGCCACCATCACCATCAGCCAGGCGGCCGGCACCGGTTTTGATGCCGGCTCCACCACCTATACCGTCACGGTGGCGGCCGCCCAGCCTGCGCTCGCCGGCCTGCCGTCCGCCAACCCCCGGGTGAACTTCAACGGCTCGTACACGCCGCCCTCGATCACCTCGGCCAGCACCGGCGCGATCAGCTACAGCAGCTCCAACCCCAGCATCGCGCGGGTCGACGCCGCCACGGGCGTCGTCACGCCGGTGGGCGTTGGCCGCGTCACCATCACCGTGACCCAGGCCGCCAGCGGCGGCTACGCCGCCACCACCTCCACGTACACGCTGGACGTCGAGGCGCCTGCGCTGCCCGCGGTGCTACAGACCGCTCAGGCGCTGTCCCAATCGGCGGCCACGTCCGCGGCGTCCACGTCGCAGGGCGCCACCGTGTCCTCCAGCACGGTCAGCACGGCGGCCAACGCGATCCGCAGCGCGGCCCGCGTGACGCCGATCACCCCGCCCGCCACGCTGCCCGCGGTGGCGGTGCAGGCGCCGGTGGAGCAGGTGGCCAGCCAGCTGCCGGTCTCCAGCGGGGGCCTGGCCCTGATGCGCGTGCCGTCCGCCGAAGCGGTGCAGCTCGCCGCCGCGCCAGTCGTCGACACCGGTGGCGCGTCCAGCCTCACCGGTGCCGCCGAGGGCGCCTCGGCCACCACCGGTGCGGCCCGCAGTGCCGGCAACGTCGCCACCGCTTCGTCCGCGATGGCCGGCGGCAGCGACGCGCTGGGCTTCATGCGTGTGTTCGTGGTGGGCGGCGGCATCCAGCTGCCGACCAGCACCGCGTCGGTCATCGGCACCGCGTCCGCCGCGCCGGCCGTGGCGGTTCCCAGCGCCACCTCCAGCGCCGTGCCGACCCTCGCGCCGGGCGCCACGTCCAACGCCGTGCCGGTCGTCGCCCCCTCGGGCTCGTCCAACGCCGTGCCTTCCACGGCACCGGCAGGCTCGTCCAACGCCGTGCCGACGGTGGCGCCCTCGGGCGCGTCGGCTGGCACTTCGTCGGGCGCCACGTCCGACGGCGCATCCGGCGGCACCGGCACCGGCACCGGTACTTCCGCGACGTCGTCCGGCACGTCGTCCAACAGCGTGGCGAGCAACGCGCCGAATGACGCGTCCAACGCTTCGTCCAACGCCGTGGGTGCTGTCCAGCCGCCGGCGGAGCAGCCGCGATGATGGCCCGTGGCCGCTGCTTTTCCCCAGTCCCTCCGTTCATGAAGTCGTCGTCCCTTCAACGCGGGCTCGCAGCCCTGTCCTGCAGCCTGGCCTCCGCCGCGATCGCGCAGGTGCCCTCCGCCGTGCCCGGCGCAGGCGACATCTCGCGCCAGGTGGAGTCCGCCACGCCGCAGCTGCCGGCCCAGCGCCAGGGGCCGATCGTCGAACTGCCCCAGCCCCTGCGTCCGCTGCCGGGTGGCGTGCAGGTGCAGATCCGCGACCTGGAGATCCGCGGCAACTCGCTCATTCCCAGCCCGGTGCTGCGCGGGGTCGTCGCGGCCCGCCTGGAGCGCCCGCTGGACATGGCGGGCCTGCGCGAAATCACCGACCTGCTGGCCGCCCACTACGCCGAGCGGGGTTACCCGTTCGTGCGGGTGTACCTGCCCGAGCAGGACCTCGCCAGCGGCGTGCTGCAGCTGGTGGTGGTGGAGGGGCGCTACGGCGCGGTGCGCATCCTGCCGGCGCAGAACCCGGCGCAGGGCCTGCAGTTCGGGCCCGAGGTGCAGCCGGTGATCGAGAGTTTCCTCTCCGGCATCCGCCTGGGCGAATACATCGAGGGCCGCCGCCTCGAGCGGGCCACGCTGCTGCTGGACGATCTGCCTGGCGTGAAGGTCACGCCCATCATCCAGCCTGGCCAGGCCCTGGGCACCGGTGACCTGGTGGTGCGCTACCAGCGCACCCGCCCGCTGTCCGCCGAGGTCGGCGTGGACAACCAGGGCAGCCGTTTCACCGGCGCGCGCCGCGCCAAGCTGGACCTCACCTGGAACAGCCCCTTCACCTTCGGCGACCAGCTGCGCCTGACCGCCCTGCGCAGCACCGAGCGCCTGAACCTGGGTTCGCTCACCTATTCGCGCCTGCTCCACGGAAGCGGCCTGCGCTGGAAGGCCTCCTACGCCTACACCGACTACGTGCTGGGCAAGGACTACGCGAGCCTGCAGCGTGCCGGCGTGGCCAAGATCGCGTCGCTGGGCCTGAGCTATCCCTGGCTGCGCAGCCAGGCGAACAACCTCACGTTCTCGCTGACCGGCCAGCACAAGACCTTCTTCGACGACGACGGCCTGGCGCTCACGCGCGAGCCCAAGACCTCGCGCTCGTTCCCGCTGAGTGCCCAGTTCGACTTCCGCGACCCGCTGCTGGGCGGCGGCATCAACTACGGCTATGTCACCGTGACCCGGGGCGAGCTGATGCTGGCGGCCACCGCGCTGCCCACCGACAACGCCGGTCCGCTCACCCAGGGCTACTTCACCAAGACCGAGGTGGACGTCTCGCGCCTGCAGGCGCTGCCCGGCACCCTGAGCCTGTCCCTGCGCTGGTACCAGCAGCTGACCTCGCGGAAGAACCTGGATGCCTCCGAGGGCGTGTCCTTCGGTGGCCCCAGCGGCGTGCGCGCCTACCCGGTGGGAGAGGGCTCCGGCGACAAGGGCCGCCTGCTGCAGGTGGAGCTGCGCCATACCACGCCGGATTACGTGGGTTTTGCCTTCTACGACCAGGCGCGTGTCAAGCTCAACGCCATCGTCTACGACAGCACCGACAACCGCCGCGACATCAGCGGCGCCGGCTTCGGCCTGCGCTCCACCCGCAGCGTGGGCGACGGCCACACGCTCAACGCGGAGATGTCCCTGGCCTGGTCGACCGGTGGTGGCGCGCCCCAGAGCGACGGCCTGGCCCGCGCGCCGCGGGTGTGGCTGTCGGCGGGTTACCGCTACTGAGCCGTCGCTGCGGCGTCCTGCGCGGGCTGCGGCTGCCGCAGCTGCCGCAGCTGCGCCTGCAGGCGTCACCCCGTCCACGGGTGCAGCAGGCCGATGAGCGCCTGGTGCAAGGGGTACAGCACGTTGCCCACCCCGGGGCGTCCGCGCATGAGGACCGACGGCAGCACCGACACCGCCGCCCAGGCCGCCAGCCGCGCCGCGGTACGCCGTGCCCGCGCCACCGGGTCGCCCGGGCGCGCCAGGTTCAGTCCGAGCACCAGGGCAAACAGGGGAAAGGCCAGCCGCCCGCCGGCGAACACGCCGCTGCGCTGCGTCGCCCCGACATGCTTATGCAACCCGCCGGATATGCAAACAACAAGATGTTCGTTGGTGTTTCATAACCGGAAAGCCAAAATTCACGGCTTCGTTATACGAAAGGGAAGAAATGGCCACGCTACGTCTGGGCGACACCGCCCCCGATTTCCAGCAGGACTCCACCGCCGGCCCGATCTCGTTCCACCAGTGGGCGGGCGATTCGTGGGTGGTGCTGTTTTCCCACCCGGCCGACTTCACCCCCGTCTGCACCACCGAGCTGGGCAAGACGGCCGCCCTGTCCGGCGAGTTCGCCAAGCGGGGCGTCAAGCCGATCGCCGTGAGCGTCGACCCGGTCGACTCCCACCACACCTGGGTGAAGGACATCAACGACACCCAGGGCACCACGGTCAATTTCCCGATCCTGGCCGATGCGGACCGCAAGGTCGCCACGCTGTACGACATGATCCACCCGAACTCGCTGGCCAATGCCACCGTGCGCAGCGTGTTCATCATCGACCCGAAGAAGGTCATTCGCACCACGCTGACCTATCCGGCGTCCACCGGCCGCAACTTCGACGAGATCCTGCGCGTCATCGACTCGCTGCAGCTGACCGACAGCCACAAGGTCGCCACCCCCGCCAACTGGAAGGACGGCGACGACGTGGTCATCGTCCCCAGCCTGCAGGACCCGGCCGAACTCGCCCAGCGCTTTCCCAAGGGCTTCCGCGCCGTGCGCCCGTACCTGCGCATGACCCCACAACCCAACAAGTAACCCGACCCGCTTAGAGTCCACCCCCCATGAAGAAACCGTTCAAGCTCCTCCTGGCCGCCCTGGCCCTGTCCGCCGGCGGCCTGGCCTCCGCGCAGCAGGCCACGCTGCTCAATGCCTCCTACGACGTGGCGCGCGAGTTCTACAAGGACATCAACGCCGCCTTCGTCGCCCATTACAAGAAGACCACCGGCAAGGACGTCAAGATCGACCAGGCCCACGGCGGCTCCTCCGCCCAAGCCCGCGCCGTGGCCGACGGCCTGGACGCCGACGTGGTCACCATGAACACCACCACCGACGTCGAGTTCCTCGCCGACAAGGGCGTGGTCGCCAAGGACTGGGCCAAGCGCTTCCCGCACAACGCCGCGCCCACCACTTCCACCATGCTGTTCCTGACCCGCCAGGGCAACCCCAAGGGCATCAAGGACTGGGACGACCTGATCAAGCCCGACGTGAAGGTCGTGGTGGTCAACCCCAAGACCGGCGGCAACGGCCGCTACGCCTACCTGGCCGCCTGGGGCTACGTGAAGAAAAAGGGCGGCACCGACGCCCAGGCCGCCGACTTCGTGAGCAAGCTGTACAAGAACGTGCCGGTGCTGGCCCGCGGCGGCCGTGACGCCACCACCGCCTTCCTGCAACGCAACATCGGCGACGTGCTGATCACCTTCGAATCCGAGGTGGTCTCGGTGGACCAGGAATTCGGCGCCAACAAGGTCGACGTGGTCTACCCCTCCATCAGCATCGTGGCCGAGAACCCGGTGGCGATCGTCGAGCGCACCGTGGCCAAGAAGGGCACCGCCGAGGTCGCCAAGGCCTACCTGGACTTCATCTACTCCGACGCCGGCCAGGAGATCGCGGCCAAGCACTACATCCGCCCGCGCAACCCGGCCATCCTGAGGAAGTACTCGAACGCCTTCAAGCCGATCCAGCAGTTCACCGTGCAGGAGCTGTTCGGCTCGCTGTCCGAGGCGCAGAAGGTGCACTTCAACGACGGCGGCCAGTTCGACAAGATCTACACCGTCAAGTAAGGCCCGCATGTCCTCCGCTGCCGCCCCGCTGCCCGCAGCGGGGGCTTCCCGTGCCGGGGGCGCCCGCAAGGTGCTGCCCGGTTTCAACATCACCCTGGGGTACACGCTCGTGTACCTCAGTCTCGTCGTTCTCATTCCCTTCGCGGCGCTGATCCTCAAGAGCTTCACGCTCACCGTCGACCAGTTCTGGGCCGCGGTCAGCTCGCCGCGCGTGCTCGCCGCCTACCGCCTGACCTTCGGCGCCTCGCTGATCGCGGCGCTGGTGAACCTGGTGGCCGGCCTGCTGGTGGCCTGGGTGCTGGTGCGCTACTCGTTCCCCGGCAAGCGCATCGTCGACGCGCTGGTCGACCTGCCGTTCGCCCTGCCCACCGCGGTGGCCGGCATCTCCCTCACCGCGCTGCTGGCCGGCAACGGCTGGATCGGTCAGTACCTGGAGCCCCTGGGCATCCAGCTGGCATTCAACCCCAATGGCGTGGTCATCGCGCTGATCTTCATCGGGCTGCCCTTCGTCGTGCGCACGGTGCAGCCGGTGCTCGAGGACACCGAGCGCGAGCTGGAGGAGGCCGCCATGAGCCTGGGCGCGACGCGCTGGCAGACCTTCCGCCACGTGATCTTCCCGGCGATCGCACCGGCGCTGCTCACGGGCTTCGCAATGGCCTTCGCGCGTGCGATTGGCGAATACGGGTCGGTGATCTTCATCGCCGGCAACATGCCCATGGTGTCCGAGATCGTGCCCCTGATCATCATCGGCAAGCTGGAGCAGTACGACGTGCCCGGCGCCACCGCGGTGGCGGTGGTGATGCTCGTCGCCTCCTTCCTCA
>JACCDI011110283.1_pt1 | contig 13639 bp, 15 predicted proteins | sample 7442791 | NCBI WGS metagenome assembly JACCDI01 (sample SAMN15323434, study PRJNA562643) | freshwater metagenome | isolation source: river surface water | place: USA:Blue River Watershed | collected 2017-08-15
AATTGCAGTTAAGATTGGTATGTTCGAGCAACTTAACAATCTGTGGTGCACAACATGCCAGAAAAAAAACAAAGCGGACTAGATCCAAGGATCACTAACCGCGAATTCAAACTGTTGCTAAATCCCGATGGGCTTGATCGGCGAATAAAGATTGCTCAACTGCAAAGCTTGATTGTGAGTTTTTGTCAGAAAAGCAAAGTTAATTTTTTTCACTTAGATAATGCCAATACTGGGCTGCGAAACGTATATTTTTTTGATACACCCGGCGAACATTTTAGGCGTAACAATTTGATCTTGCGTGTGCGCGAATCTCGCCAAAACGTTTGGGTCGATGATTGGTGCGAGGTGACGCTCAAGTGTCGAACGCCCAAACTGAAAGCCTCACTCAAGTTCGACCCCAAGCCCAACACCACACATAAGCACAGATTACGCTTAAAAGAGGAAATTTTGCGGGCGGATCAATTAGGCTCGTCACGCAGGATCTATTCCAACAATTCGATCATGGATGCCGTTCCTATCGACAAGGTGTTTGAAAGAAAGATTCAGGGTATTACTGGATACTTCCCTGATCTAACGCGCTTGGGGCTAGAGGATGACTTGCCGGTACGTGTTGTCGGTGGCAAAGCAAACAAGGTGCTTGAGGCGTGTTTGCCGATCGGTAATTTATCCTTTGGTGATGGCGTGCAGGCGCACTGCGATATCGGGATTTGGATGCGCAGTGTCGGTGACCCGATCATTGGAGAGTTGGCCTTTTCGTATCGCGTTACGGATGCGAATCGCGGCGACTCCAAGGCACACAAGCGAGCAGACAAGTTTTTTGAGAAACTCCAGCTTGCAATTCCCGATTGGCTTGCCACCGGTACCACCAAGACTGCTTTGATTTACGGAAAGCCCGAATGAGTCATGAGCCGCCAGGCGCTGCTGCTCGAGACGTTCGGACACAACCGACCCAAAGGGTTAGTTTGGTCGCGCTCTTCGTCGAGTTTCTGTTAATCGGCGCAGTCAGTTTTGGTGGTGGCATCGTTGCCTATGAAAAAATCCTGCTGACAGAAAAAAAGAAGTGGTTAAGCCAAGACGAATTCATGGCGGCGTTGGCGATTAGTCAGACGATGCCAGGCTTGAATTCAGTCAATCTAGCGATATTGGCTGGCGATAAATTGCGCGGTACGTTAGGTGCCTTTGTTGCGATGCTTGGCTTGATTCTGCCTGGGGCACTATTCGTCATGATTGCAGGCTACGCCTACACAGAGGGGCAAGATCATCCGATCGTCAATCTTCTTTTGGCGGGCATTGCCGCGTGCGCAACGGGATTATTGGCCGCGATCACCTACAAGCTTGGGGCGGATCTATTTAAGCAGATTAGGCCTTTACTCATTATCGTCACGACCTTTGTCTTGATGAGTGTCCTTCATTTGTCTCTGATTTGGGTGCTCCTGATTATGGTGCCCGTTGCCCTTGCCATCTATAGGCCAAGGGGGAATGGATGAGTGTTCTGATTCATCTCTGCGTCACCTTTGGAATGCTGTCGCTGTTGGCCGTCGGGGGTGGTACCGCAGTTATTCCAGAAATGCAGACAGTGTTGAAATCGAGTTTCAATATTGATCACACGACGTTTGTGCATGTCTATAGCTTGGGCCAATTGGCGCCAGGCCCCAACATGCTGATGGTATTGATCTTTGGCTTGCAAATAGCAGGGATGTTGGGTGCGGGGACCGTACTTGTTTCGTTTTTTTTGCCCTCCAGCATCTTATGTCTGATGGTGGGTCGACTCTGGGTCAAGGTAGGGGAAAGCCCATGGCGTCGAGCGGTTCAGAATGCACTGGAACCTATCTCTATTGGGTTGATGTGCTCGGGCGTGTGGTCCGTGGCGAAGGCCTCAATCAATGGACCGCTGTCGGTAGGTCTTGCCGTAGTTGCTCTATTGGTAATTCTGTTTAGTCGTCTAAATCCGGTCTATATGATTCTTGGTGCAGGGAGTGTTGGGGCCTATTTGATGCACGCTACCGGGATTGCGTAGCGCGTCTCACGCGATTCGCTTTATACGAGCTTGTCTACGGATTTGGCCCGCACCACTTCACCGGAGTTGAATTTCTCGTGGTTCTCTTCGACCTCGTCTAGGTCATAGAGATAGTTGACCATTAGGCCGGCCGACTCTCTTAAGCCCTTTTTGGATAGGTCCGCGGCCCAGTTAAGCCGGTAAAGTCTCGCGCCATTCCCAAGGTGAAACTTCGCAACCGGACTCCCCGAGCGATGCGTCGAGAAATGGATCAAATAGATCGCGCATAAAGTTTGTAGCGCGTCCTTCTCGATGTCGGGCGCATTGGCAGGTGTCCAACCCTCGACCACACGCTGGGCAACGGTTTTACCTTTTAGGCTAATTTGCCGAAGCGCTTTGTCAAATTTTGTAGCCGCGACAGCGTCTTTCTCTAGTGCGGTGAGATCTACAGGTTTAGAAATCCATTCAACAAACCCAGGGATCGGAGATAAGGTAACAAAGGTTTTTAAACTTGGAAATTCTGCTTTCAGCTGATCGGCAACACGTTTGATAAGAAAGTTGCCGAGCGAGACACCACGCAGACCAGGCTCGCAGTTGCTAATGGAGTAAAAAACTGCAGCCTTGAACTTTGATGATTCACTTGGCGGCGACTTCTTATCAACGAGTGGCCCGATAGCGTCTGGGATCTCCGATACTAAAGCGACCTCAACAAAAATCAGAGGTTCGTCTGGCAGCTGGGGATGAAAAAATGCAAAGCAACGACGATCCGGCAAAAGTCTGCGTCTCAAATCATCCCAGCCATCAATGGCGTGCACCGCCTCGTGATGAATGATCTTCTCTAGCACCAAGGCTGGCGAATTCCAGTCAACACGATGCATCTTAAGAAAGCCGGGGTTAAACCAGGAGGACAATAAGTGCCGGATGTCGTAATCCAGAGCCGCCAGATCGCGACGCTTGTCCAGCAGCTTTAATATCTCACGCCGCATTGTCAGGATCGTTTTTGTTCCCTCAGGTGCGCGGTTAATGCGTCGTAGCAACTCTTGTCGTGGCGACTCAGTGGCGCGCGTTAGCCTGATTAGGTTTTGCGCGTTTGATTCGCCGGCGTAGGCGGCGGCTGCTTCCAGTACAGTTTTTGGATTTGGATTGAATTTTTCAGCGAGTAATGTATAAAACTCTACGCGCCCCTCGTGATCGAGTGTCGAGTAGTGGCGAATCACATCATGCGCCATGCTCGAGCTATTTGCTTCACCCGGACCAGACATCAGTCGTCTGACCGCTTGATTCATCTTCGTCAGATTCCGCGAGCGAACAATATTCTCTAATAAGGTCATGACGAGCCTTTGTATCGTGAGCGTCCAGCCGTCATTGGCCGTGCGCCGTCACTGCTAACTTGCGGACTCAGTTCTTAAAAAAGAAAAGAGCTCTTGGTATGTCTCATCTGGAGCTTGCTCAGTCGGATAGTGTCCGCATGGTAACTCGACCATCCGAACAACATTTTCACAATACTTTGGCCACTCGATCCGCGGATCATGGTGATGCGAGGTGTGGCTCTTTGCGCCCCACAACACGAGCGCAGGCGGCTGTACTTTTCGACCTGAGTCAAAATCTGCCGTATCCATTGGTAAGTCAATTTTAAAGGCTGCCCGATAGTCCTCACAAACCCCATGAATATTTTCCGGAGTGCAGACGCGGATGTATTCAAGAATTTCCGCTTCCGTGAACCCACCTTTACCGGGACCTTGTTTCATTAACTTGTCGCGGATGTAGAACTCCTCATGGCCACGCAACAAGCGCTCAGGAAATCCCTTTGGCTGAGCCATGAACCACCAGTGATACAGATCCATTGCCATTTGCGCCTGAATATCCTTAAAGACGCAGTGCGTGGGGAGAATATCTAGAAACGCGACACGCGTAACCTTCTCGGGGTGATCCATCGCAAGACGAAAGGCTGTGCGAGCACCGCGATCGTGTCCGGCCAGGGCAAAGCTGTTGAACCCCAGTTGCGCCATGATCTCCACCTGGTCCTGCGCCATACGTCTGAAGGAGTAGTTGCTGCTATCTGGCAGACCCTCCGGCTTGCTGCTGTCTCCGTAGCCTCGTAGATCGGTCGTGACGACTGTGAAGTGCTCAGCTAGACGAGGCGCGATACGATCCCAACTCATCTGGGTAAGTGGGTTGCCGTGCAGTAACAAGAGCGCAGGACCAGATCCACGCTTGCGACCCACGATGCTGACACCAGCGTCTGATGTTGGTAAGGTAAATGATTCGATGGCGGCAGACATGTGAATTCCAGCGGACAAATAGATAAGCAACGATACAGCGGGATGCCACGTTTAACAATCCCGCTGTATTGCCTAACTATTTAAAGGTTAGTGTCCTCAATCCTTCGCAGGCCTTGTCGTCATCAAACTCGCGATCATTGAAATCGCAAGAATGGCACCGACAACACCGAGTGAAATACCGACCGGAATCTTTATCCAATCAACAATTAACATCTTGGTACCTACGAATACCAGGATCACACCGAGGCCGTAGGTCAGTAGATGGAAGCGGTCTTTCAGGTCTGCCAACAGGAAATACATCGCTCGCAAACCGAGGATAGCGAATATGTTTGAAGTCATGACAATGAAAGGATCTTCCGTAATTGCAAAGATTGCGGGGATGCTGTCAACCGCGAAGACCACATCGGTAATCCCAATCAAAATCATGACAACGAATAGAGGTGTGTAAAACCTTACGCCTTGCCGCGTGACCCAAAATTTCTCCCCGTCAAAATCTGGTGTCAGATTCATATGTCCACGCATCCACTTAAGCAGTGGATTTTTTTCCAGATCAGAATTGGCGTCTGCGAAGACGAGCATCTTGACGCCTGTTGCTAACAGGAAGGCACCAAAGAGGTAGAGCACCCAGTGAAACTCTTTAATGAGCCAGGCACCAATCAGGATCATGACAGCGCGCAGAATGATTGCGCCTATAACTCCGAGGATTAAGACACGTTTCTGGAGTTGTGCTGGCACAGCAAAATAGGTGAACAACATCAGAAATACAAAGATGTTGTCTACCGCCAAGGACTTTTCAATCAGGTAGCCGGTAAAGAACTCTGCCGCTTTGGCATTAGCGACTTCTCTGCCAGCCTCCCCATCAACGTACCACCACAGCAGGCCGTTAAATATGAGGGCAAGGGCAACCCAAAGTGCAGACCATCGTAGAGCCTGACCGATCGAAACGCGTTCAGAGCCCTTTTTTTGTAGAACGAGTAAATCGATCGCGCAAGCGATCACCACGAAGATAGCGAAGCCTACCCACATCCACCAACTACCGATTGTTTCCATGACGACTCTCCGAAACGTGTTGTCGGCAACCAGGATGGCTGCCTACGTATCGAAGGTCTTGCCGCAATCCCTTGGCGGGATTGCTCGCCTGACCGGGGCTGTGTTGTGAGTCACAGCCCGTATTGACGGTCTTTGGCGCGAGGGCTACTCCCCTTCATGCAAGTAAGATTAGCACGAGATCCAAAAGTTGCAACTAAAACATTGCAACTTAGTGGGATATTTATTAATTAATTCAAATCTTCTACGAGTGACGCGAGTGTCTCGGCAGGTAGCGTCTCGACGTGAGAAGGGTATTCTTTATGATCACAGCCGACTTTCATTTGAGCGCCGACCTTCAGCGCCTTCTTCATCGCATCCGTCAATTCAAACCTTAAGAAATGGACGGAGGATGTTTTCTCTGCAGTTGTTCGATCCAAATCTTCGTTGGCAATTGCATAGACACGAGGCTGACCCTCAACTTCAATGAATACACGATGTTCAATACCCAGAAGTTTGCCAAGCGCTACCCGACGATCTACCTCATTGGTGTACTCTAATTTCATCGTCACCTTGAAGTTACTGCCATCTGGTACGAGTGCGTTGTAGGTCTCCATCTCTTCTTGAATACTTTCATCTTCGAAGATTTTTTCTACGCGGAGCATCTCTTGTATTTGATATTGCATCAAATACTTGTTTTCAAAAATTAGGTTGAGATGTTCACCCAAAATAACCGTTCTCTTTTTGCGCTCAGCAATAGCTCGTTGGCGCATTTCTGGCCTGGCTTTGTAATACGCTTCCAGACTTAATAGTTCGTCGCGCTGAATTTTTCCCATGATGATCTCTAGCAAATTTCTTGATGATTAATTAAAGGTTGTACGCTTTGGCCATTAGCGAAATCGGATGCACCATTTGAGACTTTTTCATGCCACCTTCTTCCATACCTTGCTCGATATGATGTCCCGCTAGCTGACAGTCTGAGCTGATGTAGTCGGGCTCTGTACTGGCCATATTCCTGAACACAGGTTTTCCGATTTTCATGGCCGTTTCGTGAAACTCTTTTTTCACGCCCCACGTGCCGGCGTGTCCTGAGCAGCGCTCCACAACATGTACCTCTGTGCCAGGAATCATTTGCAAGGTCTCTGCGGTTTTCTTGCCGACGTTTTGGACGCGGAGGTGACAAGGAACGTGGTAACTGACTTTGCCGAGTTCGGTTTGGAAGTCGGTTTTCAATAGCCCATCTTTGTTGCGAGCGATGAAATATTCAAAAGGATCCCACATCGCCTCTTTAACGAGCTGCACATCTTCTTCGTTAGGGAACATCAGCGGTAGCTCTTGTTTAAACATCAACGTACATGACGGAATGGGCGTCACGATTGCGTACCCTTGTTTAGCCAGCTTAACAAGATGGGGAATGTTGATGTCTTTATTTTTTGCCACAGACTCTAAGTCACCCAGCTCGAGCTTTGGCATGCCGCAACAGGCTTCCTTGTCGACCAACGTGTAGGGAATTTCGTTGTGGGCGAGCAGCTTTAAAAGGTCTTGCCCGATGCCGGGCTCGTTGTAGTTAATGAAACAGGTGGCGTAGACAGCGACTTTACCGGGAGTTTTTACTCCGTCCTTGACTGGCCAATCAGACGATGCTTTCGCGATTTGCTTGAATTTTTTCGGTGCATATTCAGGAATCCACGCGTTTTCGTCTACACCGAGCGTCTTTTCCATGACGGAGCGCATCGCTTTTGTGCGATTCACTGCGTTCACTGCTTCGGTGACGATTGGAATACCTGCAAACATCCCCATCTTGTCAGTGGATGACAAAAGGTTATCGCGGAACGTTGTTTCACCTTTCTTATGCTTAATTGCTTTCGCACGCAGCATGAGGTGGGGGAAGTCGAGGTTCCACTCATGGGGTGGAGTGTATGGACACTTTGTCATGTAACAAAGGTCGCAGAGGTAGCACTGATCAACGACTTTGTCGTAGTCTTTCTTGTCGACGCCGTGCACTTCACCGTCTTCAGTGGCGTCTACCAAGTCGAATAGGGTTGGGAATGATCCGCACAAGCTCACACAGCGGCGGCAGCCATGACAGATATCAAAAACGCGCTCGAGCTCTTTGTTGAGCGAGTCCTCGTTGTAGAAGTCTGGATTTGTCCAGTCAAGGGGATGTCTTGTTGGAGCTTCTAGGTTACCTTCACGCTGGCTCATGGCAATCAACCTCTTTGATGATATCTGCTTGATTTATTTATATAGAATGGAAATCCCGCGGCGTGAAAGCCGCGGGAAATCTTGATGCTCTACCGAATACTAGGTAGATTAGGCTTCCAGTGCTGCGAGAGCCTTGGTGTAGCGGTTTGCGTGTGAACGCTCAGCCTTCGCCAGTGTTTCAAACCAGTCGGCGATTTCGTCAAAGCCTTCTTCACGAGCAATCTTTGCCATACCTGGGTACATGTCGGTGTACTCATGTGTTTCACCGTGGATTGCAGCTTCCAGAGCTTCTTTAGGTGTACGGCCGGGCATGCCGGTACCGGGCTCACCTGCGCCACCGTTGATCAGGAACTCCATGTGGCCGTGTGCGTGGCCAGTTTCGCCTTCTGCTGTTGAGCGAAACAGTGCAGCCGTGTCGTTCTCACCAGCGATGTCGCACATGTTTGCGAAGTACAAATAACGGCGGTTTGCCTGCGATTCGCCCGCAAATGCGTCTTTGAGGCTCTGTTCGGTTTTGCTACCTTTTAATGTGGCCATTTTTCAATCCTTTCAATGAGTTGAACTTCTTGGTCGGTTGTGATCGTCAGTTCGGTGTTATTGACACCATGTTTTACTGACTATCAAACAAGACTATCGCAGTGTAGTGTGACAGTGCCGTTATAGAAAAATTGTATTTATCAATTTTCGCCATAGCTTTTCGCTATATCTTAGGGATTTTTAGGTCCGTTGTGGCCTTTCGCCGCTCACATCCCGGCATCGAGTTTGAATATACGGATCGCATTTTTATATGCCACTTGTTCGATGACGTCGGATCGCAAGTAAGGAAGGAAGTTCGTGCGTATCTCTGTGATTGCCTCGTCGTAATACGCGTCCCAGCCGCAACAGGTGTCCGATCCGAGCATGATGCGATCTGGAAACGCTTCTATTAAAGCTTTCCATCTTGGGCGCAGCCCACTTGCGCTATAAGCTCGGCCCGGACGATTCACGCGGGCAAGGCGATTATGTAATTCTCCGGTCGCTGACATCTCGCACACGATATTTTTGCGTTGCTCAAATAGATAAGCGAGATCTTCGGGCTGCCCCAGCGGCAAGCAGTGTGACAGTATTGTTGTCGTGTTTGGGAAGTCCGCAGACAGGCGCAGAATGTCCTCTGTGAATTCTGCATTATGTTGGGTGTGGAGCTGTACGAAACCGCCAAACTCATTGGCAATCCCGTAAAACTTTCTGATGACGGGGTTATCGGTTTTGATTGTGCGACGAAAAGCTGGAGGGCCGCTTGGATTATTGTTTGTGTGCAATTCACCAAACCCCTTGATGATTCCTTTTGCGAACATATCATGCGCATCACGAAAGAGATCGCGAAAATAAACGTTTTCAGTCTGAACGAGAGCGCTTGGTCCTTGACGAATAAAGGTCTCAGCGAATTCGCGTTGCCCCGCAGCCGGTATATGTCGGCCCTTGAGTGCATCAGTAATATCACCCCGAAGATCACCGACTCCGCCGGCCCAGCGGACATTGTTTGCACTCATTCGTTTAACGACTTCTTCACTAGCGACCCCGTTAAATATGTAGGTGTGCGAATGAACGTCGGCGATAGGGACAGTCTTGGCGAGCTCGACTGACTTAGGGTCAAGAGTTTGGGTTAGTCCGCAAGAGCAAAACGCAAATGCCAAACCCGCGACAGCGCTTTTTACTGATAGTGTTTTCATTTTGTGCTTTCATGTAGCGTGCGGCAAGAGGTGGTGAGTGCGCTTTCGGTAGGTTGCGCATCGCTGTACTATGGAATATATCGATGTTTAGTCTATCTTTCAATCGAGACGTTTATGAAGATTACTTGCCCGCATTGCCAAAAAGTTAATCAACTCCCGATCGATCGGTTAGCAAACGGTCCAATCTGTGGCGCCTGTAAAGGAGATCTTTTGGCTGGCCCCATTGATGTGGATGAGCAAACCTTTAATGAACTCGTGACGCAGTCCCCTATGCCAGTCATTGCTGATTTCTGGGCATCTTGGTGCGGTCCCTGCAAAATGTTCGCTCCAACCTTTCAGGCAAGCGCTGCAAAGCACGCAAATCAAGCGCTACACATAAAAATCAACACAGAAGAAAACCAAAGTTTGTCTCAACGACTCAATATCCGTTCGATTCCGACGCTGGCAGCGTATGCAAAGGGAAAAGAGGTCAATCGTGTGAGTGGAGCTTTACCTGCGCCTTCCTTGGAGCAGTTCATTCGACAGGCCGTAGCGGCGTAGCTGAACGTAAATGTCAGCACCTTTAGATAAGGAATTTTTATTCGACGCGCAGGCTTTGCGTTATGCAGTCGAAATGATGAGTCAGCACTTTGCGCCGGACTCTCGTGTAGTGATCCCGCCTACGCTTCCTGAAGACGGAGTCGGTTCGTTAAAGACACTGGAGCGCCTGGCGCCTTCCGTGCTGGGTGGTGCCACGCACCTGGGCGATGCCACAGCGTTTGCGCATAAGGATCCGCCTACACCGTGGGTAACCTGGGCGACGACGTTATGGAACGCTTCGCTTAATCAGAACCTACTGCATCCCGAGACAGCGCCAGTTGCAAGACAAATGGAAGAAACGGTTCTTGACTGGCTTTGTCCGTATTTCGGGATGCAGGGCGGGCATATGACGCCTGGTTCGTCCGCAGCAAATTTGACTGCTTGTTGGGCTGCGCGTGAATGCGCGGATATCAAGGAGGTTGTAGCTTCGGAGGCTGCACACCTTTCTATAAAAAAGGCAGCGCACATACTGGGCTTGGCATTTAGAGCGGTCAGAGTTGATTCGACTGGCGCCTTATGCCCCGACGATTTGCCCACAGATTTAAGCCGCTCTGTCTTGGTGCTTACGTCGGGCACAACGAGTGTTGGCGCATTGGATTCGCTCGGTCTGGCCGGCCGTGCCGCGTGGACCCATGTGGATGCAGCGTGGGGTGGGCCTTTGCGCTTAACCTGCTATGCGGATCGCTTGTCAGGTATTGAGTATGCAGATTCCGTTGCGGTCTCGTCCCACAAGTGGCTGTTTCAGCCTAAAGAGTCTGCGCTGATCATGTTTCGGAACGTAGCGATGGCACATGACGCCATCAGTTTCGGAGGCTCTTACCTCAGCGAACCCAATATCGGGCTGCTTGGCTCACACGGAGCAACCGCAATCCCCTTATTGGCCATGCTCTGGAGTTGGGGCAGGGTGGGTCTCGCAAACCGTATCGAGCACTGTGTGCAAATGGCGGATACCTTGGCGCAACATTTGTCTAAGGATTCTCGAGTCGAGTTGCTTGGGCAACCTCAAACCGCGATCGTAGTCTGGAGACCACGTCAGGCGCATCTGGTTGAGCGGATCATCAAACAATTACCTGCTGGTATTGCATCGACAGTCACGATTAATAATGAAAAATGGATCCGGCATACAGCATCGAATCCAAATGCAGATATTGTTCGTATCATTAGTGAGATCAACCTTGTACTGGATCACACGCAGGAACCACGGAGTGGCAGGTGAATAGTAATAAGCCAACGATTGTTTTAGCTCCCGGATTTATGACGGATCATGACTTGTGGCGTGATGTCGTGCCACATTTTTCAGACTACAACATTATTTATGCGGACTTTCGTGAGGGATCAACACTGCAAGAGCTGGCCGCCAGCAACTTGAAGCGTTGTCCGGAGCGCTTTACGTTAATGGGATTTTCGTTAGGTGGTTATATTGCCCGTCACATGCTGTATCAAGCGCCAGAACGCGTCCAAGCTTTAGTACTTGTGGGTACGTCAACAAGACCGAGTGGTCCTTCTGTATCTGGCCCCACGACGAATAAAATGTTTCGTGGCATGAGTCGTGCAGCGCTGGTGCGTGCCGTCCATACTAGTCGAACTGAGGATGAAGCTTTAATACAAAGAATGAAAGATATGGGTACCCGGTTAGGCGCAGAAGTTTTTGCGCGTCTTTCAGCGCTAGACCGCAAATCAGATCTTGAAGATATGCGAGATATCAAATGTCCGGTGATGGTCGTCACAGCTGACCAGGACCGGTTAAGGTCACTAGATGAGTCCAATGAAATGGCCGAGGCCGCGCAAGCTAAGTTGGTGGTGCTTGAACACTGTGGCCACATGATGCCGATGGAAGAGCCCGATCAGCTTGGGCGTCTGACATCAAAGTGGCTTAAAGACGTCGCCCCTTAAAGCCCATCCACCAGAACGATCTGACCGATAGAGTTGTCGGTGCGCAGATGCAATATGGCCTGATATTCGGAGCTGTCATACCAAGTATCGAGCGCCTGTCTACTTGGGAATTCAACGATTACATGTCTGTCACGCAACGCCTCACCTTCTCGCTGGGTGCTTGGGCCACCGCGGACAAGGTACTTTCCGCCATGCTTCTCAATCGTAGCTGGAACGGCCGCAGAGTATTTTTTGTATTCCTCTGGGTTCGTTACAGTAATATGTCCCATCAAATAAGCTTTAGCCATGCGTGTCTCCTCGGGTGAATACATGAAACTTTACATTGCAAACAAAAACTATTCGTCGTGGTCCCTGCGCCCTTGGGTCTTGATGCGGGAGAAGGGTATCCCTTTTGCAGAGATTATCACTCCGTTTGCCGATAATAGCGACGCATCGCCCTTCAAAAATTTTTCACCCACGAGCAAAGTGCCTTGCTTGGACGACGCTGGGACATTAGTCTGGGATTCGCTCGCAATTTGTGAGTACTTAGCCGAGAAGGAGCCGGCTTGTTGGCCCGCAGATCGGGTCGCTCGGGCTTGGGCGCGCAGTGCTTCGGCAGAGATGCATTCTAGTTTTCAGACCTTACGCACTCAGTGCCAGATGAATTGTGGGGTACGCGTCACACTTAATCAGATTGACGATGCGTTGCGCGCAGATATTGAGCGGGTCAGTGCGTTGTTCTGCGACGGCTTGCAGCGTTTTGGTGGTCCGTATTTGGCAGGCAAGACCTACACGATTGTTGATGCCTTCTTTGCACCAGTTATTTTTCGGATTCAAAGTTATGGTCTGTCAGTTGCGACGCCAGCACAAGCGTATGTCAAGCATGTTCTCGCTCTTCCAAGTATGCGGCAGTGGTATGACGAAGCGATGCGGGAAGTATGGCGCAAAGATATTTATGAAAAGAGCGTCGCCTCTTACGGCTTAATTACTGCAGACGAAAGAGTTAAAGCCTAAGGGATAATCATGAAAAAAATAATACTGTCGCTCGGTCTGTTGTTGAGCATTGCACTGCAAACGGCTTGTGCACAGAGCTATCCAAGTAAGCCTATTCGCTTGGTGATTCCTTTTCCACCGGGGGGTGGAACTGATTTGATTTCACGCGAATTGGGCGTCGCAATGAGTAAGAGCAGTGGGTGGAACCTCGTTGCCGACAATAAGCCGGGTGCTGGCGGTAATCTGGGTATTGATGCTGTCGCTAAGGCGACCGCCGATGGTTATACGATTGGCATGGGTCAAACCAGTAATCTAGCCATTAATCCAACTTTGTACAGCAAGCTTCCCTATAATCCGCTCAAGGATTTGAAGCCAGTGTTGTTGGTTGCTTCATCGCCTGTAGTACTCGTTGTGCCCGCCAATTCAAAATATACGAGCCTAGCTCAGCTGATTGCCGATGCGAAAGCGCGCCCAGGGGCAATTAACTCGGCTTCGCCGGGCAACGGAACTGTGGCGCATCTTGCCTCAGAGTTGATGCAGCAAGTCGGTGAATTCAAGCTGCAACACATTCCCTACAAAGGGGCTAATTTGGCATTGAATGATTTGATTGGAGGCCAAGTCGATATATTTATGTCCTCGGTACCGACCGTACTGGGTCACATTCGCTCCGGCAAGTTACGTGCGCTCGCCGTCACGTCGTTACAACGGGCTGCTGAATTGCCAGACGTTCCGACCGTAGCCGAGTCGAGTTACCCGAATTTTGAAGCAATCACCTGGTTCGGGTTAGTGGTGCCGGCTGGTACTCCTGATGAGATTGTTCAGCTCATCAATAAGCAGGCCAACGCCGCTATGTCCTCGCCTGCATTTAAGGCCAAGCTGACGAGTGAGGGTGCAGTGGTGCTTGGAGGGTCGAGCCAGGCAATGGATGACTTTCTTAAGCGTGACTACGATATGTGGTCCAAAGTAGTGAAGGCATC
>JACCDI010727789.1_pt1 | contig 13636 bp, 10 predicted proteins | sample 7442791 | NCBI WGS metagenome assembly JACCDI01 (sample SAMN15323434, study PRJNA562643) | freshwater metagenome | isolation source: river surface water | place: USA:Blue River Watershed | collected 2017-08-15
CTTGCCGTTGCCACGCACAGGTCCATCTAAGCGTTGCAAATTACAGTTCACAACAAAAATGAGGTTGTCGAGTTTCTCGCGACCAGCCATGCCAATCGCACCCAAAGATTCTGGTTCATCGGTTTCACCGTCGCCCAAGAACGCCCAAACTTTACGGCCCTGGGTTTTAGCAAAACCACGGTCTTCTAAGTAACGCATAAAGCGTGCTTGATAGATGGCCATGATTGGGCCCAAGCCCATCGACACGGTTGGGAACTGCCAGAAGTCAGGCATCAACCAAGGGTGTGGGTAGCTTGATACACCTTTACCATCGACCTCTTGACGGAAATTATTAAGTTGCTCATCACTCAGACGCCCAAGCATATAAGCGCGTGCATAGACGCCAGGTGCGGAGTGGCCCTGAACAAAAATTAAGTCGCCACCGTGCTGCTCCGATGGTGCATGCCAAAAATGGTTGTATCCAACGTCGTAGAGTGTTGCGGCTGATTGGAAGGACGAAATATGCCCACCAACGTTCGTATCTTTGTTGGCACGCAATACCATGGCCATTGCATTCCAACGGGTGTATGAGCGAATACGATGTTCAATATTTTGATCACCCGGGATACGTGCTTGAATCTCAACCGGTATCGTATTGATGTAAGGGGTCTCTGCATGAAATGGTTGATCCACTCCATTCACACGTGCATGCGCGATCTGTTGATCAATTAGGTATGCAGCACGATCTGTGCCTTCGTGTTTGATTACTCCATCGAGTGCTTCAAGCCACTCTTTTGTTTCAATAGGATCTGCATCCAATTGATTATTTTGTGCCGCGACTTGCTCTGGTACAGCTGCCATGGTTTGCCTCCGATTTAAGTTATGGTGAATTGTGTCCACCGTATAGCTAATATTTTAAGAATGGGCTGACATTGTGGCAATCAATTTCCCACATTACAGTAATCTTTTTCATAATATAAAATTATATTGCGACGCAAAGCCCTTTATATTAGGAACTTCCCGAAACATGAAGGACTAAAGGTTTGGCTAAGGGCAACACCATACAAGTAAGGCTATACGAGGCTTTCAAGCGGATGCCATCGATCCGGCGCTTTATTGGTTCGCGCTTGGTCTATACGCCCTTGATGGCGATCGTAATTTTCTTGATTGTGATGGCCATCATTTTGGGAACCCTTCAGGTTCAAGAACGTCAGCAACAAGAAGGATCGCTCTTTCGTGAACTTAGCTTAGTCAAGCAACGAATCCAGCTGCGCTTTATTAATAACAGTGAGGTTTTGCAATCCTTTAGTCGTGATCTTGCTCAAACTCAAAATGATCGAGTGGCTCGTGAAAAGATATTGAGCCAAGTTCAATCCTTTGTGATGGGTCATCCTGAAATCTTGCAACTAATCTGGCTGAACGATAGTGAGTTACGCCAGTGGATGGTCCCTCCTCCTGCCCGCAATGCGGAATGGTTTGATGTTGTGCCGCAGGCAAACGATATTGACCGAGAGTTAAAGAAAGCATTGTTCTTAAGCCGCGAGACCAACCGACCGGCATATAGCCAAGTCTTGAATCTATCCGTTCCCAAAGACGATCCGATGATGAACGAGCGGCAATCGATTTTTTGGGAAGTGGTCACCATATTTAAGGATGGTGAGCCAAGCGGAGCACTAGCAGTGATGTATTCAGCTCAAGGTATCTTGCAATACATTATTCCGCCTGAGTTAAAGAGCCAACATCGTTACTCGCTGATTGGTAAAGACAATCGTGTCTTAGCGATCTCATCGGATCGTGACACACCAACTCGCTCATTAAGCAATGAGACTAGTCTCGATTTTGGTGGTCTTGGTCCCAACATTATGTTGCGCGTGGATACCTATCCGCCGCCCACCGACCTGACCTTCCGAATGTTATTGGGTGTGGTCATTGGCCTCTCAGCATTCGTGGTGTGGAGCTTGTGGTCGGTTCTAAAACAAATGCAAGTTCGGCAACTGACAGAGGCAAACCTCAGGACCGAGAGTAGTTTCCGTAAAGTTCTTGAAGACTCCATGCCGGTTGGTATCCGAGCCCACGATATGGAGAAACGTATCACCTATGTCAATCGTTCGTTCTCCGAAATGACGGGTTGGGCTCAAGAGGAACTCTTGGGACTCAAACCACCTTTTCCCTTTTGGCCCGCAGAGCTTCATGATGAACTAATGCAAAAAATGGCGGGGGCGCTCGAAGGAAACCTTAAGAGCGGTATTGAGGGAGCGATCCAGCGCAAAGATGGCACCCGCATCTCAACCAGAACCTTCATTGCCCCGCTCATTAACGATAAAGGCCAACAAACGGGTTGGGTCACATCGGTGATTGATATCTCTGAACCCAAAAGAATCCGCGAGGAACTTACTGCAACTCAGGAGCGTTTCGTTACTGTGTTGGAGGGTTTAGATGCTGCCGTTTCCGTGGTCTCAATTGAAACCGGTGAACTACTCTTTGCCAATCGCTATTACCGCGAACGCTTTGGCGATACTGCAAAAGGTCATATCGATCTGGCTGGCCATGAGATGGATCCTTCATCCATCTTCCACTTTGAAGGCGATAACGTTGATGCGCTTGCTGGCCTCCCCGCCTCGGCACTCAACCAATCAAATGAGATTGAGTCAGAGGAGATTCAGTTGCGGGGTGATACCAATAATTGGTACGAGGTTCGGCGTCGTTATATCTCTTGGGTTGATGGTCATTTAGCGCAACTCTTAATTGCAACCGATATCACTTTCCGTAAAAACACTGAAGAATTAGCCAGACAACAAGAGGAGCGGATGCAATTTACTAGTCGTCTTACTACCATGGGTGAAATGGCATCGTCTTTGGCACATGAGCTGAATCAGCCACTTTCTGCGATCTCCAACTATTGCATGGGAATGGTCAAGCGACTTACTAGTACCCAAAATCCCCTCTCAACTGAGCTTTTACCGGTTTTGGAAAAAGCCAATGATCAAGCCCATCGGGCAGGAACGATTATTTCTAGGATCAGAAGCTTTGTGAAGCGCAGCGAACCACAGAGTAAGTTATGCAACATCGGCGACATCATTGCCGATTCAGTGGGGCTTGTGGAGTTTGAGGCCAACCGCCATCGCCTGAAAATTGTCTCCGAGGTAGTCCCTGATATTCCTCAGGTTGCACTTGATCCGGTTTTAATCCAGCAGGTATTAGTTAACTTACTGAAAAACTCTTTGGATAGCCTTCGTGAAGTGTATCCCCTCTCATCCCGCTGGTCTGCCCCACCGGTTAAGATCAGCGCCGATCTGGAAACTGGCACGATGCCGAGTATGCTGAGGATTCGGGTAACCGATGCCGGTGCGGGCATTACCGAGTCGGTTTTGAACCGGATGTTTGAGCCTTTTTTCAGTACCAAGGCCGATGGCATGGGTATGGGACTGAATATCTGCCGCTCCATTATTGAGTCTCACCATGGCCGACTTTGGGCTAAAAATCATATGGATACGGAGCACACACGTTTAGTCGGCTGCACCTTTACAATTCTGTTACCGTTGGAAACTAATCAAATAACAAAGTCGTCAATAGGAAATACCAATGAATCTGAGCAATCCACCGAAAACAACCCAAGCTGAAGTCGTATATGTGGTTGATGATGATGAGGCCGTCCGTGACTCGCTCACCTGGCTTCTAGAAAGTAACGGCTATACCGTTCGCTGCCACGCCAGCGCAGAACGCTTCCTACAGTCCTTACAAAATACCGACAAGTCCACTATCTCGTGCTTGATCCTAGATGTCAGAATGCCTGGCATGTCTGGTCTAGAGCTACAAGAGCGTTTGATCAGCGAGAATCTGCCAATGCCAATTTCATTCATCACAGGTCATGGCGATGTATCGATGGCGGTGTCGACGATGAAACGTGGTGCAGTTGACTTTATTGAAAAGCCATTCAAAGAAAATGAACTATGTGCCCTCGTCGAGCGCATGCTCACCAAAGCACGAGTCGATTTCGCTCAAGCGGATCAACGCAAGAATACCCAAAGCCTTCTTAGTAAGTTGACCGGTCGTGAGCGTCAGGTCTTGGAGCGTATTGTGGCTGGACGCCTTAATAAACAGATTGCTGACGATCTGAGCATTTCGATCAAAACGGTTGAGGCACACCGTGCCAACATTATGGAGAAGCTCAACGTTAATACCGTTGCAGACCTCTTGCGCTTAGCATTGTCCTGATCGTCCCATGCCAGCACAACTGATTGATGGCAATCAACTGTCGAAGCGATTGCGCGCAGAGATTGCAGCGCGTGCCGCAATCCTTACTGCCAAAGGTGTTCGTCCCGGTCTAGCTGTGATCGTGGTGGGTGATGACCCCGCAAGTCAGGTGTATGTTCGTAACAAGGTCAAGGCTTGTGAAGATGTTGGTTTTCATTCGGTACTAGAGCGCTACCCAGCCGAATTAGACGAAGCTCAATTACTTGCCCGCATTGCAACCCTCAATGCAGACCCTAGTATTCATGGGATTTTGGTGCAACTTCCTTTACCCAAACATATTTCAGCTGATCGTGTTCTAGAAGCAATTGCGTCAGAAAAAGATGTCGATGGTTTTCATGTTGCTAACGCTGGTGCATTAATGGTTGGTGCTCCACTATTTAAACCATGCACTCCCTATGGCTGCATGAAAATGCTCGAAAGTATTGAATACCCCTTACGAGGTGCTCGTGCAGTTGTCATTGGTGCCTCAAATATCGTTGGTAAACCCATGGCAATGCTTTTATTGCAAGCCGGGGCAACGGTGACTATCTGTAATAGTAAAACCCGAGATTTAAGCGCTCATACCAAAGATGCAGATGTCCTTGTTGTAGCCACTGGAAAGCCCAAGATGATTACCGGAAATATGGTGAAACCAGGATCGGTTGTAATCGATGTGGGTATTAATCGACTTCCTGATGGCAAATTATGTGGTGACGTTGATTTTGATACTGCCAAGTACGTTGCTGGCTGGATCACCCCTGTCCCAGGTGGCGTTGGCCCCATGACCATCACCATGCTTCTCATGAATACCCTTGAGGCTGTTGAGCGCAGCATGAAGCCTGCGAGTAAATTAACCTGACTACCTTCTAAATAAAAGCTTCCAAGCCTTTATTTTTAAGTATCGATAGTAATTTTAAGGATGGTCCACTTGGTCTTTTTTCACCAGACTCCCATTTTTGAATAGTAGACGCGCTTGTGTTTAGCACAATTGCAAATACAGCTTGACTGAGACGCTCTCTGGTTCGTAATTGTTTAATTGCTTTTGGCTGTAATGACTTTACCTCTAAAGTTTTTAAAGCTTCAAATGAAGTAATCTGCTTTTTACTAATCACACCTGCTTTTTTTAGGTCAAAGAAGATTTCCTGCATCTCTTCAATGATCCTACTTTTATTTTTAGATTTAGTCATATTTAACCTCAAACAAATATTTTTGACTCATTAGGCTAAAGAGTTGTTCATTTGATAAATTCAATAAGAATTCAGAAATTTTTAGGAGATAAAGCAGTTCATTATTATCAATATTTAATTTATCTGTCTTACTAAAGACAAAAATAAAAAATATATGTTTACTTATTTTCGTTGCAAGAATTGTTCTTAGCCCCTGACTCTTTCCTCTATTGCCAATTGCCACTCTCTTTTTAAATAAATTTCCCCCAAGATTTGCTTCGTACAATCCTTCTTCAATTTCTTGTGCAGCTTTAATTAAAGCTTGATCGCTTAACCCCAACTTATTGAATATTTTATTAAATGTTTTTGTCTTAAAGATACGTTTTTTACTCATTTCTAACTATATCACTAAGTGATATAGATATCAAGCATACATATTACCAAATCCCCTAAAATTCAATCATGAAATATTTAAGATATTCGAGTAAGCTACTACTATGAATGCTCCTACACCTATTACAGCTTTTGATACACAAAATCCTCTCCTTTCTTTTGGTCGAGGTATTGCGCAGTACGATGCCATCCGCCCCGAGCAGATCGCTCCAGCGATTGAATATCTTTTAAATACTTGCGAATCCGCAGTTTCTAAAGCGGTAAATCTTGCAACTCCTGCAACTTGGCATGATCTTGTTGAACCGCTTGAGGATGCTACAGAGCAATTAGGTCGCTCTTGGGGTGTTGTGTCGCACCTGAATGCTGTCGCCGATACCCCCGAGTTAAGAGCAGCTTATGGTGCGATGCTGCCAAAGGTAACCGCATTCTTTGCTAATCTTGGACAAAACTTAGAACTCTATCAACGTTATAAAGAGTTGCGCAATAGTTCTTCTTTTGCAGATTTATCGATTGATCAAAAGAAAGTCATTGAGAACTCGCTGCGAGACTTTCGTTTGGGGGGTGCTGAGCTACCCGATGATCAAAAGCCGCGCTTTGCTCAAATACAAGATGAACAAGCGGTATTGGCAAAAGCATTTTCGGATCATGTCCTTGATGCGACCGATTCATTTGTTCATTTAGTGACCAAGGTTGAAGATCTTGCCGGCTTGCCAGAAGATGCAATTGCAGCTGCAGCGGCTACTGCCGAACAAAAAGGTTTACAAGGCTGGGCTTTTACCCTTCACTTTCCATCTTATTACCCCGTTCAACAGTATGCAGAGAATCGAGATCTAAGACGCCTACTTTACGAGGCTTATGTAACTCGCGCTTCTGAATTAGGTCCTAAATATGGTCGTGGCAATCTGGATTGGGATAACACCCAAAATATGATTGAGCAATTACGCTTACGTTCTGAAGAAGCAAAGATGCTCGGGTTTACCAACTATGCGGCACTTAGTCTTGCCCCAAAGATGGCAAAAGATGTCGCTGAGGTTGATACATTCTTAACCGACTTTGCAAAACGAGCTAAACCTTTTGCAGAGAAAGATTGGAAAGAACTTCAAGAGTTTGCTCACAATACGCTTGGTCTTTTGGATGGGGTTGAACCCTGGGATATGGCTTTTGTCTCTGAAAGGCTAAAGCAGGAGCGTTATGCATTCTCAGAAAATGAACTCAAACAATACTTTCCTCTACCCAAAGTGTTAGAAGGTTTGTTTAAGGTGATCGAGACCTTATTCTCCGTCAAAATTAAGCCGGCATCATTACCGACGTGGCATGCAACTGTTGAGTCCTTTGAGATTATGAATGCTAAGCATCAAACAGTTGCTTATTTCTATCTTGACCCGTACGCACGTCCTGGCAAGCGAGGTGGTGCATGGATGGATGATGCCCGTGGACGCCGAGTATTGAGTAATGGTGAAGTGCAAATACCAGTTGCGTATTTGGTCTGTAATTTTGCTGCTCCTGTTGAAGTTAATGGTCAAACAAAACCTCCAACGATTACTCACGATGATGTGATTACTCTCTTTCATGAAAGTGGTCATGGCCTGCATCATCTACTCACTCAAGTTGGCGCCCTAGGTGTATCCGGAATCAATGGTGTTGAATGGGATGCCGTTGAGCTTCCAAGCCAGTTTATGGAGAACTTCTGTTGGGAGTGGGAAGTATTACAAGGAATGACCGCCCACGTTGATACAGGACAACCGCTGCCACGTTCTTTGTTTGACAAAATGCTAGCAGCCAAAAACTTTCAAAACGGTCTAACGACCATGCGTCAGTTGGTTTTCTCATTAACCGATTGGCGTTTACATTCTCGGTTTGATGCAGACAAGGCACAAGGCCAAGCTGTACTCGACCTGGCTCGAGAGATTAATAATCAATTCCACGTAATTCCGCAAGCATCAATCTCACGTTGGCCAAACACCTTTAGTCATATTTTTGCCGGTGGCTATGCGGCAGGCTATTACAGCTACAAATGGGCTGAGGTTCTCTCTGCGGATGTTTACTCAGCGTTTGAAGAAGCTGCCAAACTTCGTGGAAGCGTACTGGATACCGAAACAGGTATTCGTTATCGTAAAGAGATACTTGAAGTGGGTGGAAGTCGCTCTGCTGCAGACTCATTCATCGCTTTCAGAGGTCGAGCCCCTCAAATCGATGCGTTACTGCGTCATGGTGGTTTGATTACTGCACATTAATGATTTAGTAATAACTTGGTAATCAGTATTACTTACTAATCTCAACAATCACTGGGGCGTGATCAGAAGGCTGCTCCCAGCCACGCGGTGTCTTATCGATTGTGCTTGCAATGCACTTCTCTTTGAGTTCTTTACTCAGAAAGATGTGATCAATCCGTAGCCCCGCATTGCGTCTGAATGCCATCATGCGGTAATCCCACCAACTATAGGATTTGGGAGCCTGCTCAAACAATCGATATGAATCCGATAATCCTAGTTCTAGTAGTTTCTGAAATGCATCGCGCTCTTGGGGAGACACCAGATTTTGCCCCTCCCAAACTTTCGGATCATGAACGTCTTGATCTTCAGGAGCAATATTAAAGTCACCCAGTAAAGCAAGTCTTGGATGGCTCTTTAGCTCTGCGCTCAACCACGTCCTAAGAGCATTGAGCCAGTTGAGTTTGTAAACAAACTTATCGCTTGCAGGATCTTGTCCATTCGGAAAATAAGCGCTAATGATTCGGATTGGCGGACTTTCTTTGAAAGTAACAGTCGCTGCAACAATTCGTTGTTGCTCATCCGTAAAGTTTGGAATATTTTTGCTTACCTTCAAAAAGGCGGTCTCAGGATCGCTGTGGAGTGATGCAAGCGCACTTTTACGAACCAGTATGGCAACACCGTTATAGGTTTTCTGACCGTTTGTTAAGCTTAGGTAACCAGTAGATTCAAGTTCACGATGCGGGTATTTATCATCCGTGAGTTTGAGTTCTTGCAAACATAGAGCATCGATGGGTGTGTTTGCTTTTGATTGAGAATCCAGCCACTGAATCACGTGCGGCAAACGAACCTTAATGGAATTAACATTCCACGCAGCAAGGCGAATCGATTGTTTAGAAGACATATCTGGATTGTAAATGCCAGATATGTCTACTCATTAAGCGTCGATATCGAGTTCTTGAAGTTTGCGTGTAATGGTATTGCGCCCTATCCCTAAACGCGTTGCAGCCTCAACCTTGCGGCCACGTGTTACCTCCAGGGCAGCCATTAATACTGATTTCTCAAATTTGGCTAACAAGGAATCGAACACTTTATCTTGATTATCTTGCAGCATCTTGACCGCTAAGCGATGTAAAGTACCCTCCCAATCCGGAGATCGTGATCCAATCACGCTCTCTACAGCAGCTGGCATTGTGGGCGAGGCACTTGTTACAGAACTGCTATTTGTTACGGGCGCATTTGCAGAGAGCAATAAATCCTCAGGCAAATCATTTACCCCAACAATCGTCGAGGGTGACATTACAGTCATCCAATGACATAAGTTCTCGAGTTGACGTACGTTTCCGGGAAAAGTCATCTGACTAATTGCTTTAATGGCATCATCCGATAAACGTTTGGCTTCAACCCCAAGGGATTTAGCGCTCGTGGTCATAAAGTGTCTAGCAAGCGCTGGAATATCTTCAGAGCGCTCCCGTAATGCTGGTAGGCGTATACGAATTACATTGAGCCGGTGTAAGAGATCCTCACGAAATAATCCTTGTGAGACACGAGCCTCAAGGTTTTGGTGGGTAGCAGCAATGATGCGCACATTAGCCCGTATTGGGTCATGACCGCCAACACGGTAGTAATGCCCATCGGATAGCACACGTAATAAGCGAGTTTGCAGATCAAACGGCATATCGCCAATCTCATCTAAAAATAAGGTACCACCCTCGGCCTGTTCAAATCGACCCCTGCGCAAGGCTTGGGCACCAGTAAACGCTCCACGCTCATGGCCGAATAACTCAGACTCTAAAAGATCTTTTGGTATTGCCGCAGTATTTAGTGCAATAAATGGTCCTTTGGCGCGAGGGCTATGTTTATGAAGAGCATGCGCGACCAACTCTTTACCGGTTCCAGACTCACCAGTGATTAAAACGGTCACTTGGGATTGCGATAGTCGACCAATTGCTCGAAAGACCTCTTGCATTGCAGGCGCCTGACCAATAATCTCTGGCGCTTCTTGGAGCCAGGCTTGTGACTCTTTATTAGGATTTGGTGCGCGCTTACCCTCACTCACAGCTCGATGAATTAACTCCACCGCTTTATCAATATCAAACGGTTTTGTTAAATACTCAAACGCACCACTCTGAAAGGATGAAACTGCCGACTCAAGATCCGAATACGCGGTCATGATGATGACCGGTAGATTTGGATGGCTTGCTTTTACATGCTGGAGCAAATCAATACCATTGCCACGTGGCATCCGAATATCCGAGATCAAGACTTCAGGGGATTCCTTCTCAAGGGCATTGAGAACATCGTTTGGATTGCTAAAGCTTCGATGCGGGATCTTCTCCCGACTCAAGGCTTTCTCAAGCACCCAACGTATGGATTGATCGTCATCAACGATCCAAATTGGTTTCATCATGCCACCATCTCCTGCTTCCGATAAGGAATCTGAATATGAAAATCCGTATGGCCCGGACTACTGTCACAGGCAATAAATCCCTGGTGTTGCTGCACAAATGTTTGGGCTAGCGTTAAACCTAAACCACTACCCCCTTCACGACCAGATACCAGGGGAAAGAAAATGCGCTCACGTATCTCGTCGGGTATACCAGGGCCGTTATCAATCACATGTAAATCCAAAGCGAGTTTGTGTCGTTGTTTAGCAATCGTGACCGAGCGTGCTACGCGTGTTCGCAACTCAATTTGGGCGGTACCCCGACGAATCTCATCGCTGAGTGCTTGTGCAGCGTTATGGACAATATTGAGAACCGCTTGTATCAATTGTTCTTGATCACCTAAGATTTCTGGGAGGCTGGTATCGTAATTACGAATAATTCTGAGACCCTGTGGAAACTCGGCAAGTACCAGACTGCGAATTCGTTCTAAGACCTCATGAATATTTAAGGGCTCCATCGTATGGGCTTTACGATGTGGCGCTAGCAAGCGATCAACAAGGGTTTGCAGACGATCGGATTCTTTAATAATTACTTGGGTGTATTCCCGTAAACCCTTTTCGGGAAGCTCAAACTCCAAAAGTTGTGCAGCACCACGAATACCACCGAGTGGATTTTTAATCTCATGCGCCAAATTACGCATTAATTGCTTATTAGCTTCGACTTGATGCGATACACGTTCATCGCGCTCACTTCGTAACTGCTGATCGATTGGGAACCACTCCATCATCATGAGCGTAGGATCTTCCAGCATCGCAATCACGACATGTACCGCAAGTGGCTCACGGTATATTTTTCCGGGAACAGAATATAAAACGAGTTCTTGCCGTTGTGCCGCAGCACGCCCAGCAAAGACCTCGTCAATCATATGATTAAGAGATTGATTCTCACCAAATAAATCAAATAAGGTAAGCCCTTTTAGGCTCTTGCGAGATACATCAAGGGAGGCCTCTGCAGCAGTATTTGCATAAACCAAATCTTTTGTTGCACCTACAAATACCAACACGGAGTTTGGCATCTGATCGAGCATGCTCGAAACAAAAGGGGCTGCTGATGTCGCAACAGCAGCCGCCCCTAGATTTAATGGATTACGCAACATTGAGCGCGCAACCAATCAAATAATTACAGCGAGTAGTACATATCAAACTCGATTGGATGCGTGGTCATTCTGAAACGGGTTACCTCTTCCATCTTCAGATCAATATAGGCATCCAACATCGAATTTGTGAACACACCACCGCGGGTCAAGAACTCGCGATCCTTGTCCAAGCACTCCAACGCTTGATCTAAGCTATGGCATACGGTTGGGATCTTTGCATCTTCCTCAGGAGGCAGATCGTATAAGTTCTTATCAGCAGCTTCACCCGGATGAATCTTATTCTGCACACCATCTAAACCAGCCATCAACAAGGCAGAGAATGCCAAGTATGGGTTCGCTAATGGATCAGGGAAGCGGGTTTCAATACGACGGCCTTTTGGATTAGCCACGTATGGGATACGAATCGATGCTGAACGGTTACGTGCAGAGTATGCCAATTTCACAGGTGCCTCAAAGCCAGGAACCAAACGCTTATAGGAGTTCGTACCAGGGTTGGTAATCGCATTTAGTGCACGCGCATGCTTAATGATGCCGCCAATGTAATAGAGAGCGAACTCGGACAAACCAGAGTAGCCATTACCTGCAAACAAGTTCTCACCGTTTTTCCAAACGGACTGGTGAACGTGCATACCAGAACCGTTATCGCCAACAACAGGTTTTGGCATAAAGGTTGCAGTCTTGCCATAGGCATGCGCAACGTTTTGCACAACGTATTTTTGCCAGATGGTCCAGTCAGCGCGCTGTACAAGAGTGCTGAACTTGGTACCTAATTCGTTTTGGCCTTCACCAGCAACCTCGTGGTGATGGACTTCAACAGGAATACCAAGCGACTCAAGAATCAAGCACATCTCAGAGCGCATATCTTGGAAGGTATCGACTGGTGCGGTTGGGAAATAGCCACCTTTTTTGTTAGGACGATGACCGGTATTACCACCTTCAAAATCAAGACCTGATGACCATGGTGCCTCTTCCGAATGAATCTTTACCGAGCAACCCTGCATATCGACGTTCCACTGCACGCCATCAAATACAAAGAACTCTGGCTCTGGACCAAAGTATGCAGCATCACCTAGACCAGAGCTCTTCAAATAAGCTTCGGCACGCTTTGCAATTGAACGTGGGTCGCGGTCGTAACCTTTACCATCAGAAGGCTCAATCACATCGCAGGTTAGAACCAAGGTTGGCTCTTCATAAAAAGGATCTACATATGCGGCTGTTGGATCAGGCATCAACAACATATCGGATGCTTCAATTCCTTTCCAACCTGCAATTGAAGAGCCGTCAAACGCATGACCACTCTCAAATTTATCTTCATTAAACGCCGAGATAGGTACGGATACATGTTGCTCCTTACCTTTGGTATCTACGAAGCGGAAGTCAACGAAAGTACATTCTTTCTCTTTGACTAATTTCATTACGTCTGCGACGGTCTTGGTCATGCAACTCTCCTCTATGAATAGTTAACTGAGTTCAGGAACAACATGGTTTAGCCATGCTTACAACGATCTAAAACATGAATTGAACTTTACTCGTGCAGAAATGCACTATTGTGATATTTTGCACTATTTTGGTGAAAATATAGGCTTATTAGCCTATTATGCCCTATATAAGTGCAAAAATAAGGTTTTATTGGTGAATATAAACCTCAAAGCCGAGATCAGCGGTGCCCTTTTTGAGCCTTTCTAGGGCTTGTGGAACTAAATCAGCATCACCTTTTACACCCAACTCAATATGGCGTTTAGCAAACACCCCTCCCCGAATTGGATCACCAACAGAAGGCAAGCTAAATACCTTTAAACCCTTGAACTCGTCTTCCACCGATTCCATCAGCGGAGTGAGGGTTGATTCAATCCCGCTGGGAACAATAAAACTTTGTTCAAGCCAATTGCGTTGATGAAATAAATTTGCATAGTGTTCATCCAAACACCAAGCCATCATAGGCGATGCCATGACTGGAAAGCCAGGGAAAAAATGATGTTCCTGTATCCGAAAACCGGGTATCAGGTTATAGGGATTAGGAATAATCTCACTACCAATCGGAAACTCACCCATCTTATAACGATGTTGGTTCTCAGGACGGTTTAAATCAGCCTTAATCGGATCGCCCTCCGC
>JACCDI010330195.1_pt1 | contig 13627 bp, 13 predicted proteins | sample 7442791 | NCBI WGS metagenome assembly JACCDI01 (sample SAMN15323434, study PRJNA562643) | freshwater metagenome | isolation source: river surface water | place: USA:Blue River Watershed | collected 2017-08-15
GATCACGCGGCCCGCCTTCCCACAGGGAGCGATCCGACGCATGGAACGCCGCGTGATGGCCGAATTCGGCCAACACCGGCATCCGCAGCGTCAGGCGCTCCGTGCTCAAGGTCGGGGCAATTGTCATCCCCGCCCCCCGGCATTATGCCGCCAGACATTCACAGGTGGTGGATAGGGGCACGCCGCATCTGCGTCCAGCACAGCACCCAATGCCGCCGCAAGCCGGTTCGATCTGTCATTGTCCGGGTTCACATAGCTGACGGCGGTGCGATGGGGCGTCGTGGCAAAGAACCAATCGCGCGCGGCAACGGCGGCTTCCCGCGCCAGCCCTTGCCCTTCATCAGCCGCATCCCACAGGTTCCATGCCAATTCCGGCTCCGGATGGCTGTCCGGGAAATACGGACCTGCCAGCCCGATCCCCGCATCCTCGCCGCGACGGGTGATGACAAACATCGAAAACCCCTGCCGGTCCCATTGGCGGTCCAGTTCCGGCCATTCGTTCACGGCATCATCTGCCGTCCACGGCCCGCCCATGAAAACCGTGCGCGCGCTGGTCCAGAACGCGGCAAAGGCGTTCAGGTCCGTCCCGGCAGGACGGCGCAGCGTCAAACGCGCGGTATGGAGGACCGGCGACAAGCTCATTTCTTCCGCATCAGCCCCGACAAGCCCGACGGCAACGTCATCCCACGCGGCATGCCGCCAAGGCCCGGCATCCCGCCAAGCCCTTGCTTCATGCCCTTGGCGGCCTCTTCCAACTGTTCGGGCGTCATCTTGGACGGATCGGGCAGACCGCCCTTGCCCATCATCTGCTTGAGGGCCTGCTTCATCATGCCGCCCTTGCCCATCTTCTTCATCATCTCGGCCATCTGTTTGTGCTGCTTCAGCAAGCGGTTCAGATCGGCCACCTCCAGCCCGGCCCCCGCCGCGATCCGCTTTTTGCGGGACGCTTGCAGCATGTCCGGGTTGGCGCGTTCCTTCTTGGTCATCGAGTTGATCAGCGCGATCTGGCGGCGCAGCATCTTGTCGTCGCTCCGGGCCTCTTCGGCCTTTTTCGCCATGCCACCCATGCCGGGTAGCATCCCCATCAGGCCCGACATCCCGCCCATCTTGATCATCTGCTCAAGCTGCATCTTCAGGTCGTTCATGTTGAACAGACCCTTGGCAAAGCGCTTGGCCATGCGTTCGGCTTGCTCAGCCTCGAAGGTCTCCTGCGCCTTCTCGACAAGGGCGACGATATCGCCCATCCCAAGGATGCGCCCCGCCACACGCTCGGCCTCGAAGGTCTCCAGCGCGTCCATCTTCTCGCCCAGGCCGACGAAGCGGATGGGCTTGCCGGTGATCGCACGCATCGACAGCGCCGCACCGCCACGACCGTCGCCATCCATCCGCGTCAGGACGACGCCCGTGATGCCGACCTTGCCGTCAAACTCGGCCGCGACGTTCACCGCGTCCTGACCGGTCAGACCGTCGACGACCAGCAGCGTCTCACGCGGCTGGGCGATGTCACGGACGGCCTGCACCTCATCCATCAACACTTCGTCGATGTGCAGACGGCCAGCGGTATCCAGGAACAGCACATCATAGCCGCCCATCGCGGCCTGCGTCTTGGCGCGGCGTGCGATCTGAACCGCCGACTCGCCCTTGACGATGGGCAGGCTGTCCACACCGATCTGCGTGCCAAGGATGGCCAACTGCTCCATCGCCGCTGGACGGTTGGTGTCAAGGCTGGCCAGCAGCACCCGCTTGCCGTTGCGATCCTTCAACCTCTTGGCCAGCTTGGCCGTGGTCGTGGTCTTGCCCGAGCCTTGCAGACCGACCATCAGCACCGTCGCGGGCGGGTTGTCGATCTTCAGCGCGTCAGGTTCACCGTCGCCGGCCAGCACGCGCACCAATTCGTCATGGACGAACTTGACCACCATCTGCCCCGGGGTGATCGACTTCGTGACCGCCGCACCCGTGGCCTTGTCCTGAACGCGCTTGATGAAATCGCGCGCCACAGGCAGGGAAACGTCGGCCTCCAGCAGGGCCACGCGCACTTCGCGCAGGGCGGCCACCACATCGGCCTCGGTCAGCGCGCCCGCCTTGGTCAGGCGGTCGAATACACTGCCCAGACGTTCTGACAGGCTCTCGAACATGGCGCACTCCGTTTTTTCAGCGATCAGGCCCCGATATGGGACCGGCGAGGGTCAGGCCCAAGCCCAAAGCGAAACAGCACCCGTGGGCGCAACGCGCTGACGGATGGCGATCCCGGCCTTGGCCATGGGACCGGAAGCGAGCAGGCCTCCGGGGAATTCCGGGTCGCGTTACGCCTTTGGCGCGCCAGAGTCAAGCCGACGCCACCGCGCATTCCCCCTTGCGGCGCGGCGCGGGATGCGGCCAGATACCCGCCAAAGGCCGCGACTTAGACGCGACCCAGACCGGCGACAGGACCAATTCGCATGGGCATCGACACCTGGGACGAAATCCGCACCGCCTATCAGGTCGCCCGCCTGGGCACCGTCTCTGGCGCGGCAGAGGTGCTGGGGGTCCACCACGCCACCGTCATCCGTCACATCGACGCGCTGGAAAAACGGCTGGGCACGCGGCTGTTTCAACGCCACGCCCGGGGCTACACGCCAACCGAAGCCGGGCAAGACCTGCTGTCGGTCGCACAGATGACCGATGAGCAATTCGCCCAGCTCGCCAGCCGGATCAAGGGCTTCGGCGAGACCGTGGCCGGTGAGCTGACCGTGACCGCCATCACCGGCATGGCCGATCTGATCGCGCCAGTCTTTGCCCGGTTCCAGCAAGACCACCCCGATGTGATCATCCGCTTCCTGACAGACCTGCGCGTGTTCCGGCTGGACTATGGCGAGGCGCATGTCGCCATCCGCGCCGGCAACATGCCCGAAGAGCCCGACAATGTGGTGCAGCCGCTGGCCCGGCTGCGGACCGCCCTTTATGCCGCCCCCGCCTACATCGACCGCCACGGGCGGCCCAAGGACGAAGCCGACCTGATCCACCACCGTTTCATCGGCACTGACAATCCCGAAAGCCGCGCCCCCTTTGCCCGGTGGATGCACGCCAGCCTGCCGCGCGATGTGGTGACCTTCCGCGCCAGTGAGCCCCCGGCGATGGAGGCGGCGGTGACCAGCGGTGTCGGCCTTGGCTTTCTGACCCTGCATGCCGCGCGCCGACACCCCGACCTGATCGAGGTGATGCCGACCCGCCCCGAATGGGACGCGCCCTTGTGGATCGTCACCCATGTCGACCTGCACCGCACCCGCAAGGTGCAGGCCTTTCTCGCCGCGCTGAAAGAGGCGGCCAAGGGTTGGGATCTGTGACGCTCACCCCCTCGCTGCGCGGCCATCTGGCGATGCTGCTGTTTTCGGCGCTGGTGGCGGGATCCTTCTCGCTGGGCTCCATGGCCGCGCCCTTTGTTGATCCGATGGCGCTGACGGCGCTGCGCTTTCTGCTGGCGGGGGCGCTGGTGGGTATCGCGGCTCATCTCACCGGCACGCTGCGGCGGTCGATGCTGGCGGCTCCGTGGCGCTACCTGATCCTCGGCATGCTGCTGGCGGCGTATTTCGTTCTGATGTTTCAGGGTCTCAACACCGCCGAGGCAGTCTCGACCTCCGCCGTCTTCACCCTGACGCCGCCGATGGCCGCCCTCTTCGGCTGGTTCACCCTGCGCCAGCGCACCACGCCGCGCATGGCGCTGGCGTTGGTGATCGGCGCAATCGGCGCGCTCTGGGTGATCTTCCGCGCCGATCTTCACGCCCTGCTCAACCTGCATGTCGGCAAGGGCGAGGCGATCTTCTTCTTCGGCTGCGTCTCCCATGCGCTTTACGCGCCGCTGGTGCGCAAGTTCAACCGGGGTGAACACCCCGTCGCCTTCACCTTCGGGATGCTGGTCGCGGGTTGGCTCGCGCTCAGCCTTGCCGGGTGGCCCGCCATCCGCGCCACCGACTGGGTGGCCCTGCCCGGCATCGTTTGGATCACGCTGGTCTATGTCGCGGTGGCGGCCAGCGCGATGACCTTCGTGCTGCTGCAATACGCCGCCCTGCGCCTGCCGTCGGCGAAAGTGATGGCCTATACCTATCTCGTGCCAAGCTGGGTGATCCTGTGGGAAATCGCGCTGGGCCGCGGCACACCGCCCGTCGCCATCCTCTTGGGCGTCGGACTGTCAATCCTCGCCCTCACCTTGCTCCTGAAAGACGAAGGACAGGGCTGACCCTTCCCCTGCCCCTTCCCCGTTGCGCAAATATCCCGCCGGGGGAGTCGCCCGGCCTGCCGGGCGACGGGGGCCGCGCAGGCCCCCCGCGCTTTGTCCTGCGCCCTGCGCAGGGCAAAGCTTGCAGCGTGCGGGAAAGGCCCATGGGCCTTTCCCGCGCCGCCAGATCACCGTCGCAGCGCTCAGATCAACCCGTCGGGCAGCAGCGCCTCGGGCATGTTCTGATAGCTGACCGGGCGCAGCCAGCGGCGGATGGACATCGTGCCGACCGAAGTCGCACCGAAGTTGGTGCTGGCGGGATAGGGGCCGCCGTGAACCATGGCGTCGCAAACCTCGACCCCGGTCGGGAAGCCATTGGCCAGCACGCGGCCCGCCTTGCGCTCCAGCACCGGCATCAGGGCGCGGGCATGGTCGGTGTCGCTCGCATCCATGTGCAGGGTGCAGGTCAACTGCCCCTCAAGGCTTCGGGCGATGGCCTGCATCTGCTCAAAGTCGCGGACGCGGACGATCAGACCAAGGGGTCCGAACACCTCTTCGCCCAGAGCGTGGTTGGCCAGCCAGTCATCGCCAGAGACCTCGAACAGATAGGGCGTCGCATTCCTCTGGTCGCACATGCTGGTCAGCACCGCCTGCACGCCTGCCGTTCCGGCAATTCGGTCGCGGCCCGCACGATAGGCCTCGGCGATGCCATCGGTCAGCATGACTTGCGGGCCGACCTGCGCCACCGCCGCCTTGGCCGCGTCGATGAAGGCCTGCGCCTCAGGCCCGTCGATCACCACCGCGATGCCCGGATTGGTGCAGAACTGCCCGGCCCCCATGGTGAGCGACCCGCTCCACCCTGTCGCGATCGCTGCCCCGCGCGCCGCCAGCGCCTGCGGCAACAGGAACATCGGGTTCACCGAGCCAAGCTCGCCAAAGAACGGGATCGGATGGGGCCGCCGCGCGCAGAGGTCAAACAGCGCCCGCCCTCCGGCCAAGGACCCGGTGAAGCCCACCGCCTGAATCAGCGGGTGCTGCACGAGGCTTTCGCCCACATCGCGCTTGCCGCCCTGGATCAGGCTGAACACACCCGGATGCAGACCCAGCGCCTTGATCGCCGCATCCACCGCCTGTGCCACGATCTCGCCGGTGCCGGGATGGGCGGAATGGCCCTTCACCACCACGGGGCACCCCGCCGCCAAGGCCGAGGCGGTGTCACCGCCCGCGGTCGAAAAGGCCAAGGGGAAGTTCGACGCCCCGAACACCGCCACCGGTCCGATGGGACGCTGGATCAGCTTGATGTCCGGACGTGGCAAGGGTTTGCGGTCGGGCAGTGCTGCGTCGTGACGGGGGTCGAGATACTCCCCCTTGCGGATATGGGACGCGAACAGGCGCAATTGCCCCGTGGTCCGCCCCCGCTCGCCCTCCAGACGCGCAGCGGGCAGGCCGGTTTCCGAGGTGCCGATCTCCGTGATCTCTGCCCCGCGGGCCTCGATCTCATCGGCGATGCGCTCAAGGAACGCGGCCCGCGCATCGCGCGACAGGGCGGAAAACGACCAGAACGCCGCTTCCGCCGCCTGCACCGCCGCATCCACATGGGCGGGCGTGCCCACCGCATAGTTCCGTGCCTCGCCATGCGCGGGGCTGGACCGGAAGGTCGCCTCACCCGCCACCCATTCGCCCGCGATCAGATGTTTCCCGGTCAGCATAGCCGCCTCCTTGTCTTTCCGATGTCGCGCCAGAGATGACGTGGTCCCAGTCGGTTTGTCGAGGGGGGAGGCGCTTTCTGTTGCGCTTCCGGTTCTGCGCTGCTCCACGATCTTCAGCAGACCGGGCGGCAGGGGCGAGGCGTCACACTCGGCCTGAAGATAGATGTCCGCCAGCCGTCTTGAGGCGGCGGCTGCAGACTCCGGGTCTGAATTGGTTTGCTTGGGTGGTTAGGCCATGGATCTCGTCCTGACAAAGGATGTGCGCACGGCGAGTTGCGCTGCGCCATGCCAGCGCGCCTCGGAACGGCAGGGTCAAGGCGCGCAGGAGCGTTGCACGTGCGACGCCGCCAACTGATCATGTGTCTGGGGGTGTTTATGGCGGACCCGGAGCGATTCGAACGCCCGACCCTCAGATTCGTAGTCTGATGCTCTATCCAGCTGAGCTACGGGTCCGTCTTGAGGGCAGCATGTAGGGCCACTCGCCGGAGGGCGCAAGGGCAAAAATGTCGGGCGGGTGAAAGTTTATCGCGCCGCCGCCAAAGGGCGTGATGAACCACATGTCGCAAGCGGGGGTTTCACACCCCCGCACCCCCGTGGGATATTTGGTCAGAGAAAACCGGCGCAGGCCAAGGGGTTCGCCGGGCTAGCCCTCTTCGGCCATGCCAAGGCGCTTGGGCAGGCGGATCAGGAATTCGGTGCCGTCCTCGTCGCTGCGGGCCAGATCCAGCCGTCCGCCATGGCCGCGCACCAGTTCGGCGGCGATGGCAAGGCCAAGCCCGGTGCCGCCCTTGCGCGCCCCGCCCTGAAAGGCAGAGAAGAGATGTTCGCGCGCCTTGGGCGGCAGGCCGGGGCCGGTGTCGCCCACGCGGATCCACCAGTCGCGCTCGTCCTCGCCGCCCGACAGTTCGATCGTCCCGCCCTGCCCCGTCGCCTCGATCGCCTGCCGCGCGTTGCGGACAAGGTTGGTCAGCACGCGGTAAAGCTGCTCGCCGTCGGCCCGGATCACCAGACCGGCGGGGATGTCGATCAACCCGGTCACGGTGGACTCGCCGGCCAGCCCCTCGGCCTCGGCCACCTCATCGACCAGCAGGCGCAGCGGCAGGCGTTTGAGCTGCGGCGGCGGTTCTTCGGCCTTGCCGAAGGCGAGGGTTGATTCGCACAAGGACACGGCGCGCGAGATGGAGCTGATCAGTTTGGGCGCGGCGCGGGCGGTGACGGGATCGGCGCTTTGCTCCAGCCGGTCGGCCACCAATTGCGCCGTGGTCAGGATGTTGCGCAGGTCGTGGCTGATCTTGGCCACCGCGCCACCCAGTTGCGCCAGCCGCTCCTTTTGCCGCAGCGCGCCGGTCAGTTGCACCTGCATGGATTCCAGCGCCTCTTCGGCGACGCGCAATTCCACCACCCCGGCCGAGGGCGAGATGACCCGACGCGCATCTTCAGGGGCTTCGGCATAGGCCTGCATGTGCAAGACCACCCGCCGGATCGGACCGACCAGCAGCCGTTGCACCGCAAGGAACAGCAAAAAGGCCGTGACGACAGAGATCAGCGCCGACAGGAACAGGATGCGCAGCCCATATTCGACCATGGCCTTGCGCAGGGGCGCGGTTTCAACCGTGATTTCGATCAACAGCCCCGCATCCTGAACCGGGTTGCCGATGACCCGGATGATCCGGTTTTCCGGGTCGGCCAGCACGCCCATCGCATCGCGGATCAGCTCCCACGGTCCGGCCAGACGCAAATCAAAGGTGTCATGAATCGGCGCAGGGATGGGAGAGGACAACACCAACTGCCGCACCTCGTCGCGGCGCAGGACGACGTTGAACACCTCGGCGTTTTTCAGCAGTTCGGTCTCAAGGTCGGCGCTGATGGATTGATCCGACGCCAAGAGCGCCAATGAGGCGATCTGCGCCTTTTCCAGCTTCAACAGCAGGTAATCCGCCCGGAACCTTGCGATCGAGGGGACAAAGATCAAGACCTCGGCCAGCATGACAAAGGCGGCGGTCAGAAGCAGGAACCGCCCTGACAGGGTGTTGAAGAACCCTCCTTTTGACCGCTTCACAGGCCGCCCCCGTTTCCCCGCCCAACCTGCGCGGATCAGGGCAACAGGCGCTGCACCAGCCGCACCCAGCCCTTCAACGCAGGGTTATCAAACAGTTTAGGGGAAAAATAGGCACCCGCTGCGCGTTTTCCCAGTTCGGACAGCGTGGGATAGGGCAAAACAACCCCGGCCAGCGCGGAAAGTTTCAGCCGCGCCGATACGGCAAGGGTCAGGGGGGCGATCACCTCTCCGGCTTGTGCGCCCACCACGGTGGCACCGATGATGCGCCCCTTATGGGCGAGGACCTTGACGAAGCCCGTGGTCGCCCCTTCGGCAATGGCGCGGTCATTGCCCGCGTAATCGGCGCGCAGCACGGTCAGGGCGGTCCCGTAGGTCTTGCGCGCCTCGGCCTCGGTCGGGCCGACTTGCGCGAGTTCGGGATCGGTGAAGGTGACGCGGGGGATATGGTCGGCGCGCAGCGAGGCGGGCAGGCCAAGCACGGCGCGGCGGATCACCAGACCGGCATGATGGGCGGCAAGATGGGTGAACTGCCCCCGCCCCGCCGCATCGCCCACCGCCATCACGCGGCGGTTGGTGGTGGAGGTCAGATCATCACCCACCGTCACGCCCTGTGCCGTGAAGGCCACCCCGGCGGCGGGCAGGTCCAGACGGTCCAGCGCGGAGGCACGGCCTGCGGCGACAAGGAGGTGACTTCCGCTGACAGCGTTTCCATCGGCCAGATGCAGGGTCACGCCGCCTTCGGCACTGACCCGGGCCACGGCCTGCCCTTCGAGGATGGTCATCCCCTCGGCCCGCAGGCGGGCGGTGACCAGCGCCGCCGCCTCGGGGTCGTCGCGCGACAGGCAGCGTCCGGCCTCTACCACGGTGACCTCTGCCCCCAGTCGGCGATGGGCCTGCGCCATCTCCAGCCCGATGGGGCCGCCACCCAGAATCAGCAGATGGCGCGGACAGTCCCGCAGGGCGAAGATCGTCTCATTGGTCAGGGCGGTGACGCTGTCGATGCCGGGAAGGGGCGGGATCACGGCGCGCGAGCCGGTGGCGATGATGAAACGCCGGGCGCGGATCAGGGTCGGACCGGCCATCACCTCGGTCGGGCTGACAAAGCGGGCCCAATCACGAATGACGCGGACGCCCAGACCTTCGAACCGCTCTTGGCTGTCATGCGGGGCGATGGCCGCGATGGTGGCGGCGACATGGTCCTTGGCGGCGGCGAAATCGACCGTTGCCTGTCCCGTCACGCCAAAGCGCCCCCCGCGCGCGGCATGGGCGGCCTTGGCGGCGGCCAGCAGCGCCTTGGACGGCACGCAGCCCGCGTTCAGGCAATCGCCGCCCATCTCCCCGGCCTCGATCAGCACGACACGCGCGCCCATCTGCACCGCGCCCGCCGCGACGGACAGGCCGCCAGAGCCCGCGCCGATCACACAAAGATCCGTCTCGATCCGGTCCACCGTCACAACTCCTTCTTGCGCAGGCTGCGGATCAGGATCGGCAGCACGCCCAAGGCCACAAGTCCGACCACCGGCCCGACGACATAGGGTTCAAGGAACACCCCGAAATCCGGGGCGCCCCCGGTTTCAAACACCTCGCCCAGACCCGCCCCGATGGAGGTCAGCACCAAAGCGCCCGGGATGATTCCCACCGCCGTGGTCAGCGCGAAGCGATCCGCCCGGATGTTCAGCAGGGCCGGGATCAGATTGGCGGCAAAGAACGGGACGATGGGGGTGACGCGCATCAGGAACAACACCTCCCATTCATTGGCAGCGAGGGCGGCGCGCAGACGGGCGACCTTGCCGCCATGGGCGTCGATCTTGCGCGCCAAGGACGCGCCGAACCCGGCACGCACGGCCAGAAACAACAGGATGGCCCCCGTCGTCGCCCCGCCCAGATTGAAGAACACGCCGGGGAAAAGGCCAAAGAGGAAGCCGCCGGTCAGCGTCGCCACAGTCGCCCCCGGCAGGCTGAAGGCGACCAACAGGGTGTAGGCCGCCACGAACACCAGCACGCAGGCCGCATAGTGCGCGTCGCGAAAGGCCAGAAGGTCGGCGCGGTGCCGCGCCAAGGTCTCGAAGGTCAGCGCATCGCGGAACACCACCGCCCCCAAGACTGCGACGCCCAGCAGCGCCAGCGCCGGAATCATGCGCAGGCGCTGGCGGCGGGCCTCGATAGCTGGGTCGATGTCAGGGCGGGGTGTCGGGTGTTCCATCCTCCGATCATGGGCCGAAGTGTCGTCCTTGCGCCAGCCCGCATCACGTGGCCTTGATCGTCCTGCGGGCCTCGGCTTCCTTCCCCGCGTGACCTTGGCGCAGGGCAAGGCGGAATAGTTGGCCAAAAACCCGATTGCCCGCGTTGACTTGTCGGCAAACCCTCCCTAAAGAGCGGGCTTCGAATAGGAGTGGCGCTCGAATCCTCGGGGTTTCGCGCTGCGTTGTGATACGGAGAGCCGCGATGAAGCGCACTTACCAACCGTCGAACCTGGTCCGCAAGCGCCGCCACGGGTTCCGCGCCCGCATGGCGACCAAAGGTGGGCGTCTTGTCCTTGCAGCGCGTCGCGCCAAGGGCCGCAAGCGCCTGTCGGCCTGATCCCGTCTGCGGACCCGACGGGTCCGATCAAGGGGGACGACATGACACCGCCGGAGGAACCGGGCCAAGGCATCACCGCCGAAGCGTCCGTGGCGCCACCGGCGGTTTCGCTTTGCGCGCCGGGTGAAACGACCGACCAGACGCTGACCGTCCAGACCCTGCGCCATCGCAAGGATTTCCTGCGCGCGGCTTCGGCCCGGCGGCAGGGGACGGGTGGCTTTCTGTTGCAAGCGCGCCATCGCGATGACACCGATCCGTCGGTGCGCGTCGGCTTCACCGCATCCAAGAAAATTGGCAACGCCGTCTTTCGCAACCGTGCCAAACGGCGGTTGCGTGAGGTGGCGCGCGCCATCCTGCCCGCACTGGCCGTGCCGGGGTGGGATTATGTGCTGGTCGCCCGGCCGGGGGCCACGGTGGAGCGCGACTTCACCACCCTGCTGGACGACATGCGCGCCGCGATGCGCTCTGTCCATCGCGCGCCGAAATGACCCCGCTGGCCCGCGTCATCGCCCTGCCGGTGCGCGCCTATCGCCTGATCCTGTCGCCTTGGGTCGGGCACGGTTGCCGCTATCAACCCACCTGTTCGACCTATGCGCTTGAGGCGCTGGAGCGTCACGGCGGCCTGCGCGGCGGCTGGCTGACGGTGCATCGGCTCTGTCGCTGCCATCCCTGGGGCGGGCATGGCTATGATCCGGTGCCGGGTGCGGACCCGGAGTTTGACCGCACGCGCTAAGGCCGATCTGCCACCAAGATTTGGCGCAACGGTTCAGGCAACGAATTTGGTCACTGCTTCTCGAAGTAGATCGAGACATCGCCCAAGGTGATCCCCGCCCGCCGCATATAGGCGCGGTTGAACAGGCGGTCATCGGACAACTGCCACATCCAATCGTCAAAACTGACCCGCACCGTCCGCGCCTCGCCATTCGCCGCCGGGATCGGCAGGTCGATGCTGTATTGCCAGTTGAAGCGGTCGCCCTTCTCAATCCCCTTGGCCACACCGATCACGCCGGGGGCGGTGCCCTCCCATGTCTCGTCGCCCGTCTTGCGCAAGGTCCAGACGCGCTGTTCTGTCGATCCGTCCTCATAGACGAAATCCTCGACCAACCGGAGCCGTTCCCCATCCCAGTCGCCCGTGATCGTCACGACAAACTGCCGCCGCACCGTGCCCAGCACATCCTGAAACTGGCCATGCGCGGTCAGGGTGCCGTCGAAGAATTCCTCCAACTCCAGCTCCCGGGTCGACAGCGACGCGTCTTCCAAGGATGGCCGCCCAACGCAGGCGGTCAAGGCAAGCAGCGACAGGACAGCAAGGGCACGCATGGGAAACCTCCGGGGCATTTTCCCTTATACGCCCGGCGCGCGGCACTGGATGTGTCGGGCCGTTCATGGCATATCGCGCCATCCCCTTTGCCCGAGATGCCCATGCTGGACGATCTGGACGACATCCACCCGCTGTTTCACGGTGCCCCCACCTCGACCGAGTTCAAGAAGCTCAGGAAACGCATCGTGCGCGAAGTGCGCGAGGCGATCGAGACCTACGGCATGATCGAACGCGGGGCGCGCTGGCTGGTCTGCCTGTCGGGCGGCAAGGACAGCTATACCCTGCTGGCGGTGTTGCATGAGTTGCAATGGCGCGGGCTGTTGCCGGTGGAGTTGCTGGCCTGCAACCTGGATCAGGGCCAACCCGGCTTTCCCGCGACGGTCTTGCCGGAGTTCCTGACCCGGATGGGCGTGAAACACCGCATCGAATATCAGGACACCTATTCCATCGTGATGGACAAGGTCCCGCAGGGGCGCACCTATTGCGCGCTCTGCTCCCGTCTGCGGCGCGGCAACCTCTACCGCATCGCGCGGGAAGAGGGCTGTTCAGCCGTCGTCCTTGGCCATCACCGCGACGACATCCTTGAGACCTTCTTCATGAACCTGTTCCACGGGGGCCGCCTTGCCGCCATGCCGCCGAAACTGGTGAACGAGGATGGCGACCTGCTGCTCTACCGCCCCTTGGCCTTTGTCTCCGAGGCGGATTGCGAGAAATTCGCCCGTGGCATGAATTACCCGATCATCCCCTGTGATCTGTGTGGCAGCCAAGAGGGGTTGCAGCGCATGCAGGTGAAAAAGCTGCTGGATGACTGGGAAACCCGCTCGCCCGGTCGGCGTCAGGTGATGTTCCGCGCGCTGATGAACGTGCGCCCGTCGCATCTGGCCGATCCCGCGCTGTTCGACTTCGCCGGGTTGATGGCCGGGATGGCGGCACCCTCGGCGGAACCGTCGGCATTTGCGTCAAATCCGCCGGATCTTCGGGACCCCGATTAAGGAAGGCACAAGACACCGCGCCTAAGATCGCCGCAGCAAGATCGCGGGGGCACATGGGCTGGGCCAGACACAGACGGGCGGTGGCAGGGGCGTTTGTGGCGGGGGTGTCGCTTTGTGCGGCCGTGATCGGCTTTGATCTGCCGCTGCATTTCTTGCTGCTGGCGCTGGCGCCTTTGGTCTGGCTGGGGTTCAACGCGGCGCTGCGTCCGCCACCCGATACGCCACTGGCGCTGCTGCCGCCCGGCCTTGCCTGCCGCGCGATGGACGCGGTGCTTGATGATGCCAATGCCGCCGATCCCGCCTGTCTGGTCCTGTTGGCGGACGGTCGGACAGCGCCTGATATTGCCCGGATGGCGACCGCCCTGCTGCCGGTGTTGCGCGCGACGGACATGCTTTCGCCGGTCGAGGGCGGGATTGCCATCACGCTTGCGCCGCTGCGACGTCTGGACCTTGAAACCATGATCCCCATCGCGGTGCGCTTGCAACGCGCGGCGCTGGCGGTCGGGTCCGTCTCGGTCGGGTTCTGCCTGCCCGAACTGGCCCCCGCACGCAGCGGACAGGCCCTGCTGCATGCCGCCCGCCTTGCCGCCGAAGAGGCGCGGCGTCACGGCCCCGGCGCGATCCGCAGTTTCCGGGCCGGGATGGCGCGCGCCACCGCCCGCGCACCGCGCGCCCTTTTGGAAGCCGCCTTGGACAGCGGCCAGTTCGTCGCGCATTTCCAGCCACAGCTTTGCGCCCGCACCGGCACACTGACCGGGGCAGAGGTTCTGGCCC
>JACCDI011977587.1_pt1 | contig 13626 bp, 9 predicted proteins | sample 7442791 | NCBI WGS metagenome assembly JACCDI01 (sample SAMN15323434, study PRJNA562643) | freshwater metagenome | isolation source: river surface water | place: USA:Blue River Watershed | collected 2017-08-15
GTGGACATGGACAAAGGACAACCTGCGGCAGGCGGTCCAGCTGGTCCAGCTGGTGCGCCAGGTACACCCAATGCAAAACCCGATGCGGCTGCAGTCGCTGCCAATGGCAAACCCAATGAGGCTGCCGGTAAAGGCGGAGACTCTGCAAAGGGTGGCCAGCCAGGACGTGGTAAACCGCAAGAAGTGACAGGCGAGAACCCCTGCTTACGAGGTTTGAATGCAACTCGCTGAAACATCCATTCGCAGGCCGGTCTTCGCGACCGTTTTGTCGCTGCTGATTTTGCTCATCGGCGCGGTGAGTTTTAATCGCCTGTCTTTGCGCGAATACCCAAAGATTGACGAACCGACAGTGACCGTCAGTGTCAAATATCCAGGCGCTTCTGCAGAGGTGATTGAGTCGCAGGTGACCAAACCTTTGGAAGACTCCATTGCGGGTATTGATGCGGTGGACGTTATTACATCCATCAGTCGTGCAGATCAGTCTCAAATTACAGTTCGTTTCCGTCTCGAAAAAGATGCCGATACGGCAGCGGCTGAAGTGCGCGACAGAACGTCAAGGATACGAGGTCGACTCCCGCAAGCCATTGAAGAGCCCGTCATTGCCAAAGTGGAGGCCGATGCCTTCCCGGTCATTTGGTTGGCGTTTTCAAGCGACACTTTGTCACCTTTGCAAATCAATGACTTGATCAATCGTGTGGTCAAGCCACGCTTGCAAACCGTCACGGGCGTTGCCGATGTGCGGATCTATGGTGAACGCAAATACGCCATGCGTGTTTGGTTGGATGCTGGTCGTATGGCTGCTTACCGTTTGACCTCGCAAGACGTTGAGGATGCCATTCGCCGTAGCAACCTTGAGTTGCCCGCTGGACGGATTGAATCACAACTGCGTGAATTCAGTGTCACGTCTCAAACTGACCTGATCAAGGCCGGGCAGTTTGGTGACATCACCATCCGCAATGTGAATGGCTTCCCCGTCAAGATTCGCGATGTGGCCAAAGTTGAAGAGGGCGCTGCCGATGACAGAAGCAGGGTTCGTTTGAATGGCAAGCCCTCCATTTCTGCTGGTGTGATTCGTCAAGCCACGGCCAATCCTTTGGAATTGTCTAAGGGGGTTCGAGAGATGATTCCCCGTTTGCAGCAAGACTTGCCAGGCGACGTGGTCATTGACGTGGCCAATGACAACTCAGTGTTCATTGACAAGTCCATCAAGAGCGTTTTCCAGACCATTTTGGAGGCGGTGGTTTTGGTGGCCTTGGTGATCTTTGTGTTCCTCAGAACCGTTCGCGCCTCCATCATTCCCATCATCACCATTCCCGTGAGCTTGATTGGTACTTTTGCCATGATGGCCTTGGCAGGTTTCACTATCAATACGCTGACCTTGTTGGCTTTGGTCCTGGCCATTGGTTTGGTGGTGGACGATGCCATTGTGATGTTGGAAAATATTTACCGGCACATTGAAGAAGGTTTAGATCCTTTCTCTGCGGCCATCAAAGGTGCCAAGGAAATTGGCTTTGCCATTGTGGCGATGTCTTTGACTTTGGCCGCTGTGTTTGCACCTCTGGCCTTCACACCAGGCAGAACTGGTAAATTGTTCAGTGAATTTGCGCTGGCTTTGGCGGGTGCTGTGTTGGTGTCTGGCTTTGTGGCCTTGACCTTATCACCCATGATGAGCTCTTTGTTGTTGCGTCACAATCCCAACCCCAATCGCTTTGACAGGACCATGGAGTCAATCTTGACTTCTCTCTCCAACGGTTACGAGAAACTGTTGCGACTGGTTCTTCGCAAAGCGCGTTGGTTGGTGGTGGCCATCATGGCCTCTTGCGGTGTGGGGATCGTGATTGTCTATCCCACTATGAAACAGGAGTTGTCGCCGCTGGAGGATCGCGGCACCATCTTGGCCACCGTCACGGCGCCCGATGGCTCAACCCTTGACTACACAGACAAGTACGCTAAAACACTCGAGAAAATTGGCAGTTCATATCCCGAGTTCGATCGGATCTTTGCCAACTTAGGTAACCCCACTGTGGCGCAGGGGAGTGTCATTTACCGTGCAGTCGATTGGGATGAGCGCAAACGCACAACCCTAGAAATTGCACGCGAAATGCAAGGCAAGTTCAACGGCATTGCAGGTATCAATGCGTTCCCCATCACACCGCCGTCATTGGGTCAGGGCTTCCGCGAGCGACCCGTGAATTTTGTGATTCAAACGTCTGACAGTTATCAAAACCTGAATGCGGTCACACGTCAAATGTTGGATGCCATTGCCAAGAATCCTGGCTTCATTGCCCCCGACGTTGACCTTCGTCTGAATAAGCCTGAACTGCGCATCGATGTTGACCGCGTGAAGGCCAGCGAGTTGGGCGTGGGCGTAGATGTTGTGGCCAGAGCCATCGAAACTATGCTGGGTGGACGAACGGTGACGCGCTACAAACGTGACGCAGAACAATACGACGTCATTGTGCAAACACAAGTCAATGGCCGCGATTCACCGGATGACATTGACAACATCTATGTCCGTGGTCGCAACGATACCGTGATCCCTTTGTCGGCTTTGGTCAAAGTCCGCGAAAGCGTGTCTCCTCGTGAATTGAATCACTTCGGTCAGCGCCGTTCTGTGTCGATCACTGCCAACTTGGCACCTGATTACGCGCTGGGCGATGCATTGAAGTTCTTGGATACTACCGCTGCAGGAATTCTGAAAACAGGCTACACCACAGATTTGAACGGTACTTCACGAGAATTTAGAAGCTCGCAAGGTGCGTTGGTCATTGTTTTTGTGTTGGCCTTGTTCTTCATCTTCTTGGTGTTGGCTGCTCAATTTGAAAGTTTCATCGATCCATTCGTGATCATGTTGTCCGTCCCCTTGTCCATGTTTGGTGCCCTGATGACCTTGAAGCTCACTGGGGGCACGCTCAATGTGTACTCACAAATTGGCTTGATCACTTTGGTGGGCTTGATTACCAAGCACGGTATTTTGATTGTTGAATTCACCAACCAACTTCGTGAACAAGGTGTGGAGACCTTTGAAGCCATCGTGAAGGCCGCAGGCCAGCGTTTGCGCCCCATCTTGATGACGACTGGTGCCATGGTGCTAGGCGCATTACCACTGGCTTTGTCCAAGGGCGCTGGTGCTGAAAGCCGAATTCAAATTGGCTGGGTCATTGTGGGCGGTATGACCTTTGGTACCTTGCTCACTGTGTTTGTGGTGCCCACCATGTACAGCTTATTTGCACGGAAATCTGTGCCTGGTCCGATCACCAAAGAAGTTGTAGATTCGCCTTCAGAAGCAGGTCACGCGCACTCTTAAGTCGCAACTCTGCGTCTTTGCTAACTTCTCTGAGAGCCTCATTGCGAGGCTCTCTTTTTTTAGCCTAGGGGAAGCACATCCACCCAGTCACCCACTTGCGCGGTGGCTTGTTGATGCGCCAACACAATGAGGCAATTGGCTTGAACCATGGAGCTCAATACGCCCGAGCCTTGGTTGCCAGTGGTGCGAACGATCAACTCTCCTTGTTCATTCCTCGAAAAAATACCACGCTGGTATTCGGTACGACCGGGTTTCTTTCTCAACACTTCTTGCGTGCGGGCTCTGACCAAGGGCAAGGCTTTTGCGGTGCAGCCCATCATTTGCAACAGCGCTGGTTTGACAAATGCCAGGAACGTGATCATCACCGCAACAGGATTGCCCGGTAAGCCAAACAAGATGGCAGATCGATCGCCATGGGGTAAGCGACCGACCGCCATGGGCCGGCCTGGTCGCATGGCAATTTTCCAAAAGGCCACATCACCCAGTTTTTTCATCATGGCCTTGGTGAAATCGGCTTCGCCCACACTGACACCGCCACTGGTGATGATGGCATCGGCCGATTGGGCGGCTTGGATGAAGGCTTGTTCTAACAGGTCAGGGTCGTCTTTCACCACCCCCATGTCGATCATTTCGCAGCCCAGTTCTTGTACCAAACCATGCACCGTGTAGCGGTTGCTGTCGTACACCGCACCTTCTCTGGGGGCTTCGCCTAGGCTGAGTATTTCATCGCCCGTAGAAAAATAAGCCACTTTGAGTTTTCGGTAAACCTTCACCTTGGGTAAACCTAAACTGGCCAATAAACCAGCCACGGCAGGGGTGATGATTTGACCCTTCATCACAGCCGGTAAACCTTGTGTCAGATCTTCACCGCGCAGCCTTCTGTTGTCGCCGCGCTGAAGCGCACCCTTGGGAAGCGTCACCGCGCTTGAGTCAGCCGAGAGGGTGCAAATTTCTTGAGGGGCAACTGTATCTAGACCTGCCGGCATGATGGCACCCGTCATGATCTTGACGCATTCGCCTAATTGGATATCGCCTTGCCACGCCTTGCCAGCAAAGGCGGTTCCTATGATCTGTAGCGTGAGCGAATCGCGTGAATCGAGTTGGACGCCGTTGAATGCATAACCATCCATGGCAGAGTTGTCATGGGGCGGCACATGGATGGGACAGGTCACATCTTCGGCCACTACGCGCTGAAGCGATTGAATGATGTCAATCTCTTCCATCGCTTCGATGGGTGTGACCATCTCACTCAGAAATTTCAAAACGCCGTCAACGTTCAATGCTTGAGGATCGTAGCCTTGCAGTTTGGCGGCTATTTCAGCCAAGGACTGAGGAGACATCATGATGCTTTTTCTAGACGGTGGAGTTCTTCTAATGTGTTGGCATTGAAGAAAGAACGAGGGTCAATGTCTGGCGTGTCAAAAGGGACCACCACGGTGGTGTGTAGCGCTGTCCAAGCATCAACTTTTCTGCCGCCAGCTTGCATAAATTGAGACAAGCTTTCACGCAGTGTGACTTTCATCAAGCAGAACACAGGCTGAGCTCTGATCACGCCATCTTCTTCTCGCGCAGCAGCCAGCGCAATGTCTGCATCGGCCTGAGTCATCGCCTCCAAAAGTTGCGACGCTAGGTTCGAAGGAAACAAGGGGCTGTCGCACGGTACTGTCAAAAGGTGTGAGGTTTGGCAATGTTCTAAACCCGTCAAAAAGCCCGCCAGAGGTCCAGCGAAATCAGCCGTGCTGTCTGACAACACTTGAACGCCCAATGATTGATAAATCGATTGATTTCGGTTGGCCACAATCATGGTGTCTTCGATGAGATCACCCTCTTGCGCTAGGAGTCGCGTCAGTGCCTGTTGGACTAGGGGCGTGCCATTGAAATTTTGCAAACCCTTGTCGATACCGCCCATGCGTGAACCTCTGCCACCTGCCAAAATTAAACCAGTGATGCGAAAAGGATTCATGTGCGTTGTAGGTGATGCTTCATGGCAAGAGACCAGTGCTTATCCACCGATGTAGCTCATTTCAACTTTGCGCTTGTGCGTATCAGGTGAGTTGTTTAAACCTTCTACGGCTAACGGCTCCGTCTTTCTTAACTCAGAGTACCGATCGCCACGTTGCGACCAAATGGCTGCGATGGCTTCTGTGATGGACTGAGGGGTTCCACTGTTTCGGAGCAATGACTTGAGGTCGTAGCCTTGTGATGCAAACAAGCACAAATAAAGCTGCCCCTCCGTGGTGATGCGTGCGCGATTGCAATCACTGCAAAACGCTTTGGTGACACTGCTGATAAAACCTATTTCTCCCAAACGGGTATCAAGGTGGCCTTGTTCATTGAGAAAGCCCCAGCGTTCTGCTGTCTCGCCTTGGTTGGAAGCAGGTAAGGGTGCCAGCTGAAACTCCGATTGAAGTAAAGACAGAACTTCAGCACTGGGCATCACTTCGTTCATGCGCCAGCCGTTCGTGGCTCCCACATCCATGTATTCGATAAAACGAAGGGCAATGCCCGAGCCTTTGAAGTAGCGCGCCATGGGCAAAATTTCTTGCTCATTGGTGCCTCGCTTCACCACCATGTTGACTTTGATGGGGCCGAGGCCAGCAGCTTGGGCTGCTGCAATGCCTTCCAAAACATCACTGACCGGAAAATCGACATCGTTCATGCGTTTGAACACAGCATCGTCTAGGCCATCCAAGCTCACGGTGACGCGCTGAAGGCCTGCTTCTTTAAGAAGAGTGGCTTTGCGTGCCAGCAATGATCCATTGGTGGTTAATGTGATGTCCAGAGGCTTTCCCTGGACTGTTCGAAGCGCAGCCAGTTGTGCAATCAAGACTTCCAAATTTTTGCGCAACAGCGGTTCACCGCCCGTCAATCGAATTTTTTCAACACCTAAGTCGATGAAGCTTTTTGCAAGTTGCGTGATCTCCTCAAAGTTGAGCAAAGCGCTGTGGGGTAGGTAGGTGTAATCGTTGTTGAAAATTTCCTTGGGCATGCAATAGCTGCATCGAAAATTGCAACGATCGGTCACGCTGATGCGCAAGTCACGCAAGGGCCGAGACAAACGGTCTCTAATCACTTGACCGCTAGACCAAGTAAGGCCATGCGCCATGGGGGGAATGGGCAAGTGCCCTAAGGGCTGGCTGATGACGGGAATGACGCGTTCAGACACAGCGGGCGCCGTCTACTTCAATGCACACGCCACTGATAAAGGCGCCTTCATCACTGGCCAAATACAAAGCGGCATTGGCCACATCCAAGGAAGTGGAGAAGCGGCCCAAAGGAATGGTGGCCATGAACTTTGCGCGCTTGGCTTCGTCCACAGGTCCACCTGCAAATTCAGCCGACAAACCTGTGTCGGGATTGAATACGGGGTTGATACAGTTCACACGGATATTGTCGGGTCCCAGTTCGGCGGCCAAGGACTTGCTGGTGGTAATGACGGCACCTTTGGAGCCGTTGTACCAAGTCAGGCCTGGGCGAGGGCGAATGCCTGCCGTGGAGGCAATGTTGATGAAGCTGCCGCCGCCATTTTTTCGAAACTCTGGCACCGCATGGACGGTGGCCAGATAAATGCTTTTCATGTTGACTGCAAAGCATTTGTCAAACTCTTCTTCACTCACTTCCAAAGCGGGGCGGTTGCGGTGCGTCCAACCTGCGTTGTTGATCATCACATCTAAGCGGCCCCAAATTTTGACGGCTTCTTGCACCATGGCTTTCACATCGTCTGAACGGGTTACATCGGCCACAAAAAATGCAGCAGTGCCCCCTGCGGCTTGAATGTCACTGACCACTTTTTGTCCAGCAGTGACATTGATGTCATTGACCAAGACCTTGGCGCCATGCGCTGCAAAATGTTTGGCAATGCCTTCGCCAATACCGCCACCTGAGCCAGTCACGATGACTACTTTTTGTTGGATGTTCATTGCAAATCCTGTCCTAATTGAGTGGGTTAACCGTGCTGGATGGCCACAGTTTTCAAGGTGGTGAAACCATACAGAGCTTCAAAGCCTTTTTCACGGCCGTGACCCGATGACTTCACACCACCAAAGGGTAATTCAACGCCGCCGCCGGCGCCGTAATTGTTGATGAAGACCTGTCCACTGCGAAGTCGCTTGGCCATTCTGAATTGTCTTCCGCCGTCGCGTGTCCAGACACCTGCCACCAAGCCAAAGTCGGTGGCATTGGCCATGGTCACAGCTTGATCTTCGCCTTCAAAACACATGGCTGACAACACGGGCCCAAACACTTCTTCTTGGGCAACGCGGTGATCAACGGGCACGTCTCGCAACAACACAGGCACTTGATAAAACCCTGATTCAGGGGCATCAGGCACCACGCTGCCTTGCGCCACCACACGAATACCAGCTGCTTGCGCTTCTTCTAAGAAGCCCTGAACTCGTTTCTTTTGTGTTGCGCGAATGAGGGGACCCAAGTTGAGGTCAGCGCTAGCAGGACCCACACGCAGTTTGGAAAAAGCTTCACCCAATCGGGCCAGCAAGGGCTCGTAAATGCTTTTCTCAATGAGTACACGAGAACCGGCACTGCACGTTTGTCCTGAGTTTTGAACAATCGCATTGATGATGACGGGGATGGCTGCATCTAAGTCAGCATCGGCGAAAATGATTTGTGGACTTTTGCCCCCTAATTCCAAGGTGACAGGGCAGTGTCTGGCGGCGGCAGCTTGTTGAATGAGCGTGCCCACAGAGGGGCTGCCTGTAAAACTGATGTGATCAATGCCTGGGTGCTTTGCCAAGGCATCACCCACCTCATGCCCTAAGCCTGTCACGATGTTGATGGCGCCTGGTGGAAAGCCTACCTCAGAGGCCAGCTGTGCCACACGGATCAAGCTCAAGCAAGCGTCCTCTGCGGGTTTGACCACACAGACGTTGCCTGCGGCCAGCGCGCCGCCCACACAGCGACCAAAAATTTGCATGGGGTAATTCCATGGCACCACATGGCCCGTCACCCCGTGCGGCTCACGCCAGGTCAAGACGCTGTAACCATTTTGGTAGGGAATGGTTTCGCCATGGAACTTGTCGCAAGCGCCGGCGTAAAACTCAAAATAGCGCGCCAAGGCCCGGGCATCTGCCATGGCTTGCTGCGTTGGCTTGCCGCAGTCGCGTTGCTCGAGTTGCATCAACTCGTCTGCATGTTCAGCCACTTTGCGCGACAACGCCATCAACAAACGGCCGCGTTCTGCTGCGTTCAATTTGGACCAAGGCCCTTCAAAGCATTCCCTCGAAGATTTGACTGCCAGGTCAATGTCTTGCGCATTGCTGCGTTGAATATGGTCAAAGGTTTGGCCAGTGGACGGATCAATCACGGGCAGGGTCTGTCCGCTTTGGCTGGCCACCGATTGGTTGTGAATGAAATTGAGTTGCATGGTGCTATTTTGCGCGTAAAAAAGCCCGCCATGTCAACCATGCGCGGGCTTTGTGTCACTTGAGTGGCGCTCCTTCGGAACGCCACATTCGAACCAGGTACCTTAGCTGTGGAACTTCATCACCAGGGGCACGATGAGCAGCGCCACAATGTTGATGATTTTGATTAGCGGATTGATGGCGGGACCAGCTGTGTCTTTGTAGGGGTCACCCACGGTGTCACCGGTCACAGCCGCTTTGTGCGCTTCTGAGCCTTTGCCGCCGTGATGACCATCTTCAATGTATTTCTTGGCATTGTCCCAAGCGCCACCGCCCGTACACATTGAAATGGCTACAAACAAACCGGTCACGATGGTGCCCATCAGCAAGCCACCCAAGGCTTTAGGGCCTAAGAGCAAGCCCACCACAATAGGGGCCACCACAGGCAATAAGCTAGGGATGACCATTTCCTTGATGGCAGCCGTGGTCAGCATGTCCACGGCGCGGCCATATTCTGGCTTGGCGGTGCCTTCCATGATGCCCTTGATTTCACTGAATTGGCGTCTGACTTCCACCACCACAGCGCCAGCTGCGCGGCCCACGGCTTCCATGGCCATCGCGCCAAACAAGTAGGGGATCAGGCCGCCAATGAACAAGCCCACAATGACCAAGGGATCGGACAGGTCAAAGGTGATGGCTTTGCCATAAGACTCCAATTTGTGGGTGTAGTCCGCAAACAAAACCAAGGATGCCAAGCCTGCCGAGCCAATGGCATAGCCTTTGGTCACAGCTTTGGTGGTGTTGCCCACAGCATCTAGGGGGTCGGTAATGTCGCGCACACTGCTAGGCAATTCCGCCATTTCGGCAATGCCGCCAGCGTTGTCAGTGATGGGGCCATAGGCGTCCAAGGCCACCACAATGCCCGCCATGGATAGCATGGACATGGCGGCAACAGCAATGCCATACAAGCCCGCTAAACCATAGGACACCACAATGGCGAGACACACAAAAATCACCGGCCAGGCCGTAGAGCGCATCGACACGCCCAAGCCAGCAATGATGTTGGTTCCGTGGCCGGTGGTCGATGCCTGTGCAATGTGTTGCACGGGGCTGTACTGTGTGCCCGTGTAGAACTCAGTGATCCACACCAAGGCCGCAGTCAAAACCAAGCCCACAGTGCAAGCGCCAAACAATTTCATTTGGCTGCCACTGGCAGCGATGGCGTTGTCGGGCATGATCCACATCGTGACAAAGTAGAAGGCGATCAAAGACAGGACGCCTGCGATGGCCAAACCCTTGTAAAGTGCAGGCATCACGTTGGTCATGCCAGGCGAAGCCTTCACAAAGAAGCAGCCAATGATAGAAGCCACAATGGACACAGCACCTAAGGCGAGGGGGTACATCACGGCGTTGCCAGGGGCGCCCGCGACCAACAGCGACCCCAACACCATGGTGGCGATCAATGTCACTGCATAGGTTTCAAACAAGTCTGCTGCCATGCCTGCACAATCGCCCACGTTGTCACCGACATTGTCGGCAATCACGGCGGGGTTGCGGGGATCGTCTTCTGGAATGCCGGCTTCTACCTTGCCGACCAAGTCTGCGCCGACGTCAGCGCCCTTGGTAAAGATGCCGCCGCCCAAGCGGGCAAAAATATAGATGAGAGAAGCGCCAAAGGCAAAGCCAATGAGCGGGTTCAACAGGACTGATAGCTTGGCGTCGGGGGCCAGGGGGCCACTGCCCGCTAAAAACCAGTAAAAACCGGTCACGCCCAAAAGTCCCAGTCCCACCACTAGCATGCCAGTGATCGCGCCGCCGCGGAATGCGACATCGAGGGCTGGGCCAATACCCTTGGTGGCCGCTTGAGCGGTTCGGACGTTGGCCCGTACCGAAACGTTCATGCCAATAAAACCACAAGCCCCTGAAAGCACGGCGCCAATCACGAAGCCGATGGCGGTGGTCATGTCGAGGAAGATGCCCATGAGAATGGCCAAAATCACACCCACCATGGCAATTGTTTTGTACTGCCTTGCGAGGTAAGCGGCGGCCCCGGCCTGAATGGCGGCTGCAATTTCTTGCATTCGGTCATTTCCGGGGTCTTGGGCCAGAATCCATCCGCGAGCCCAAACGCCGTAAAAAACGGCGATCAGTCCGCAAACGAGCGCCAAAATCAACGCTGAATTGCCTGTCATATCAATCTCCTTGAGTGTTGTCGCTGAACAGAGGTGCAACGCTTGGGGAACACCTCCAGGCGTTGCTTCCTCGGTCCCTTCAAGGTTCTCAAGGGCTCGATTGGCCAACAAACTCATTAAAAGTGCTTTGTTTCAAAGAAGCAAGGCTAGTGAAAGTAAAATCGGGGTTAATCCTTACCTTCTTAGTTTTAAATCAACTCTTGAGACTTTAAAAATATGTCCTTAGACAACGTCACTCCTGGCAGCAAAGTTCCTGAACAATTCAATGTGATCATCGAAATTCCGATGAACGCCGATCCCGTGAAATACGAAGTGGATAAAGAAACAGGCGCTATTTTTGTGGACCGTTTCATGAGCACGGCCATGCATTACCCCACCAACTATGGCTACGTGCCCAAAACCATCAGCGGTGACGGCGACCCTGTTGACGTGTTGGTGATCACCCCTGTCCCCTTGATTCCAGGTGTCGTGGTGCCTTGCCGTGCCATTGGCATTTTGAAAATGGAAGACGAGGCGGGCGAAGATGGCAAAGTTTTGGCCGTTCCCACTGACAAAATCTTGTCCATCTACACACAGTGGCAAAAACCTGAAGACTTGAATCCTTTGCGTTTGAAAACCATTGCCCACTTCTTTGAGCATTACAAAGACTTGGAAGAAGGCAAGTGGGTCAAGGTTTTGGGTTGGGAAGGCCCAGAGTCAGCCAAGAAAGAAATCTTGGATGGCATTGCCAACTACCAAAAAACACAAGCCTAATTGGCTTGAACCATCGCGCCTCTTCGTGAGGTGCGATGATTGTTTTGAGAGCCTCAGCCCATCACTCTTTCTTTAAAGGTGATCTGGCTTCTAGGTTTTCTAGATAGGCCTCAACGCCATGGCCTTCTTTTTCCAAATAACGCGCCACCGCATCCGAAAAATCGGGATGCGCTAGCCAATGCGCGCTGCTGGCTTTGACAGGTAACAACGCTCTGGCCATTTTGTGCTCACCTTGCGCACCGCCCTCGAAGCGCTGAAAGCCTTTTGCAATGCACCACTCAATCGGCTGGTAATAGCAAGCTTCAAAGTGCAAACAATCCACACGTTCTAGAGCGCCTCAATATCGGCCATAAGCCACCTGTCGGTCGATGCCGATCAAGCTGCTGGCTATGCGGCGTCCGTCCTTGACTGCAATGAACAAGAGCCAATGCTCTGCCATGGTGTCTTGCATGCGCTGAAAGAATTGACGGCTGAGGTAGGGCGCGTTGCCGTGTTCAAAATACGTTTGGGCATAGCATTGGTAGAAAAAATCCCAATCGCTGCTGCTGATTTGAGCGCCTTCAAGGGTCTCAAAGTGAACCCCCGCGGTGGCGACCTTTCGCCGCTCTTGTCGTATCTTTTTGCGCTTCTCTTGGTTGAATTGCGCTAGAAATTGATCAAAGCTTTCGTAGCCTTGGTTTTGCCAGTGAAATTGCACGGTGTGACGGCTGAGCCATTCGGCTTGCTGGCAGGCCGCTAAGTCGTCTTGTGACAAAAACAACAAATGCAGGGAGGACCAGCCATTTTCTTGGGCTTGTTGTTCCAGGGCCGAAATCAAAGCGCGCTTGCTTTGCAAGTCGACAGACAGCAAACGGGTGCCTGGCACGGGCGTAAAGGGCGAGGCGCAAATGGCTTTGGGGTAATAGCGCAAACCGTGTCGTTGGTAGGCATCCGCCCAGGCCCAATCAAACACATATTCGCCATAGGAGTGAGCTTTTAGGTACAGCACAGCGGCCGCCACCAGAGGGCCAGCTTGACCTTTTTCTAGCTTTCGGATGCACAGCAGGCGGAGGGTCCAGCCTGTTTCGGGACTTGCCGCGCTGGTGTCCTCCATCGCGCTTAAGTAGGCGTGCTGCATGAAGGGGGTCGGCTCGGTTTGAGCATTTAACAGGTGATCCCACGCTTCAGCCTCGATATTTCGCATTGAAGTCAGCACCTCAATGACATAATTGTTGGAATCGAATTCCTGCACCCGTATGACCCTTCAACTTTGTATTGCTCAACTTAATTTCATCGTCGGTGATATGCCTGGCAATGCCCGCAAAATCATTGATGCAGCCCAACACGCCTATGCGCAGGGTGCTCGCGTGGTGATCACCCCTGAACTGGCGTTGTGCGGCTATGCTGCCGAAGACCTGTTACTCCGACCCGCCTTCATCGATGCTTGCGATGATGCCCTGAAAACGGTGGCGCGCGAGTTGGCAGGCTTAAAAGGCTTACATGTCGTGGTGGGACATCCAACAGGTGGCGGCTTTCAAAACAAGAGCGTGGCCATTACCCAGCGGTTCAACAAAGCCACTGTGCTGTGTGAAGGCCGTGAAATTGCCACTTATGCCAAACAAGAACTCCCCAACTACCAAGTGTTTGATGAGCGTCGTTATTTCACGCCAGGACACGAAGCTTGTGTTTTTGAGGTAGATGGCTTCAAGTTGGGATTGTTGATTTGTGAAGATGCATGGTTTGAAGCCCCCGCCTTAAAGGCGCGGGAAGCTGGGGCTGAGGCGCTGCTGGTCCTCAATGCTTCCCCATTCCATGTGGGTAAAGGTTTGGAGCGTGAAGTTCAAATGAGTGAGCGGGTGAAATCCTGTGGATTACCTCTTGTTTATGCACATCTAGTTGGTGGACAAGATGAGGTGATCTTCGAAGGACGCTCCTTTGCCATCAACCAAAATGCAGAGGTGGTGGCTAGGGCCCCAGCCTTTAAAGAAGATTTGCCCTTGTTGCAAATGACCCGCAGTACCGGCGCCAATGGCATTGA
>JACCDI011408691.1_pt1 | contig 13615 bp, 13 predicted proteins | sample 7442791 | NCBI WGS metagenome assembly JACCDI01 (sample SAMN15323434, study PRJNA562643) | freshwater metagenome | isolation source: river surface water | place: USA:Blue River Watershed | collected 2017-08-15
CCGCGAACAGATCCTGAACGTGCACATGCGCAAGGTGCCGATCGCCCCGGACGTGCGGGCCGACGTGCTCGCGCGCGGCACCCCGGGCTTCTCTGGTGCCGACCTCGCCAACCTCGTCAACGAAGCCGCGCTGTTTGCCGCGCGTCGCAACAAGCGCCTGGTCGAGATGCAGGACTTCGAGGACGCGAAGGACAAGATCGTGATGGGCCCGGAGCGCAAGTCCGCCGTGATGCGCGAGGAAGAGCGCCGCAATACCGCGTTCCACGAGTCGGGCCATGCCGTGGTGGCGAAGCTGCTGCCGAAGGCTGATCCGGTGCACAAGGTCACCATCATGCCGCGCGGTATGGCGCTTGGCCTGACCTGGCAATTGCCCGAGCATGATCGCGTGAACATGTACAAGGACAAGATGCTCGAAGACATCGCGATCCTGTTCGGCGGGCGCATCGCCGAAGAGATTTTCATGAACCAGATGTCCACCGGCGCGTCGAACGATTTCGAACGTGCGACCAAGATGGCGCGCGCGATGGTCACCCGCTTCGGCATGTCGGAGACGCTGGGCACGATGGTCTACGAAGATACGGACCAGGATTCCTACTTCGGCCGCATGTCCTCCAAGACCGTGTCCGAGGCGACGCAGCAAAAGGTCGACGGCGAGATCCGCAAGATCCTCGACCAGCAGTATGAAATGTCGCGTCACCTGCTCGAGACGAACCGCGACAAGGTCGAGGCGATGGCCAAGGCGCTGCTCGAATGGGAGACCATCGACGCCGACCAGGTGAACGACATCATGGCAGGACGCGAGCCGCGTCCACCGAAGGTCGCGCCGACGTCGCGACCGAACGGAGGTTCCACCGACGGCGGGGTCGAACCCGCCGCAGCACCGGCCTGACGCAAGTGCAGCAAACCATTTGCGTGATTCTCTTTTGACGGGCCATTGCTGAGACGGGGTGGGGAGCGATCCCCACCCCGTTTGCTTGCGTGGCTCCTTTTCCCGTATGCCCGACTTTCCCAAGCCCACCCTGCAATGCGGCCGCTACCGGCTGACCATCGCCGGCGATGAATTCCGTCCGCTGGTGATGGGCATCCTCAACGTGACGCCCGATTCCTTTTCGGACGGCGGCCGCTTCAATGCGCTCGAACTCGCGATCTCGCATGCGGAGCAGATGATCGCCGATGGCGTCGACATCATCGACATCGGCGGCGAATCGACCCGGCCCGGCGCGCCGCCGGTGTCGCCGGAAGAAGAACTGGACCGCGTGATGCCAGTGATCTACGCGTTGCGCGATTGCGGCAAACCGCTGTCGGTGGATACCCGCCGGCCGCTGGTCATGCGCGAGGCGCTGGCCGCCGGCGCGGACATGATCAATGACGTCGAAGGCTTTCGGCATCCTGACAGCTTGGCGGCGGTCAGCGATGGCGATTGCGCGCTCTGTATCATGCACATGCAGGGGCAGCCGCAAAGCATGCAGCAGGCGCCGCATTACGACGACCTGTTCGCCGAGGTGCGCGACTTCCTGCGCGCGCGCGTCGACGCCGCGCTGGCCGTCGGCATCGCAAAGGACAGGATCTGCATCGACCCTGGCTACGGTTTCGGCAAGACAGTCGCCCACAACCTGACACTGCTTGCGTGGCAGGCAGAGCTGCAGGGCGAGCTTGGCCTGCCGCTGCTGGCGGGCCTGTCGCGCAAGAGCACGATAGGGCAGATCACCGGCAAGCCGGTAGAGCGGCGCATGGCCGGCAGCCTGGGCGCGGCGCTCGTTGCGGCCGAGCGGGGCGCGCGTATCATTCGCGTGCACGACGTCGCCGAGACGGTGGATGCGCTAAAAGTGTGGCAGGCCGCTCGGCGTGCCCGATAGCTTTCAATATCTGATTCAACGCACAGACAGCAACGGAGAACCATGGGACGCAAATACTTCGGCACGGACGGAATCCGCGGGCATGTCGGCAAGTCGCCAATCACGCCTGACTTCGTGATGCGCCTCGGCCATGCGGCCGGCAAGGTGCTGGCGCACGAAGCCGCCACTGGCGGTCGCCCGACCGTGCTGATCGGCAAGGACACCCGCATCTCGGGCTACATGCTGGAGGCCTCGCTGGAGGCAGGATTTGCGGCCGCCGGCGTCGACGTGATGCTGGCCGGCCCGATGCCGACGCCCGCCATCGCTTACCTGACGCGCGCGCTGCGGCTGTCGGCCGGCGTGGTGATCTCGGCTTCGCACAATCCGTTTCACGACAATGGCATCAAGTTCTTTTCCGCGTCCGGCAACAAGCTGCCCGATGCGATGGAGATGGCGATCGAGGCCGCGCTCGACGAACCCATGGACTGCGTCAGCTCCGAAAAGCTGGGCAAGGCGCGCCGCCTCGAGGATGCGCGCGGGCGCTACATCGAGTTTTGCAAGAGCACCTTCCCCGGCGAGCTCGACCTGCGTGGCCTGAAGATCGTGGTCGACTGCGCGCATGGCGCCGCGTATCACATTGCGCCCGATGTTTTCCACGAACTCGGCGCGGAGGTGACCGCGATCGGCAACCAGCCGAACGGGCTCAATATCAACGACGGCTTCGGCGCAACCGAGCCGGAAGCGCTGTCGCGCGCGGTGCGCGAGCACCGGGCTGACATCGGCATCGCACTCGACGGCGATGCGGACCGCCTGCTGATGGTCGACGCGGCCGGCCGCATCTACAACGGCGACGAGCTGCTGTATGTGATGGTGAAGGACCGCCGGCAGAACGGCGGCATCGCCGGCGCGGTCGGCACCCTGATGACCAACATGGCCGTGGAATCGGCGCTGCGCGAGATGGGCGTCGGTTTCGCGCGCGCGAAGGTGGGCGACCGCTATGTGCTGGAGATGCTGCAGGAGCGCGGCTGGCAGATCGGCGGCGAGGGCTCCGGCCACATGCTGTTCCTCGACAAGCACACGACCGGCGACGGCATCATTTCCGCGCTGCAGGTGCTGTCCGCGCTGCGCCGCAATCGCTGCACGCTGGCCGAGGCGACGGCGGACATGCAGCTGTGGCCGCAGACCTTGCTGAACGTGCGCGTGCAACCCGGCTTCGACTGGCAGTCCAGCCGCGAACTGCTGTCCGCGAAAGAGAGCGCGGAGGCGGAACTCGGCCAGCACGGGCGGGTGCTGATCCGTCCGTCGGGCACCGAGCCGCTGCTGCGCGTGATGGTCGAGGCGCGCGACGACAAGCTGGCCCGCTCGCTGGCCGAGCGCCTGGTAGCCTGCCTGCCGGCATAACCGAACTTGCAACATCTTCGGCCCGCCTGAAGGGCTATCGGTTATAATTCATCTATTCGGAGTGTGGCGCAGCCCGGTAGCGCACCTGCTTTGGGAGCAGGGGGTCCAAGGTTCGAATCCTTGTACTCCGACCAGCAACAAAAAAACGGGTTGTCTTCGACAACCCGTTTTTTCATGTCTCTTCGCATCACACACTGCCCATAGCTCAGTTGGATAGAGCAACTGCCTTCTAAGCAGTAGGTCGCAGGTTCGACTCCTGCTGGGCAGGCCAGCTTCATTTCCACTCTTACACCAAGCCTACGGCATTCCTTCCGCTCGCCCGAAAAAATGTTTGAACTGCCCGAAAGGGTAGTAAACAAATTGTTGCTTTCGGACAATAATGCACAACAATTGAGCAGGCAAAGGCTGCCTTGCTCGCATGTTCAGGAACGTTGAACCGGAGTGCGCATGGGCATCGGCGAAACACTGGCGCAGCAGCGCAGCCTGCTGGGCCTCTCGATTGAAGACATTGCATGGTCAACCGGCATGAGCGCCCGGCAGGTAATGGCGATCGAGACTGGCGCGCGTCAGCTCGCTTCGCCAGCCGAGATGAAGCGCATGGTTCGCCTTTACGCTCGCAAGCTCGGTGTGACGATCGACACAGACGATAGCCAGCGCCTCAGCCACGATATGGAGGCCGACGCGCCTGTGACGCCGGTGCTGATCCCGCGCTTCCTGCTGAAGCAGTCTCCTGCGCGCGCAGAGCCCGGTGAAAAGCGAGCGCCGCTCGTGGGTTGAAAGCTTATAATTATAATTACAATTTGCCGGGTCCGGTCAGTGGCGGACTTCCGGGCAGCGGAGGAGTCGGATGTCGCACCCGGTGCGTCAGGTGGTCACCATTCATGACGAGCAAGAGGCTGCGCGCCATGCGCGCGGGCATGTCAGCGTCATCGATGACGACCTGGCCGTGCGTGACGCCGTCAGCGCGATCCTGCGGCACGAGGGCTACGCCGTCGCCGGGTTTGCCTGCGCCAGCGACTTTCTCGATTTCGAGGACAGGGCAGAGCCCTTGTTCCCGGGGCCGAGGTGCCTGCTGCTGGACGTGAAGATGCCCGGCGCCTCCGGCCTCGACCTGCAGCAGCGACTGGCGGAGCGCGGCCTGACGGTGCCCGTCGTGTTCATGAGCGGGGGCAGCAGCGCCGCCGAAGCGGTGCAGGCCATGAAAGGCGGCGCGATCGATTTCCTGATCAAGCCTTTCGATGACGCCCAGCTGCTGGCCTCGGTAGTCAGCGCGCTCGACAAATGTACGGCCGACGAGCAGGCCAGCCTGTCGTCGCAGGAAAGCGGACGCCGCCTCGCGTCGCTGTCGGTGCGCGAGGCGCAGATTGCGCGGCTGGTCTCGAAAGGATTGCAGAACCTGCAGATCGCCGCCGAGCTCGGCATTGCCGAGCGCACGGTCAAGCTGCACCGGATGCACATGATGCGCAAGCTGGGTGTGTCCAATGTTATTGAACTGATACGGATGCTCGACGCCGCCGGCTGAATTGCCCGGAGCGTCGATGGGCAGCGTGCGGGGAGAAGGATATCCTCCGAAATTCGTCCCGAACGGGACGGGCAGCGGCGGCCACCTCACCCAACAAGAACGGAGCGTCGAGCAATGCCTCACACCATGAATGCGAGTACTGACAACACGGCCAATCCCGGCGCGGCTCAAGCGCTGGCTGGCCGTTCCGATGCGATCGCCGAAATCTCGCGCAAATGGCTGGCTGGCATCGAGCCGGAGCAATTCGGCGCCGGCCACGAGTACCTGCTCGCGGTGCGACTTGCGCGCCACATGACCAAGACCGACGTCGTCGCCGCCAGCATGGTGAATGGCGATCCCGCGACCGGCGTGTCCTTGCCCACGGTGTCGAAAATCGAGAGCGGCACTTACGGTGAGCCCGGATTCCGCACCATGATCAGGCTGGCGCGCGGCTACGGCATCAGCATCAGTTCACTGGAACGATTCTTCGCGTGAGCATCGCCTTCCACCACGGCGGCCGCCAGCGGCCGGTTGACGTCAGCGTCGATGACGGCGACGAAATCGTGCTGGACGGCACCCGCCTGAAGCAGGAGCGCATCCGGCGCGGGCTGTCGGTCATCGAGGCCGCGCGGCTGGTCACGCTGTCGCGCGAGCAGGTCGAGCAGATAGAGAGCGGCGGCCTCGGGGCGTTCTACGGCGCGCGCCACAAGCTGCTCGCGGTACGAAAGTATGCCAACGGCCTCGGCCTTCCGTTCGAGCAGCTGTTGCCTGCACCGGAACGCGAGACGAACACGGAGACGGCCGCGGCATTGCCGCCTGCCGTCGAGGCGGGCGACAGTGCGGCGGCCGGCAAGGCTGGCGACGATGCGGCGACCGCTGTTGGCATCTTCATCGAGCCTGACATGCAGCCGCTACCGGTGGCCGACGGCGAGCGTTCGCCATCGCCGCATCAGGCTGCGGGCACGCCGCGGCGCTGGCCGCTGGCGCTGGTGGTCGCCATCTCGCTGGTGCTGGTGTTCGGCATCCTGCGCGAAATGACGCAGGAGCCGGCGCCTGCTGCGTCTCTGCCAGTCGAGGCGGTAGCCGAGCCGGTCACTGCAGCTACGGCTGGATCTCAGGCGGGCGAGGCAGCCGCGCTTCCGAAGGTGCCGGTGGCGCTGGGCATCGTCGCGACCGCGCCCGTTCCTTCCGCGTTGCCGGCCAATGCCGAAGCGCCGGCGGTGGCGCAAGTCCTACCATCGACTGCCGCATCGGCGCAGCCTGCCGCGACGAATGACGCGTGCGCATTGCCGGCCGGCCCGGACACGCCGCGCTGGGCGCCCGCGCAGGCGAGGAATGCAAGCACGCGCGTCTTCATCAGCAGTGCTGCGCCCGTCGAGGCCTGCGTGACCGATGCGACAGGCACGTCGACGCCGTTGAAGCTGAAGCCGGGCACGATGTCGTCCGCATCGGGCAAGCCGCCGTACGTGATCCGTTCCGAGCGCCTGCCGCAGTTGCAGATCTTCCTGCAGGGGCTGAAGGTCAGGGTGCCGGCGTCGGCGACGGCGGTCCACCTGCTGACCACGCAGTCCGTGCGTTCGCCGGAGCCGCCTGCCGGCACCGCAGACTGAGCGCCGCTGCTGCGTGATGACGGCCTGAGCCCCGAGCCACCCATGCTGCAGATTCATCCGCAGACCATCATCCTGATGATCTGCATGGTCTACCTGGTCATGCATGCGGTCATCTGGTTTGCGCTGTCAGAGCAGCGCAATGCGCAGGTGCGCCTGTGGAGCTTATCCGGCCTGCTGAGCGGTATCGCCATCATTCCGCTGTCGATGCGCGGTATCGTCAGCGAGTTCGCATTCATCTACATCGGCCAGATCCTCATGGTCATGGGCAATACGGGCCGCTGCCTCGCATTGCGCATGTTCTTCGAGAGGGTGTCCGCCAGATCCAAATGGTTTTACGCGCTCAGCAGCATTTTTTTCCTGGGCGTCATCATCGGTGGCTACGAGAGCGGCGTCTCGGAGTACTACCTGCGAACTTTCTATTTCGGGTTCTATGCGTTCATCCTGATCGACTATTTCCTGCTCGGCTATTGGCTCAAGGCAGGCCGGCGCAGCCTCGGATGCGACCTGCTGATGGCCGCCGGTGTCGGCCTGTCGGTCTCGCAGGCCGTACGCGCGATCGGCATTGCGGTCAATCCCGCGTCGATCGATATCTATGCGCAGACGCCGGACCAGATCCTGATGGTGCTGGGGCAGTTCATCTGCATCCCGCTGGCCAACATCGGCTTCCTGCGCATCTTCCTCGAGGGACGCGAGCAGCGCCGGCTGCAGGCCGAGCGCGAACTGGCGGCTTCCGAGGAAAGGGAGCTCCTGCTGGGCCGGCACCGGCAGGAACTGCAGCACCTGCTGCACGAGCGCGAGGAGATCATCCGTCAGCTGACGCTGTCGAACAAGACGGCCGCCATGGGCGCGCTGGTCGCCAGCCTCGCGCACGAGCTGAACCAGCCGCTGTGTTCGATACGGCTGAACACCCAGCTGCTCGAGCGGCTGCTGCATGACCGTCCGGGAAGCGTCAACGACGACATGGATTCGCTGATGGACTCGCTGAACCGCGAGAACCGGCGCGCGGCCGATATCATCGTCAAGTTGCGCAAGCTTTTCGAGGATCGCAGCGGCGCAGTTGGCGAGGTCGACCTGGCTGAAGTGGTCCGCGATTGCGTTGCGCTGGTCACGCCTTACGCAATGGCGAAACGCGTCGAGCTGGTGCTCGACACCGACGGAACGTGCAGGCTGAACGGCGACCAGACCCAGTTGCAGCAGGTGGTGCTGAACCTGCTGAACAACGCGATCGAGGCGGCGCAGGTCTCGGCGTCCGGCGCCGGCAAGGTCAATGTGCGGGTCCGCTGCACCGGCGCCCGGATCCGTCTGGTCGTGGACGACAACGGTCCCGGCATCAGCGAAGACATACAGGACTCGGTGTTCGAGCTGTTCAAGTCCACCAAGGCCGAGGGCATGGGCGTCGGGCTCTGGCTGTCGAAGACGGTGGTCAATGCGCACCGCGGCGATATCCAGTTCAGCAGCGTGCCCGGCGCGGGCTCGCGCTTCGAGGTCAGGCTGCCGGTCGATCCGGCATGAGCGATGGCCGGGCGCGCGCCTGCCCGCGCCCCCGGCCAGATACGCGCTGATGCTGCGCGCATTCCGGCAGTGCCGACGTGCCTACCTCAGCCCGTAGCCGTGGCGCACGATGATTTTCCTTGCCTTGTCGGACTTCAGGTATTCCAGCAGTGCCGCGGCCGCCGGCGAATCCTTGCCCGGGTTCAGCAGCACCGCGTCCTGCTTGAGCTGCTCGTGCATGGTCTCGGGAACGATCCACGCGGAGCCTGATTTCAGTCTGCCGTTCTCCCAGACTTGGGACAGCGCGACAAAGCCCAGTTGCGCGTTGCCGCTGCTGACGAACTGGAAGGCCTGCGTGATGCTCTCGCCCTGCACGATGCGCGGCTCCAGCCGGGTCAGCACGCCGAGCTTCTGCATCGTTTGCACGGCGGCGATGCCATACGGCGCGATCTTCGCGTTGGCGATCGCAAGGTGCCTGAACTTGTCGCTCCTGAGCACGCCGGCGTCCTGGTCGACCAGAGCCGCATCCGGCGACCACAGCACGAGACGGCCGATCGCATAGTTGAACTGCGTTCCCGGCACGGCCTTGCCTTCCCTTGCCAGCCTGGCGGGCGTCTCGTCATCGGCCGACAGCAGCACTTCGAACGGCGCGCCATTGGCGATCTGCGCGTAGAACTTGCCGCTCGCGCCCTGGCTGATATTGAGCCTGTGGCCCGTGTCTTTCTCGAATTCGACCGCGATGTCCTTGAGCGTCTGCGCGAAGTTCGCGGCGACGGCCACTTTCACCTCGGCCGCCTGCGCCGCTGCGGCCAGCAGCATCGCTGCAAGGGCGACCAGTGCGTGTTTGAGCTTCATGGTTTGCACACCTTCTCCGTGATGTCAGAACTTGTATTGCGCGCCGACCGACACGCCTGCCTGCCCGTATTGGCTGTCCGAGCATCCGAGGTTGCCGGCCGTCGATGTACAGGCCGTGCCGGTATCGGGCGCCCATTTGTCATAGAGGGTGAATGCGCCGGTCGCGCCGGGATTGCGCGATGCCGTCGCGTAGTCGACGAAGAAATCCCATTCCTTGTACGGCGACCAGGTCAGGCCGGTGGCCAGCATCGTGAGCCCATTTTTGTTGGTCGGCGTCGATGCGGTTTTGTCCCGTACTTCGTAATAGCCCACGTTCCAGCTGAGCGCTGGCGTGAAGCGATAGACTGCGCCGGTGAACCAGGTGTCTGCATCGACCTTGCCTCCGGCACGCGTGGTATCGAACGTTCCGCCCGTGGCCGACGATGGGTTGCGGGTCATCACGTAGCCGGCGTTGATCGTCAGCTTGTCCATCGTGTATTTCGCGGCGAAGAAATCGACGCGATTGTTCACGGTCGCCTGCGAGGTCACGCCCGCCGAGCCGAGCTTGACCTCGGCATGGTTGTAGCCCGCTTCGAAGTTCCCGTTCTTGTAGCGGCCGCCCAGATAGAAATTGTTTCCCGCCTCATCGTTGCCCGGCACGCCGCCGAAGGACATGCCGGCATCGAGCGTGAAGCCCGCGAAAGCCGGGGAGATGTAGCGGAACAGGCGGTCGGCGCGGTTGACGCCTGACGCGCTGTGAAATCCCGCGTAGCGGGCGACAGGCTTGAGGCCGCCGAAATTCCAGTTCTGCCGCGAGTCGAACGCGCCGTTCAGGTCATTTTGCAGCGTGGGGCCGCGACCGACGATCACGGTGCCATAGGTCTTGCTGATCCAACGGAAATTGGCTTCGCGATCAAGGAAGGACACACCGGGCGCGCTGTTATTCGACTGTCCGTAGGCGCCGGAATCGCGTCCCACGTCGCCGGTGCGCGCGGAGAAATTCGATTCCAGCGTGATCATGGCCGTCACATCGTCATCGAGCACGCGCGAGACTTTCAGGCCGACGCGGTTGTTTCCCTTGGGCTGGTCGCTCATGCCGGAGGCGCTGCGGTTCGCCGAAGTCATGTGGCTGGCTTCGTACCATCCCGCCGACACTTGCCCGTAAATGTCGGTCTTGAACTTGCGCTCGGCGTCGGCGCGCTGCTCTACCGCCTGCGTCGCCTTGCGGATGTCCTGCGCCTGGTTGAACTCCTTTATCTCCTGCTGCTCGGCCACCTTCTTGAGCTTCTTGTCGAATTCTTCCTGCGTGATGATGCCTTTTTCGAGCAGGATTTCCAGCAAGACCCTGACGTCCTCGCCGGCACGGGCAGCGACGGGAAGGGCTGCAAGCAGGGTCGCAGAGACAGCTGCTGCCACCAGGCAGGCCTTGGACTTTTTCGGGTTCTTCACGGTTGAACTTGTGTAAAAGGAAATAAGAGGCTTCTAGATATACTTCTGTATATTTTGAAAGCAAAATATACTCAAAGTAATTTTGCAGGTCAATCATGTAGCGCGAATCGAGGATGGAAGCGGTCTTTGGCTCGTGGGCCGAACCGAGAAACTGGCGTGGGCCGACCCGGCTCCTCGATACCAGCGCGGAGAATGCAGGCGTTATGTAGTTTCATCCACAACGCATGCCTATAATTCCACCATGGATAAATTGCTTTACTCGCTGGATGCCGAACTGACCTTGCGCGTCGGCGACGCGCTGCTCGCCAATGCCAAGCGCATCGAACTGCTGCGCCAGATCGGTCTCACCGAAAACCTGACCCGTGCTGCAAAGATGGCCGGTTACAGCTACAAGGGTGCGTGGGACACGATAGAGCAGATGACGCAACTGACCGGCGGCAGCCTGCTGGAACGGCATGCGGGCGGCAAGGGCGGGGGCCGCACGCGGCTGACCGAACGTGGCAAGCAACTGCTGAAAAATTTCACGCTGATCCAGGGCGAGCACGCACGCTTCATCGAACGGCTCAACCGCGTGGCCAATGGCCTTGACGCCGATTATGCGGTGCAGACCGGTATCGCGATGAAGACCAGTGCGCGCAACCAGTTCGGCGGCATCATCGTGTCGATCACGCAGGGGCCCGTGAATGACGAGATCGGGCTGATGATCGGTGACAGCCTGATGCTGGTGTCATCGATCACGCACGAAAGCTGCCGCGACCTGAAGCTCGACATCGGTTCGAAGGTGTTCGCACTGATCAAGGCGTCGTCTATCGAGTTGCATGCGGCAGATGAGGATCTGTCCGAGCGGCGCAATGTGTTCGACGGGAGCGTTCAGGCGCTGACGCGCGGCGAGCATCGTTCCGAACTGGGCATCGAGATCGACCGTAGCGTCATGCTGGTTTGCAATACCTCCAACGCACAGGTCGAACGCCTGATGCTGTGCTGCGCCGCACACGTACGGTGCAAGATCGATCCCTCCAATGTCATCATCGCAGTCGCGGCATGAGCGATGCTGATGACTGATATATCGTTTGAAAATTGCAGGCTTCATAGCGCGATTTCATTCCATCGCCGAGAATTGTCAGCAGCCTATGTTCCTTGACCGAACTCATGAAACATATAGTTTGCAGAAATAAATAAATCTTTTTGCTCTAGTATCGCGTCCATCATTCGTTGCAATGCAGCGCGTATTACATCCAAGGGGACAGGCATGCAGACGCTACAAAATATGGGCCATGAGTACGCGGATAACCGCAACCTTGCCGAGGTCGGCCGGGTATCGAGGCTTCCGGACAATTTCCCGCGCCTGTGGTCGACCGTGGAGCAGCTCTATCAAGTGCTCCATATCGACGTGGACGAATCGCTGACTTCCGATGCGTATCGCTTCCAGCACATCAAATCGCGCACCGGAGCGCGCGTGTACTCGGCGGGAGATCGTTGCGATGCGATCTTCATCGTCTACGCCGGCTTCCTGAAGACCTCATGGGTCGACAAGTACGGCAACGAGAAGATCCTCGACTTTCCGATGAAGGGCGACGTGGTCGGCTTCGACGGCATCGAAGCGAAGGAATTCAAGAACACCCTGGTCGCGCTGTCGGACATTGAGCTGATCGTCGTGCCGCTCGATTTCTTTTACTCCAACAGTAGCAATGCCTATGGATTCCGTCGCAAGATCATGGAGTTGATGAGCAATGCGCTGATCGCCGGCCAGAAGGTCGGTTACATGATGGGCACGTTACCGGCCGAGGCCAGGGTCGCGAAGTTCCTGCTGTCGATCTCGCAGAAATTCCGCGGCATGGGCTATTCGGACAAATCCTTCCACCTTCGCATGACGCGAGAAGACATCGGCAGCTTTCTCGGCCTGACGCTCGAGACGGTCAGCCGCACGCTGTCGGGCTTCGCCCGCTGCGGCTTCATCCGCGTCGACCAGAAGTTCATCGAGATCGTCGATGTCGACGGCCTCAAGCTGCTGCGGCGCTTGCCTGCACTAAAGCGCTAGCCCGCAGGCTGTCGCCGGGCGCAGGCAGTTAAAATAGCGGATGAACTGCGCGGCGCTGCCGCGCGCCGCTATTCCCGCTGACCGGAGCGCCTGATGTCCGAGCAAACCAAGATTTTTCGCGGCGACCGCGCCCCCGAGGAGGGGGCAGTCGATCTCCCCGCTGCCGCGCCCAAGGCAGCGGCGGATGCGCCCGTCAATCCGCCGGCCCCGGCAGCCGAGGCGGAGCCGGCTGCACCCGCGCCCCCCGTGGCGCAGGCACCGGCTGCGGCTGCTCATGCGGCCCCGGCCCCGCTCGATTTTCAGCTCGACGATTCGCAACTCTTCCACACGCCCGAAGCGGTGCGGCAGCGCATGGCGCAACTGGCCTCGATCGCGCATTCAACCGCCCACCTGCTCGATGCACAGGCTGAGGAGAGCGAGCGCATCGCGAAGCGGCTCAAGTCGCTTTGATCCGCGCCTCCGCATGAACCTACGCAATTAAAAACAACAGGACAGTTCCGCAATGACCTCGACCCCGATGGATGCAAAACACATCGCGCGCTACCTTGGCGCGCTGTCGATCGAAGAGCGCGTGCAGATCGTCCGCTGCCTGCTGGAGGCCGGCAGCGAAGGCATGCAGATGCACGACATCGCGACCCGCACAGAACTGGGCCCGGCCGCCGTCTACAAGCAGCTCGAGTCGCTGGCCGGGCTGGAGATCGTGTTCGTGAAGTCGATCGACAACAACAAGCGCTATGTCGCGAACACGGGCCTGTTCGACGAGCTGTTCGACTGGATGTATCACCACTACGGCTCCGGCTTCCACGCGAGGCAGGAGGAGGTCGCCGATGCTACCCCGACCCTGAAGGCAGAGCCGTGATAGAAGCCCCGCTGCTCGAGGTCAACGACGAATCGGACCCGAACGAAAAACAGGCCGCCGCCCGCAAGACCACGCTGGTCAGCGCCGTGGTCAATTCCGTTCTGTCGGCCGCGCAGGTGGTCACTGGCCTGCTGGCCGGATCCCAGGGCCTGGTCGCCGACGGCATCCATTCGCTGTCGGACCTGCTGGCCGACTTCGTGGTGCTGATCGCGAACCATCACAGCCACAAGGAAGCGGACGAGGACCACCCGTACGGTCACCATCGCTTCGAGACCGGCGCGTCGCTGTTCCTCGGCCTGTCGCTGCTGGCCGTCGGCATAGGCATGGCCTGGAGCGCCGCCGGCAAGGTCGTGTCGCCGTCCGCGCCGCAGGTGCAGGTCGGCGCGCTGTATGCGGCGCTGGCCGCGCTGGTGGTCAAGGAAGTGCTGTTTCGCTACATGCTGGCGACCGCAAAGCGGGTGCGTTCGTCCATGCTGGTTGCCAATGCCTGGCATGCGCGCTCCGATGCGGCCTCATCGCTGGTGGTGGCTGTCGGCATCGTCGGCGCGCTGGCCGGCTATCCGGTGCTCGATACCGTGGGCGCGCTGGTGGTGGGCC
>JACCDI012104264.1_pt1 | contig 13612 bp, 14 predicted proteins | sample 7442791 | NCBI WGS metagenome assembly JACCDI01 (sample SAMN15323434, study PRJNA562643) | freshwater metagenome | isolation source: river surface water | place: USA:Blue River Watershed | collected 2017-08-15
TATTTTGAGGTATATTTGCACCCCTTATTGACCTGGGTTAGTAAGTGGAATGGCCCCGTAGCTCAACTGAATAGAGTATTTGACTACGGATCAAAAGGTTTCAGGTTTGAATCCTGACGGGGTCACAAGAACAACTTCAGTTTGTTTCATTACCCTGTAAATCAATGATTTACAGGGTTTTTATTTTCAGTAAACCCCACTAAAAACCAATTTATAGGTAAAAACTGTTCACATATACTTCACAGTTTGGACTTACTTCACATTTTTCAAATTAAAAACAAAAAAAATGAGAAAGTTAAGCATTGGGTTTCATCCTTACCCAAAAAGAAAGGATAAAATGACAAAGAAAACTCAAATCGTAATGAGGGTTTTAATTGATGGTGACAAAAGTGAAGTGCGGTTACCGAAGGACTATGATTTATCAGAAAAAGACCTGTTTAAATGGAACCCAATTATTCAACGACTTGATACAAAAGATTCTGATGTAAATGATTATCTAAATGGCATTGTTGCTCGTAGAAAACTAATAGACCTTGAAAAGGTAGTTAATGACGAAAAACTCACAAAAAATGAAATAATTGACAAGCTACTTGGTGGGTATGAAAATAAAAAGGAAACTACAATATACGAATACTCAAAAAGATACCTTAGAGATGAGGTGGAAAATAGCTATAAAGAAGAAGGTACAAAGAAAAATTACAGAAATGCAATAAATCAGTTTTGTATATTTCTAGAACTAAAAGGATGGAAAAATTTATCAATAAATGATTTCAAATACGAACAAGCGAATGCATTTAAAAAATTTCTTGAAACACCATTAAATTCATTACACTTAATAGGTATTGATAAAATTGAATGTAATAGATTGTATAACAATAATTTAGTTGGTAATAAAATTATCAAGAAGAAACAAAAGAACCAAAACTCCATCTGCTCTTCTTCAACTAAAGTTAAAAATCTTAGACCAATTTTTGAAAAAGCCATTGACGAAGACTTAATACACAAAAATCCATTTAAAAAAATTAAGGTTTGTTTTGATGCAGAAAATGAAGCCCCTACGTTGAGTACAAGTATGATGAAACGTGTATATGATATAAAAAATAACAACTGTGGACTTGAATTTACAAAAGATATCTTTCTCTTTATGTGTTTTACAGGTCTATCATATGTTGATGCTATAAATTTTAATGATAAAAATTTTGAAATTGTAGATGGAAGCATTCACTTATTAGACACAACTAGAAGGAAAAAAACTGGATGTAAAATAAAACAAGTACTGTGTAATGAAGCAGCAAAAATTGTATTTAAATATTATCAAAAAGGCTATTCTTCCTCTAATTCTAATGTCTTCCCTTATGAAACACTTGAAAGTATCAATAGAAAATTAAAAGTAATACAAAATATCGTGTCAATACCATTTGACCTAACTACAAGAAATGGCAGAGTTACATTTAAATATTTAATTAAAGAAAGTAAATATAATAACCCATTTGTAACTAGAAAGTTAATGGGCTGGGGGAAAAGCAAGTCAATTGAGGATATTTATGACAGATTTACTATTGAAGACTTTATTGATGCAAAAGTATGTTTTGATAATTATGTTATTTCAATATTGAAATAACATAAATTAATTACTAATTTAGCTAAAACAAGGCTAAATGAGTTTAAGTGAAATAATACCAATCAAAGAGTCTAATAAAAAATTAGACTCTTTGATTAAATTAATACAAGAACGAGCACAATCAGTAACCATTAATTCAATGCCAGACCTTTCTAAAATTGAATATTATGAATTAAAATTAAAAAAAGGGGCACAACCAATTAAATTACCAAAGATTGATTCTATAGATACATTTCATATTTTTAGTAGTTTTCAAATGAATTGTATGTACTCATCATTTACTGATGACAAAAATTTGATTATATATATAAAAGATAAATTAACAAATAAATTTGATTGGTTTTATAATTTAGGCGAAATTCTACAAGCAATTCAAAATATAAATAATTCAACTAAATTTAAAATTGACACATACAATTCATTAAATAATATCTATAACTATATTGGTCAGAAAGTTGCAATATATGTTACAAATCATTTTTATGGATATAGAAACGGAGAGCCTATTCTGATAGAAAGGATGAGAAATCATATAGAAACGAAGAATAAAGCTAAAAAGGAAAACAGAAACATAGTGAAAAGTAATGAAACAGACTTTTTAGATTATATGTTAACATACAGTGATGAAAATATAAAAAAGGAAAACGCAACTCCTTTCGAAAAATTTCAAATATTTTTAAAAGGAAAATGCGAATCAGAATATCTTACAGATATATACAATAATTATATTTATAACATCCATGAATATAAGGAAGGCGAAAAATTATTAGTAGTTTTTGATTTATTCAAATTAGTTATTAAAGACAAGGTTTTATATACAAAAGATGAATTCATAAGTTCAAATTCATCTCTAAGTAATTATAATGCATATATGAAAAAAACAATAAAGAATATTTTAATATTAAAATGAACATTTTTTATCTATAATTATCGGTTTATTTTGTTCAAATAAATTTTAAAATTAAAATGAATTTGCATTCATAAAATAATAATAATTATGAAAAAAAATGAAAACCAAGAACTATTAATTACTGTTCTTGAATTACAAAAACAAAATCAAGAAATTTTAAGTACTCTTGAAACTTTAAACAAGAAAGTTGAAAATCCAATAGATTGTCCTGAAATTAGAAAGGATTGGATTCCAAGAAAAGAAGTTATGAGATATTTAGGGTATGGTGATACTCAAATCTCATATATTACTAAAAAATATAACATAACTACATCAGAATTTAACAAAAGAAAATTTTACTCAACTGCATCTTTGTTGCAAATTTTAGAAAAAAACAAACATTAATCCTTAAATATTAGACCAGTAAAACTGGTCTAATATTTACCATTAACCATAGGATTAACCTACTTGGTATGGCACTCCTGTGTTCTTAAACTAATACTTATGAAAAGAAATATTGACATTAAAAAGATTAAAAGAGAATATGAGAAATATTTAGAATCATTTACTTGGAACTCTTCTGGGACACTCACTACACCCTATTTTATTTCATATAATGCTATTACAAATGCTGTAAATAGAATGGAAAAATTCTTAAATAAAGAAAATATAAACTATCGTCTTTACTCAATTATTGAACCATTTGATGAAAAAGGATATCATTTACACTTTACGGCTTGGATTGATGGATTTAATTCTACTAAAACAATAGAGAAAATTGAAAATGTATGGCATAAAGCAGTTGGGGTTAAAAAAAGAACAAATAATAAATGTAAAAAATTTGACCCTAAGTGTTTCAGTTACATACTTAAATATATATTAACAAATAGAACAAACTACTCATTTGGAGGAAATGCTTGGAATTAAATATTAAAAAATCATGAAAACATATTCAAAATCACAATTAGCTAAAAAATATGGGGTTAGTTATAATACTTTTAAAAAATGGTTAATAGCAATACCCGAGTTAACTATTGTTCCAACAAAAAGGTTGTTAACGCCAAAGGACGTTGAAATAATATATAAATATTTAGGGACTCCAAATTAAGTCTAAATAACTATCAATAACTATTAGTCAATCTATAATTCATAATTGATTAAACTATTTTTAAAAAAATAAAATATTTATGAAAATTAATCCAAAAGCATTAAATCTAGAAATACTTGAAGTTATTGAAAAGCCAGTTACATTAGGCTTTAAGGTTAACCCAGATGTTAAACTAAAATTAGCAAAAGATGCAATTCAATCTGGAATGTCTTTGAGTATGTATATAAAGAAAATACTAATCGATAAACATAGATTTTCTAAAAATGAACTAGAAGAATTATATAAATCAAATAAAATACTAAATGAAAGAGTAGAAATTTATGAAAATTCTACTTTATTAAATTTATATTCTAAACATAAAGGTGAGAATGTAAAATATAGAGATAGTAATGGAGAAAATAAAGAAATTGAAATAAACGATTTAATTGATGTATATAATATTATAATAAATAGTTTTAAATCAATATAATTATGTTAATCCAAAAAGAATTTCCATTTGGAAATCCAACAATTGAAAGTAACCTTATAACAGCAATCATTTGTTTAAGCATTACTTTATTTGCAGCAACCGAAGTAATTAAGCTTTATAAGACTGATTATTACAAAATGAAACATGATGAATAATGTTGTTTATATAAGATGTAGTACTGGAGAACAAACCCCTGAATTACAGTTATCCGATATTACTACTATGGCTAACCTAGAAAATGTAGAAATTCTAACCGAGAAGGTATCTGCATATAAAGACAATATTAAAAGGCCCGTCTTTGATGAATTAATAAACCAAATTAAAAAAGGGAATGTAACAATATTATATGTATGGCATTTAGATAGGTTATTCAGAGATAGAAAGAAATTAGTGGACTTTTTATCCTTCTGTAGATTATATAAAACAAAAGTATTAAGCTATAATCAGAAATTTTTAGAAGTATTTCTAACAATGCCCTCCCCATTTGACGAAGCTATGTATGATTTAATGCTTCAGATAATAGGTTGGATTGCCGAAGAAGAATCAGCAACAAAGTCTAAAAGAGTAAAATTAGCGGTAAGAAAAGATATTTCTGGCACATATTCTCATAAAGGCAAAAAATGGGGGCGAAGAGCATTCCCTAAACAAACAATGGACAAGGTTATTAAATTACATAAACAAGGCTATAGTTTAAGGTCTATCTCTAGTCAAGTAAATGTATATGACAAGAATAATAATTCAAGAAATATTTCAAAATCAAGTGTCCAAAAAATCATTGCAGATTTTAAGGCACTAAATGGTAGTAAATAATGGTGTCCAAAAATTAATTAATTAAAAAACTAGATTATGTATTGTTGTATGCGTTTTTGAAACTATCTCAAAAAGTGTGTAAGTTTAAAAATACTGGGACTTGACTTTTGTTAAAGTTGAACCCAATTTTCAAAAATGTAAAAAGAACTGAATTAAGATTAGATTATAGTTATGGATAGGCATTGTCCATTTTAGTGGCCTCTCTCAAAGCCAAAAAATCAAATTTCAGGTTAACTTCATCTGTAGGGAAGGATAATTCAATATAGTGTAATTCCTTATTTTCCTATTTTTGGTTTTAAATAAGGTTATAGATATTAAATTTAAACTAATTAATTATTCTTAATTGTTTTTAATGTCTCATTTATAGCATTCATTGCATCAGTAATACTTTTACCTCTAACCCCAAAAATAATTCTTGGCTTCTCTTTCATCATAGATGGTAATGAATAAATTGTCGAAACAGCTTGCAAAATCAAGTCTTCCTTTTTTGAACCAGAAATGTCGCCATACGCTTGAACTGTCAAAGCAATTGCTGAACGGAAGGCATATTCTTCTTGAAAGGTTCTTTCTCTTACATATTGTTTAATGGTAAAGAATAGCACAATCATTATCGGTGTTGATTTCAAAGAGTTTATAACTAAGAATTGCCAATCGATTGTTTGCGGCATTGGCATTGATGTAAAACAACCAAAGAAGTTTGTGAATATTCCAATTATTAAAAACAAAGCAGCAACACCAGTACTAATTACTATCTTTGCCCAAAGTTTAACTGGTGCATCTAAATCTTTTTTTCTGTCATTGAATGTATTGAATAGTCTAACTGCTCCTTCTTTACCAATTAGTTCATTCAAGACTAAAATTTGTTTGTCAAATGTTTTACTCTGTTCTAAAACAGAAGTTAGCATTTTATCAAATTCAATATTTTTCTTTCCACTATTTTCAATTTCAGTATTGAATAACTCTTTTAATTCTTTGATGTCCTTTTGGAAAGCAGTATAAACCGTTTTTTCAACTTCAATATTTTTAGTAATTGTATCTAAATTTGCGTTCTGCTGAGTAAATAGGCTGTTTATTGATTCATTTGTAGCGGTACTTGTATTTAGAAGTTTATTAATTTCAACTGAATTATTTCTTGCTGTTGGTAATAAGCCCTCAATTTCCGAAAGTTCTTTCTTTTTTGTTGTTACTAATTGTTCAAGATTTTCCTTTTCAATTTTCAGTGATTCAAGAAACTTATTACTAGTTTCAATATTATTAGAAAGTTTCTCTGAAATTAATTTCAATTTACTTTCCATTTCCACTATATGGGCAAAACGTTTTTTATCGTCCTTCTCTAAAACTTTATCCCAAAATCCATTCGCAACTTGATAGTAAACTAAACGAGCTAAAACTTTAACTGCATTTTCAAAATTATTTACTTCAATTAATGCATTCATATTTGTTAGGTCATCAGCCAAATTACCATTACCAAAATCATTTTGAAATTGATATTGAAACGGCAGTATATTTGCAAATGGAGTTTCAAGAACTTGCCCAAGTTGTGAAATAACTTTTTTAGAGTATTGTGATAATTCACTTACGGTATAATAACCAACAGCAATGCTTGAAAGGTCAGTGTAGTCCTTGTAAAATTCTGCAATTCGTTTGTCAATATCCAATTTCCAATACGGTTCTAATTGGGCTATAACACTTTGTTTTTGTTCTTGATTCATTTTTAATTATTTTAAAATTTAACTAGTTCATTTCTTAACGCTTCTCTCAAAACTTGTTTCTGTAATTTATTATTTTGAGATTCACTTTGTTTTATGCATGCTTCTAACTCATTACAAAATTTCATTAATTCATCTAGTTTATTAACTATACGGATTTGTTCTGAATATGGGGGCAGTGCGATAAGGGATTCAACAATATCTTTAACATTTATGTGTTTCGCGCCCATACCTCTATGTTTTGCTAATAGCCTATTCTTGTATCCAATATCAGTTACAACATAAATTAAATATGAATGCGATATTGCTTCTGATGCCCTAAATAACAATACTCTTTGACCCAAACAAATATTTTTACCTTTGGGAATTAAGGTAGCCAAACCAATTGAACCTTCTCTTGCATATATAATATCATTTTCTTTTGGTACAAGTCTCTTTATTCTATCTTGATAGCTATTATAGGATAACGACCTAAGTCTAGTTATTTCGCCTTTCTCATTAATACAATTAGTATCAATGCCGTAATATCCAGTCTCATAATCAACATATGATGGTGTAGAATGTGGGCAATCTACAATAGCGTCTGTTATGTCATTTAATCTACACCATATCCAATTTTTTGGTATTTCAAAGGGTACTTCTTCTTGCTTGATTGAAGGCAGCTCTTTTTTTAATTTATTACTTGACAAATACTTCTCTTTTACTTTTTTTAAAAGAGAACTTGCTGGCTCATCTCCTTTATCTTGTTTAACCAATTTGCCCATTACTGCATCTTGCAATAACTGCTGACGGAGTTTTTTTACTAAATCAACTTGATGTGTTAATTCATTTGAAAGGTCTGATTTTAAATCTTCAGCATTTACAATCCGATTTTTAATTTCAATTTGTGTGTCAATATCAAAATATGGCAACTGATATTTTCCAAAACTACCTAAGCCAATTGCTTCTTTTGATGTGCCTGCTTTAGTGTTTCGTACAATCTCTTCCTTTAATTCATTGAAAAGAATGTGATAAAATTTTAAATCAACAGGTAAGTTCTCTTGGTCTTTTGGAGTAATGATAAAACACAAATCGCTTGAAACAAACTTGCCATTTACATAATGCGTTCTACCCAATGAACCTGATGCAGCTGCTGCAAAAATCAATGCTTCGCAGTCGTGCGTATATTCATTATGAGTTTTCCATTCAGATGAAGCAGTAATAAAATCATATTCTCCAGGGACGCACTTTGAACTTTGCAAAATGCCCTTTTCAAAGTTGAATATTTCGTCAATTCTCAATAGGCTCATTTGATTTCATTAATTAGTTGTTCAAGCAAATGATTACTTTTCTTAAAACTTCGTTTGAGCATTTCAATCAATTCTGAACTGCTGTATTCTTGTTCTTCATCTTTTTTAGTTGGGTTCTTAATGTCCAAATCGTAACCACTTTCAATAATTGTGGTGATATTTACTTTCCAACAGATATCACTTTCTTTACGGTTATTCCACCATTTTTTTATAGGGTCAAATTCCTTTAATTGAATTGGTCTTGTTTTGCTATATGCTTTATAATCTTCTGGCACTCTATGTTCATAATACCAAACGTCTTTTGTTGGTGCGCCTTTATCAAAAAACAATAAGTTAGTGGCAACCGTTGCATAAGGCTGAAAAACAGAATTAGGTAAACGAATAATAGTATGTAAGTTGCATTCCTCCAATAGTCTTTGGCGAATACGTTGTTTTACTCCATCACCAGTTAAACTTCCATCTGGCAATACAATTCCCGCTCTTCCTCCTTGTTTTAGCAAATGAATCATCAAAATTAGAAACAAGTCGGCACTTTCTTTGGTACGGAAAGTTTGCGGAAAATTGGTTTCGTTATTGTTAGCCACAATTCCTCCAAATGGTGGATTAGCCAAAATAACATTTACTCTGTGTTTTTCAGTAAAGTTACTCAATGGCTGGTCTAAAGCATCCCCTAACTTAATATTAGGTACTTCAATATCGTGGAGAATTAAATTAGTTGTAGCAAGTAAATATGGCAAAGGCTTATATTCCCAACCTGATATATTTTGTTCAATACTTTTTATTTCATCTACATTTTTTGCCTGTTTCTTTAAATGTTCAATAGCACAGGTTAAATATCCACCCGTACCACAACTAGGGTCTAGTATCTTCTCGCCTAATTTAGGGTCTATTATTTCTGTAATAAACTGAGTAATTGCTCTAGGTGTATAAAATTCACCGCTTTTACCCGCACTTTGAAGCCCTTTTAATATACTTTCATATAACTCACCAAAAGCGTGTCTATCTTTTGCTATATTAAAATCTATTTCATTTAGTTTATTTAAAACCTTTCTAATATTAATACCGCTCTTCATATAATTATTGTTCCCCTCAAAAACTTCACGAACAATAACAGCTCTCTGATTCCCAGTACTTAAATCTATATTTCTTAAAGCTGGAAATAACTTACGGTCAATAAATTCTTGTAATTCATCCCCTGTGATTCCTTCATCATCACCAGCCCAATTACCTTTTGTCTTAACCCAATGAAATTCATCTGGTATTGGTGATTTATATTTAGGGTTTAAAAGCTCTAATTCTTTATCCTTATCTGAAAATATTTTTAAAAAAAGCATCCATCCTAACTGCTCAATTCTTTGTGCGTCACCATTAAGACCTGTGTCTTGCCACATTATAGTCTGAATACTCTTTAAGACACCCCCTATATTACTCATATTTTAATATTATGCTATTTTGTATAATTCATCTTCTAATTCCTTAACTGCTTCTAGATAGTTTTCCTTACTGCCAAATTCATTTATAATTTCAATAGGTGACCCGAAATCAGTAAGAGGCTTAACCCTCAAAACATCAAAACTTTCAATGTTTGATATTCCTTCATCTGCATATTTATCTAACAATGCTTCAAGAACTTTTCTTGCTTGTTCTCCATATTTTGTAAAATAATCTCTTTTCTTAACGTTATTTGCTCTTTCTTTTCTTGTTAATGGAGGCTTATCATAAGCAATGTGACATATTAAATCAAATAAATCTACTTCTCTATTTACTGCATCATATAATGCTTCAACCATAACTCCTTGTTCTAATAATTCTTCAATAATTACCTCTTTCTTATCAGCAGACTTCCATTTAATAATGAATTCGTCTAAAGAAGCAAATTTCCCATTAATTATAGACTTAGTATGGTCTTTTAAACTTGTAGTAATAGGCTTACCAAAATGGTCAAAATACATTTCTCTGCTTATTAGCACAGATACATCTACTCCATTTACATAGACCTTATTTTTGGGCTCACTAACTATACCCCCAAAATCATCATTTATTGGATTTCTAATTACAGGTGGGATTAATTCAATTTCATCTCCATTTACGATGTCAATTATAGGCTCAACTGATTTTTCTTCTTCATCTATGATTGTTCCCATATCAGTTGTCTCACTAACTGGCTTTACTCTAATAGGGTCGCCATCAAAATCAGAATCTGCAAATAAATCAGTTGCATTTCTAAAATCCAAAATGGTAAAATATAATTTTCCAAATTCTTCATTAATTCTAGTACCTCTACCTACAATCTGTTTAAATTTAGTCATTGAGTTGATATTAGAATCCAACACAATTACTTTACAAGTTTGGGCATCAACCCCAGTAGTCATTAATTCGGAAGTTGTAGCAATAACTGGATATTTTTCTTCAGGACTAATAAAATTGTCTAATTCATTTTTCCCTTCTTGATTATCCCCAGTAATTTGCATAATGTACTTATGATTTTCGGCAACTAAATCGGCATTATGTCTTGATATTGCAGTTCTCATTCTTTCAGCGTGGTCTATATCAACACAGAATACAATCGTCTTAGCAAAACGGTCATATCCTTTTAAAAACTCTGTTAGTTTCTTTGCAACCAATTCGGTTCTTTCATCAATTACTAGTTTCTTATCAAAATCGGTTCTGTTATATATCCTATCTTCAACTTCCTCACCATCTTTATCTAATTTACCTTGTTCTGGTCTCCAACCTTCAGCATCTACATTTAGTCCAACTCTAATTACTCTATAGGGAGCTAGGAAACCATCGTCTATTCCCTGTTTTAAAGAATAAGTATAAACTGGCTCTCCAAAATATTCAGTATTACTCGCTTCAGTAGTTTCTTTGGGAGTTGCCGTTAAACCAATTTGAGTTGCATTTTCAAAATAATTCAAAATATCTCTCCAATGACTGTCTTCTTTTGCAGAACCTCTATGGCACTCGTCAATAATGATTAAATCAAAGAAATCTCTTGAAAATTGTTTGTAAACATTTGCATCCTCATCCGTACCTGTCAAACCCTGATAAAGAGCTAAATAAATTTCATAACTTTTATCAATTTGTCTTTGCTTGACTACCGTCATCTTATCTTTGAAATGCTTAAAATCCCCCTTTTTAGTTTGATTAATCAGCGCATTTCTATCAGCTAAGAATAATATTCGCTTTTTTGTACCAGACTTCCATAACCTATGTATGATTTGAAAAGCAGTATAAGTTTTTCCAGTTCCAGTAGCCATAACAAGTAAAAGTCTTTTTTGACCTTTAGCAATAGCTTCCAAAGTCCTATTAACAGCATTAGTTTGATAATATCTTGGCGAACGTCCAGAACCATCAAAAAAATAGTCTTGAGCAACTATTTTCTCTTGTTGCTCAGTGTTGATTCCTTTATAAGTTTTATATTTTCCCCATAAAAGTTCTGGGGCTGGGAAACTATCCAAGTTTAATTCTCTTTCAATATTTAAACCATTCTCCGTTTTGTCATGAAAATGAAATCCATCTCCATTACTACTAAACACAAAGGGAATATCTAATATCTTAGCATAATCTAGCCCTTGCTGAATACCTGCTCTAACTGAATGATTATTGTCTTTAGCTTCAATAATCGCAATAGGTATATTAGGTTTATAGTAAAGAATATAATCTGCCCTTTTTCTTGTACCCCTTGCTGTTAATTTACCTCTAACATAAATCTTACCATCTGTAAAAGAGACCTCTTCTAAAATTTGCAAACGAGTATCCCAACCAGACCTTTCTAAAGCTGGAGTAATAAATTTTGTGCAAATATCCCTTTCTGATAAACTCTTCTTGTTCATTGACTCTAAGTTAAGATATATTATTTTTTAAAATAATAAAACCTCTAAAAATCAGCTGAATAGGGTAAACTTACGTCTCAAATGGCTAAAACGCATTACCAAAAAGCAGAGAAATCAATTTGTATAGACTTAATTTGCCCAAAATTTAACTCAATTTGTGTTTTGAAGGAATTATATAGCCGCAGTTTTAAATTGGCAAAATTGGGCTTTAGAAAATTAAATGAATATTATATGATTTAACGATAAACATTACTATTATTTTTAAAAATAGTAGTAATGATACCTAAATTAAATAAAATGTTTTTTCCAAGATTTAATCATTCTTAGTAAAAAGACAAAATAATCTTGATTAATAGTTTTACTTGAACTTACCACAAATTCGTTTTTATCAAAAACAGTCGCCCCAAAGTATTCGTTTAAAAAATGGAAGTTTTGTGTCATTTGAGATACTTTACCTTCTACAAAGTATTTAATCCCATTTTCCACATAAATAAAAACTAAAGACTTATTAGTCATATGGAATTCTTATTTTTTAGAAAATTTATTAATGTTAAAACCCTCAATTTTTGATGAAGAATAATTGTTTAATAAAAGTATTTAAACAAAATGAGATTTTTGATACTTATATATTAAATAAAATGCTAATTTTGAATAAATAAAAGGCTTAAATTTTTTATCCCAACTGCCATAGACAGTTATAAATTAATAATAATATGAAAATATTTTTACTTTTAATAATTATAATAACAAGTAACATATCAAATGCTCAAACTTATTATAATCCTCAAAACACCTTAAAATTAACTGTCGAAATTAAGGAACCTTATAAACCTGTTAATTGGGCAGAGATAGGCACTAATTTTAGCAACTCAATTACTGCAGAAATTCAAAGAAGAGAAATTCTGAAAAAATATTATGATGACATATTTTTTCAGACTAGAAATTCAATGAATACAAATACCTTAATGACTAGTGATAATGAAATTAATTCAAAGCTACTATTACTCCAGAATGCAAGTGTTGAAAGGCTAGAAATTTTAAATAGATTGTTGAAAACAGGAAATTTAAAACCAAATGATTATGAAAATGATTTGAAAGAAACATATTATAATTACTTAAGTGCTAACCAAGTATTTGTAAATCTTTCAACCTACAAAACAAACAAATTAAATTCATTAAAGATTGATGCTGAAATAAATGAATTTAATAAAATATTCAGCCTTTTAATTACACAAGTAAGCGGTTTTAAAAATTCCAAAGGAATTAAATTCAGTGTATTGCAAAAACCACAAGATGATTACGATTTTTCTATATTTTATAATAGTTTAACCTCTATGGCTGACCAAGGATTTAAAGCCTATCTTGATTCAAAAAAATAATTGACAATTATACTTTCATTTTTGATTAATTAGCTTCACTTCATTAAATTTGAAAAAGTATTGTTCAAAATGTGTTGAATTTTGGCGGCAAAGTGAAACAACTTCACAATTAGTTCTTATAAATTAGATTTTTAGTTATAAATCATTGATATTCAACTATATATTTGAATCCTGACGGGGTCACAAAGCCCACACGAACAGTGTGGGCTTTTTCGTGCGAGGAAATGCCGAAAGCTTGCTTTTGGGCATTGACGAGAACGAAAAAGCAAAAACATCAGCGCAGCTGATGTTTTTAAAGGGCTTTGAGTAAGGCAACTGCGAAAAGGATGTTGCGAAGCAACCATCCATGAAACCATCCTGTTTAAAAGTAAAAATACCCGCACCAATTTCATATAATAGCCTACATTTGTATTGTAATTACAATGTAATAACAATCCTATGAAAGCAAAAATCATCAAAATTGGCAATTCAAAGGGCATCCGACTCCCCAATGAAATCATCA
>JACCDI010931025.1_pt1 | contig 13609 bp, 12 predicted proteins | sample 7442791 | NCBI WGS metagenome assembly JACCDI01 (sample SAMN15323434, study PRJNA562643) | freshwater metagenome | isolation source: river surface water | place: USA:Blue River Watershed | collected 2017-08-15
GGTGTAGGCCGAACGCTGTGGAACGCTCTGGAACGAGAAGTCCTTATGCGTGATTGTGGCCGCATGGAGTGGACGTGCCTACATTGGAACATGCTTGGCATCAACTTTTATGAAAAGCGCGGCGCGTGCAACTTGACGGAAGAGTGGCGAAACTATCGTCTGGTTGCCGAGCAGATTCGTGAACGGCAGGGTGCAGGGGCATAGCCCCTGCAATCGCTAACCTTTAATGAACGCCGCCAGTTCAGAAAGCGGCACGGTTTGCTGGGTTTGTGTTGCCAGCTCTCGTACAGATGCAGTCTGAGTCGCGATTTCATCATCACCAATAACAACTGCATACCTGGCACCACCCGCATCCGCCATTTCCAGCATCGCTTTCAGCCTGCGGCCCAGGTAATCGATGTCGATATTGAGGCCTGATTGCCGAAGTGAACTGGCGATTGTCGTTGTCGCATCCCGTGCGGCATCACCCATTGGACACAGAAACGCATCCAACTGGTTACCAACAGGACGGGGTAGCCCAAGCTCTTCCATCGTGATCAGGACACGTTCGATACCTAATCCAAATCCAATGCCAGGGGTTGCCGGACCACCAAGCTGCTCTACTAGCTGGTTATAGCGGCCTCCGCCACCGAGGGCCTTGTCGCCAAGGACTTTGCACTGAATTTCAAAGGCTGTCCGGGTGTAGTAATCAAAACCACGTACCAAACGATGATCAATTTCAAACGGAATTCCAAGGGCCGTCAAGTAGGAGCAAACTTTATCAAAGTGCTCAGCTGATGCATCATCAAGAAAATCAATCAGATTCGGCGCGTTCTCAAGGAGGGCAATGTCCCGTTTGTCTTTTGAATCCAGCATCCGAAGGGGATTTTGTTCGAAGCGACGCTTGTTGTCATCGCTCATCTCGCCCAGCAAAGGCGCAGCATAAGCCTTTAGTGCTTCGAGATAGGTGGCACGGGACTCCTTAGTACCAACGCTGTTTACCTTGACTGTGATGTCTGTAATTCCAAGTGCCTTGTAGAACGCCACTGCCAAATCTATAATTTCCGCGTCAATGGATGGCATAGATGCACCAAGTACCTCCACACCGGCCTGATGATGCTGACGATAGCGACCGCGTTGAGCGCGTTCATACCGGAAGTTTGGCCCTATGTAGAGCAGCTTTGCGATTGGGCGCTCTATCCACAAACGTTCCGAGACATACGCACGAATAGCACCTGCCGTACCCTCGGGACGCAGCGTTAGCCGGTCACCACCGCGGGTAACAAAGTCGTAGGTCTCCTTCGCCACGATATCGGTGCCATCCCCGACCGCTCTGTGGAAAAGGTCTGTCTGCTCGAAAATCGGCGTTCGGATTTCCGCAAAGCCATACGTCTTACACACGGCCCGGAAGACAGATTCGACATGCAGCCAGCAAGCAGAGTCATTGACAAATGAACGTGCTTCCTTTCGACCACAGGGAACAGGGGGGACGATATCAAATGTGCCATCAGGGCGCCCATATTGCATAGCGCCGATTATATCGCTGGAGCGCTTTACAACACGTGCTTGAACACCGCTAGGATGTATTATGACCGCATGGCTTTGACATTGCCGGTGGCCACACATGAGCGGCTAAGTTATCTCGAACGTGGTTTGGCGCAGAATGTGGTGGTAGAAGTGCTTGCCGGGTCGACCGCAGAGAAGGCAGGAATCCTTGTGGGTGACCGTGTCGTCACCGCAAATGGAGCTCCACTTCGGGACATCGTCGACTGGAAGTTCCACACCGCAGGCGACTCTGTAGACGTTCAGGTCCTACGGGAAACGCAGGCGCTAAAGTTCTCGATGGCGAAAACGTATGACGAGGACCTCGGTATTCGATTCGCCGATGACCTGTTTGACCGTCTCCATATTTGTAAAAACAAGTGCGTATTCTGCTTTCTTTATCAGCAGCCAAAGGGGCTTCGTCCGTCTTTGTACATCAAGGATGATGACTATAGGCTTTCGTTTTTACACGGAAACTATGTCACTCTGACGAACCTCAAGGATGGTGAGCTCGACCGCATTTGTGAGCAAAAACTCAGCCCGATGTTTGTAAGTGTCCACGCGACAGATCCGGAAGCTCGTGGGAAGATTCTTGGACGTAAGGGGCCAGAGCCAATCCTTCCAATCCTTCAGCGTTTGGCGGATGCACGGATTCAAGTGCACGCACAAGTTGTACTGGTTCCTGAGTACAACGATGAAGAAACCCTGTTGCAGACGGTTACCGATTTGGCGAATCTTCATCCGGAGAACCGTGGCACCTACGGAGGAGTCCTTTCCGTTGCAGTCGTTCCCATTGGAATTACACAGTTTAGGGAACGCTTAGCTCCGGTCAAGACGGTGAACTCAAAGCAGGCATCCGATGTTCTAGATACGCTTGGTGCGCTTCGAGAGGATTATCTCAACCGACTCGGGACGCGGTTTGTGTATCCGAGTGATGAGTTTTACCTGATGACAAATCGGGAAATTCCAAGCCGGCCAGAGTACGAAGGCTTCCCTCAGCTGGAAGATGGCGTCGGACTGGTGCGATTGTTCCTCGATTCGTTAAATCGGGTTCGCGCAACAATGCCAAAAGCTGTCGCTAAGCCGGCAAGCTTCACTTTTGTTACGGGCGAACTAGCAGCTCCTTTGCTGAGGACCCTTGCTGCCACACTGTCTGAAATCGATGGCGTGACCGTCAACGTTTGCGCTGTTCATAACTGGTTCTTCGAAGGAAACATTAATATCGCTGGATTGATTGTCGGCGGTGACATCGTCCGCGCGATGGAGACCTTTGAAGAAAATGAGACGATCGTTATTCCAAGTGTGATGTTACGTGATGGTGAAGAAGTTTTTCTCGATGAGATGACCGTAGATCAATTGGAAGAAAAGCTTGGGAAACGGGTGATGGTGATTGAGCGGACTCCTGAGGCGGCGCTTGATGCCGTAGTAAATCCAGGTCAGCTGCGGAGGCATGTACGTGATGGCAATGTTTAATCGACTTTTTCAACGCAACACAACCCGGCGGACAGCGGCCATGTTTGCCACGATTGCTGCAACCGCAAGCCTTGCAATCGCATCTGCATCTGGCCCATCCCTTCGCGTTATCATTTTTGGTGGTGGACCAACGCCTGAGAGTAATCAGGTTGCCATCGAAAACAATGTGAAATGGATGATGTCAATCCTTCCAGATTGGTCAAATTCATTTGTGATGTTTGGGGATGGAACGACAACGACCGACATCGTTCAGATTTCGCCAAAACGAACAAAGGCGCATCGGGTGTTGGCGACATTCTTCGGAGATGCCCCAACTGATGTTGATAAGGACACGCCGATTGCCTATCGACCTAGCTCGGTGAGCAGAATCGATGCTTCGAGTAAAAAGTCATCGATTGATGCGGCATTTGGGCGCCTTGAAAAAGACCGCAGCAAGGATCCAGTATTCCTCTATTTTACTGGCCACGGTTCGCGAGGCAGAACTGGGTTTGATACGAACCGCTACGACCTCTGGCGTGAAGAGGGGATGACTCCATCTGAGCTCGTCGACCAGCTGAAGAAAGTTCGCAAAGGCGTACCAGTCACCATCCTGATGGTTCAGTGTTTCAGTGGTGCATTTGCGAATATCATTTTCGACCGCGCTGATGAACAAAATGACCTTCTTGATAGGCAGGTTTGTGGGTTCTTTGCGGCCACGCAGGACCGCGTTGCAGCAGGGTGTACGCCTGAACTAAATGAAGCGGAGTACCGCGACTTTTCCAGTACCTTCCTTGCAGCCATCACCGGTAAAGACCGTGTTGGACGAACTGTGCAAATGCCTGACTACAACGGGAATGGCTGGACGGGCTTTGATGAGGCATTTTACTTCTCGTTGATCGAGGACCCATCCATCGATGTTCCGGTAGTGACATCGGATGCTTTTTTACGCAAGTATGTTCCAGTGACCGATGACAACGAGGTTGCGGCGACTCCCTGGTCTGATGTTTTGAAGTGGGCAAACCCTGGCCAGCGGGCCGCTCTTGTTGGCATTTGTGACAAGATTGGTGGGGATGCCCTGACCGAAAAGCGCCTTGAGGTGGCACTTTCTGAGTTCCGCCGCCGTGGGCGCCAAGGGGATGCGCAACCTGTATTCCCGGCAGAACTTAGGGAAGAGCTTGCTAAGGCATCGTCCCAGTTGACAACTATGTTTCCGAATCTCTCAAGGCGTGGTGGGGGAGATCCAAACCTCTCGCGTATTGACAGGGGACGAGCAGTTCAATACCTCCAGGGTAATCCAGAAATCCTTGATGCGTTTCTAAAGGTATGCGACAAGGTGGATGCTGTGCAGGATATTGCGGAAGAGGATGCTGTTCGAGGAGCCCGCTGGATTCGATTGCTAAGACTTGGGAAATCTGTCGTTTTGGAACATCGTCTGCGTGACGGCAAGGACCGTGGTCGGATTAGACAGTTTGAAGCGCTTCGAAAGCTGGAGTCAGGAAATCCACTTCGATCATAATTGCGTGACCGACAGGTACACTTACAGCAGATTGTGAAAAAAGGTGCAATGTAGCCATGCCATTCGATGGGACGTTGGATTTTGTTCGTGCCCTTGAGGCTGCCGGAGAATTAAGGAGAATTTCTACATCTGTAGACCCTGTTCTTGAGATGACGGCGATTGCTGATCGTTTGGTCAAAAGTGGCGGTCCGGCGGTGCTATTCGAGAATGCAGTTGGGTCCGAGTTCAACGTCGCAATAGGGATGTACGGTTCCGACAAACGGATGGCGCTGGCACTTGGAGTTTCATCCCTTGATGATGCAGCGAAGCGCATTGCAGATTTGGTTGCATTGCCATCGACAATGCCTCCGACGATGCTTGGAAAAGCGATGCTCCTTCCAGGGCTTGCAAAAATCGGTAGGGATGCCGCGCCACGAATTGTTAGTAAGGGGCGCTGCCAAGACATCGTCTGGCAGGGAGATGACCTAAAGCTCACCGCACTTCCTGTGCTGAAGTGCTGGCCACTCGATGGGGGGCGTTTTGTTACGTTACCGATGGTTTTTACCAAGGATCCAGTAAGCGGAAACCGCAACGTAGGCATGTATCGAGTGCAGGTCTATGATGACAAAACGGCCGGTATGCACTGGCAGCGCCACAAAGTTGGTAGCCGGCATCATGCTGAGTATGAGGCTCAGAACAAGCCAATACCCGTTGCTGTAGCGCTCGGCGGAGATCCTTGCTATGCGTACGCTGCGACGGCACCGCTACCGGATGGCATTGATGAAATGGCATTTGCAGGTTTTCTACGCAATAAGCCAGTTGATATGGTCAGGTGTAAGACCGTTGACATCGAGGTACCAGCTGACTGTGACTTTGTTTTGGAAGGTTATGTCGCTCCAGGAGAACGCCGAATCGAGGGTCCATTTGGAGACCATACTGGCTTTTACACCCTTGAGGAACCGTATCCGGTCTTTCATCTCACGGCAATTACGATGCGTTCCGATGCAGTATATCCAGCAACGATTGTAGGGCGGCCTCCAATGGAGGATGGCTGGCTAGGTAAGGCGACTGAGCGGCTGTTTCTGCCTCTCGTCCGGCTGTTCGTGCCTGAAATAATTGACTACAACCTTCCAGTGGAAGGCACCTTCCACCACGTTGCCATCGTCAAAATCCGGAAGCGTTTTCCCGGTCATGCCCGGAAAGTGATGCATGCGCTCTGGGGGCTTGGGCAAATGATGTTCTCGAAGATCATCATTGTTGTCGATGAGAGCGTTGATGTTCAAAATCTGGGGGAAGTGCTTTGGGCCGTTTCAAACAATATCGATCCTGAGCGGGATACCGAATTTGTGATGGGCCCAATCGATGTCCTTGATCACGCCGCGCGTGTCATGGGCTATGGAAGCAAAATGGGCATTGATGCAACGCGAAAGCTACCCGAAGAGGGATTTCAGCGCGAGTGGCCTCCGGTTATCGAGATGTCTCCCGATGTTCAGGCAAAGGCGGATGCATTGCTGAAGCAGCTTGGACTGTTAAACGTATGACATCCGTTCCGACGCGTGTGATTCTCGGAATCACTGGTGCAAGTGGAGTTCTCTACGGTCTGCGATCGCTTGAGAAACTCGTGTACCTTGTAGATGAAGTCCAAGTGATCGCGAGTGCAAACGTTCAGGACATCATCCGAACAGAGCTAGACAGTGATCATGCGCCGACTTTGGAAGCATTTGTAGAGAATCTTGGCCGTTTCACTGCCGATGTTCACTTTTGCAACCCAAAGTCATTTTTTGAGCCTCCCGCGTCTGGTTCCTATCGACATAGTGGGATGTTGATTGCTCCATGCTCAATGGGAACACTTGGCCGGATTGCTGCAGGAACATCTGACGACCTCATGTGTCGTGCAGCCGATGTGTGTCTCAAGGAGCGGCGAAAGCTGGTTTTGTTGGCACGAGAGACACCTCTGTCGCTTTTGCATCTTCGCAATATGACTTCTGTGACAGAAGCCGGGGCGATAGTCTTACCCGCAAGCCCGAGTTTTTACCATAAGCCGGCGACTCTGATGGATGCCATTGATACAGTCGTTGACCGGGCACTAGCGCAGCTTGGTTTTCAGACTCCTGCAAAGGAATGGATGAAGTAGTTGCCTGTGGATCAAGCTACCCGTGCTAAGTTTCAGGATCTGATGAATCTCATCCGATTCGAGCACACATTGTTTGCCTTACCTTTTGCGGCAGCAGGTGCGCTTCTTGGGGCGGAAGGGGTTCCTACACTTAGCCAGTCATGGTGGATTTTAGTCTGTATGGTTTCGGCTCGCAGTGCAGCGATGGCCTATAACCGGGTCGTAGATAGGGATATCGATGCGCGTAATCCACGGACAGCATCCCGTGAGATTCCAGCAGGCAAGATTTCGGTCAAATTTGCTTATTCGTTCACGGCTGTGATGGCTGTGTTGTTTATGTTCGCCGCATGGATGCTGAATCCACTCGCTGCGATGCTTTCTCCGGTTGCGCTTGCCATTGTGTTTGGCTACTCACATGCAAAGCGATTCACAGCATCCGCGCATGTGTGGCTGGGTGTGGCACTGGCTATAGCGCCAGTTGGTGCTTGGATTGCGGTGACCGGCGGATTAGCAGTTGCACCGATCGTGCTTGCTATTGCTGTTATTTGCTGGTTGATTGGCTTTGATACGTTGTATGCGCTTCAGGATGTCGATTTCGATCGTAAGGCCGGCCTACATTCCATACCTGTGCGCTTCGGAGACCGGGGGGCACTGGCAATTGCCCGCCTTTCGCATCTTGCGATGTTCATTGCGCTTTGCTGCCTACCACTGACAACGCAGCACCTAAGCTGGCCTTATTGGGTTGCTGTTTGTGGCGTAGGGTGTCTGTTGGCGTATGAACATATCGTTATGGATCCAACGGATATCCGCAAAGTAAACCTTGCATTTTTCAACTGTAACGTTGCGATATCGATCATATTGATGTCTGGTATTTGGATTTCCCTCTATGTCTAGCCCTGAGTTTGTTGTTGGGACGGTACCTTATCTGAATGCCTGTCCATTGGTTGATTGGTTTCACTTTGATGGGAAGGACAGGGGAGTCACCGTCGTCGATGCCGTCCCATCGGAGCTGTCGAAGCTCATCATCAGCGGGGATGTTGCTGTGGGGTTAGTTTCTACGCTTCAAGCGATTGTCCAGCCTGGAATGTCTACCGTTGATGATGTTGGTGTAGCGGCAACAGGAGCTGTTGAGAGCGTACGACTGTTTTCTAAAGGTCCGATAACATCGATTGATTCGATCGCTCTTGATAACAGCAGTAATACCTCCAATGTACTCCTGCAGATTTTGCTTGCAAAGCGCTATGGAAAGTCCTGCCATTTTGCACATTATCAACCCGATCTCTCTACTATGACATCCACTGCGGATGCAGCATTACTTATAGGCGACAACGGGTATGCAGAGATTGATGCGTTCCCATTTGTATATGACCTTGGGCAGGAATGGTTTGACTGGACAGGGTTACCGTTTGTTTATGCTGTTTGGACATCTGCAAATCCAATATCGCCATTACTTATGAATCATTTGCATCAAGCATATGACTGGGGAGTAGGTCATTTGGAATTTCTTGCTGGTACACGGGCAGTAAAGCATGGAACGACTATCCCGCGTGCGCTTCATTATTTTAATGAAGTCATGGAGTATCGCTTGGAGCAACGGCATCGGGATGGCTTGGCGCTTTACACAAAATATGTTCGTGAGCTCCAATCAACTTTGGTGATGCATCAATATTGACCCAGGTTTTACTCTGGCGGAACCAATGGTGATGCAAATACGTCATTAGTTATGTAGGTAGATTAAATATTTTTCTGAACCTTGGTGTGTGTAGTGGTATGGATGTTGCATCCTGAAATATTGACTACGATTTGGCGGGAGTTCTGAAATGTCTGGATCAATTCGAAGTGCAGTCGTCATGATGGGTGTTGTCGGTGCGGTTGCCGCAGCGGCTACCGCGACTTATGTTCTTAAGAACAGTAAGAAGACGATGGCAACAGGGTCTGACTCTGTTGATGCACTTGTAAAGCGTTGTCATGAGCAGATGGAGACGCTTACAAGCCGATTGACGCCGGAGCATGGATGACTTTTCTGATATTCGGGGTCGTTTGAGTTTTCCCAAAAATCCTTTACAGGCTGGGTTTCCCAGCCTTTTTTGTGTGTGCAGGAAGTAGATAAAGTCGCGTTGCAATATCGGTTTGAGTAACGTCCGATAATGCCTGTTATGTTGCGTTTGCAATCGAAGAGTGACCGAAAATCTAGCGATTCGAACCTGGGTTCTCTTGTGCCATCTGATCCGGGAAATTGCCACGTTCCGACCAAAGAATTGGCTTCCCGGTATGACGACTGATTCTGTTTGCGATGTCTCTTGCCATCTGCTCATCGTAGACTTCTACTATTTCAAGCAACGCGCCATCCGCATAGTCGATGGAAACGGCAGTCAGGCTCTTTCGATCGGTGTCCTGACTATCGGTTAGACGGACATAATCGAGCTTTGTCAGTAAGCATAGCTTTCGATTACCTGACAAGATCTCATTCCGCGTCTTGTCAAACGTGACCTGCCGAACCGGTTTGAGGATATATGTAAGAAAAATTGGCAGCCCTATAAACGTCACAATCGTCGATACAAGCCAGAGAAATCCAAAGTGATTCCCAGTTGGGCTGAAGAAATCACTTACATTCCGGGAAACCGTTGTTCTGGAAACAATCGCTAGCATTCCAAGGACAAAATTGCAAAAGATAGTAAACATCACCAGACTGCATCCATTGATGTTCATATAGCCTGGGGCTCGTAACGAAAGTCTGAGGATGCTCGGTGTATGTAGGACATCCATCACCAGCTCTGGAGAAACATTAAGCTGGGTTTGTGTGTTATCGGACATTTGTGTGCGGGTTGTCTACAAGGCATCCACTCATCAAATAATGAACAACGTCCGCACCTTTTAACATGTCAGCATCATGGGTCACGACTATCACGGTATGGTCGACTGCCCATTTAGCCAGCGCCTGCATCACCTTGTATCCATTTTCCTTGTCCAAAGCAGCTGTTGGCTCATCAGCAAACACAATCGATGGGTTACCAATCAGGGCTCGCGCTACAGCCACACGTTGGCGTTCGCCTCCCGACAACATGGATGGGTACTTATCCCCCATCCCATCAAGTCCAAGATCGGTGAGAAGAGCTTCGGCTTTCTGTGTTGAAATTGTCAACGTCGATGGGCTGACTCCAACAAGTATGTTTTCCAGAGCCGTTAGGTAGTTTAGAAGGAATGGCTGCTGAAAGACGAAGCCAAAACGTTCACTTCGGAGACTTGCTCGTTCTGTTTCAGGCATTTTTGTGATGGACTTACCATCAATGGACACATTGCCAGATGATGGAGACTTCAAGCCGCAGAGTATATAGAGAAGCGATGACTTTCCGGAGCCACTTGGCCCCATGATTCCATGTAGCTTGTTCGGGGCGAAATCCAACGACACGCCCTGTAGTGCGTGCGTAACCCGTGTTGCTTCCACATAGTCTAAGCAAATGTCATTGCATGTAAGCATCAGGCACCACCTATCGTCTCTCAATCACGGAAACGGCATCGAGTCGCTTCAGTCGAACCCAGACAGTCACCATAGCAAAAACGGTAATCGCAACCGGAATTGGAAGCGTATGTTGGTATGCCCAAGGATCCATTGCATCGAGAAAGAGTCCTCGTTGCTTGAAGACATTCGCCGCAAGATACGTGAGGAGAAAAACGGATAGCACACTTCCGATGGCCCAGGCGATGACAGTAAGAATCACCGTCTCCCAAACAATCTTCATCATCAAGCGCGCGCGACTAATACCAAGCGCAGCAAGTACGCCAAATTCGGGAATTCGCTGTGTGAAATAGATGTTACTGAGCATTCCACTCATCAACGCGATCACGAAGATGACCGTGGCACTGACAACCTCCATGATCATATACATCGATGACAACGAATCGCGAACCTCTGCAAGAAGACTAGCCCGTGTCAATACATTGACTTTTTCTGGAGAGAGCAATCCATCCGCTTTGCGCCCAACCGGCATCAAACGTTCATTTACTACATCAAGATCGGTGGGGATCTTAGTCGTAAAAAGCAAGCACTTAGGCGTTAACAGAAATGTCTTGTCGGTAAACGTACGACTAGACATTGCAACCCAGATGTCACTTTTGAGAACACCAACCACTTTGACGGGTACCGGCGACCCTGCAATACCCCCTTCATCCAGAGGCCCTGCGATTACATCGCCAAGTTTTAGTCCACGATTTTCAAGGATTGGCTTGGAGACGACGACTTCTGCCTTACCATCACCCGGCATCCTGCCAGATTCGAGCGTGGCACCAATACGTTTCAGCAGATAGTCCCGTTCTTCCGGGTTTGAACCAATTACGACGAACGGCAAGCGACCAACAACGGTTTTGATGTTTACGAAGAACACGCCACCTTCAATAATCCGTTCGATTTCTGGTTGCAGCTCGAGAACGGCTCGTTGGTCCATTGGGACACTTTGCGTTGAACGCTGAGGAATAACGTAGGTAAAGAATTCAGTGTAGCGATAAATCGTCCGTACAGTAAGGTCAATCGAATTGGCTATCGAGGCTACTGCAGCAATCAGAAACACACACAGGACAATCACAAAGCCCATTGGTAAGACCTTCGATGGGTTTCGTGTTAGGTAAGTGAGCGGGCTAAGAGGATGACGCATCAGTTTGCCACTGCTTCACTTAGTTGGGTATCGTGATCATGTGACTGATACCAAACAAGATACTCATCCAGTGTTCGATTAATGCCATCGAGCGTCGACTCTTTTGCCAATGTGCCTCTCAAACGGGTCGCGCCTGGAACACCCTTGAAGTAATGGCCGAGCAGACCACGGAGCTCTCGGCAGGCTACACCTTCGCCCTGAACATCCACTTGAAGAGATGCATGTTGTCTCGCGACAGCCACCCGCTCTTCAACCGTTGGCTCACGTCGAATGGATTCCCCGGCAATCGCATCTCGTATCTGCCCAAGTAGCCACGGATTTCCCATCGCTGCCCGCCCAACCATAACGCCATCACAGCCTGTTTGCGCAAGCATTCGCAGTGCATCGGCTGGCGTCTCGATATCGCCGTTTCCTATCACGGGTATCGAGTCACCGACGGACTCCTTGACCTGGGCGATGACATTCCAGTCCGCATTACCACTAAACCCTTGTGACGCATATCTTGCGTGCACCGCAATCGCCTTTGCCCCGATGTCTGCAGCTGCACGGGCAAACTTCACAGCGGTAAGCTGGCCCTGCGTATATCCAGAACGAACCTTTACGGTCACCGGCACTTCGGGTACTGCATCCACGACGGCCTTAACGACCGCTTCTGCCTGACATAGGTCCTTTAGAAGCGCAGCGCCAGCACCTGTCTTGGCGACCTTCGGGACCCAACATCCCATATTGATATCAACACCAACCGCTCCACGGTCTACGACAACGCGGGCAGCTTCGGCCATTGTCTCGGGATCAGCTCCAAACAATTGGCAGAAGGATGGCTGTTCGGATTCGGTCCAGTCGAACATCCCGTATGTTTTCTGGTTCTTATAATGGATGGCCATACTGGAAATCAGCTCTGTGACAACCAGTCCAACATCACCGTGTTCCTTGCAAATCGCGCGAAATGGATGCGAGGTAACGCCAGCCATAGGGGCTAACACAACGGGATTTTCGATTTCTATTTTCCCAATTCGCATCAGTTTCGCTGCCCCTTACCGAACACGTAGTCCATTCGTCCATACTTCACAGGGGATGATACCTGCCGCAAGGTTGTTTCCGAGGCGGTCATACGAACTGTCGAAGACGATAAAGTCTGCCATCTTACCTACTTCCAAGGAGCCGATAATGTCATCCCTGAAAATGGAAAATGCACTGTTATACGTATAGCCATATAGAGCTTCATCTAGTGTCAGAGTCTCCGATGGCGACCAAGCAGCACGATAAATGGCAGCGCTCAGCACTTTAGAGCTACTTAGCACCTCTACAGGACAGTCACTTCCGAGAGCTAGGCAAACACCACGGTCCCAGAGCGTCCTGAATGCGTAGGCCCACTTGCTACGTTCCTCACCAATACGTTGACCTGTCCATGTATCACTGGTGACGAACTGTGGTTGGATTGCGCAAATAATATTTTTCTCGACAATCTGCTCGACTAACTCGCCACTGAGAACGCTGATGTGTTCCACCCGGTGACGAAGCGGATTTGTCGTGTCATCCCCCATTGCGCCGCAAATGGCTGCTAGCGTTTCCCGATTTGCCTGATCTCCAATTGCATGGATGACTAGCTGAAAACCATTTGATACTGCGTCGCGACACTTCGCATTTAGATCATCAGGTGAATAGATGCGCTCCCCAAATACTCCTGGCGCATCTGAATACGCTTCCGTCATTAACGCCGTTCTTGCACCAAGGGAACCATCGGTGAAAAGCTTTGCTCCGCCAAGTTTCACATAGTCGCTGCCAAAACCTGTTTGTATTCCGTACGCTTGGAGGTTATTGATGCTTGCATATGGAGGCATCCCTGTCATTCGTATTGGAAGGCGATTTTCCTTTTCGAGGCGTATGTAAGCGCCGAGTTGATCTGCAGTATCTAACAGAGTACCGACAGCGGTTATTCCTTGCGATAATGCAACATCGGCTGCCTCAAGCACGGCAGCTTCCTGCTCTTGTTTAGTGGGCCTTGGGATGTGTCGTCGAACGTGACTAATCGCGACTTCTGTAAAGAGTCCTGTTTCAGCGTCTCCATCGGCCAGCTGCTCAGGCGTCAGCAATGACAATGCTACACTATTAGCAACGACAGCATGTCCACAAACGCGGGTGATCAAGATTGGACGGGATTCGCTAACGGTGTCAAGCAGCGCTCGCGTTGGCCATTCATTCCCTGGGTAGGATTGTTGATCAAAGCCTCTGCCTTCAATCCAGCCTGTTTCAGATCTGGACGCCTGCACTCTAAGCCTTTCAACAAGGTCTGTGAGGTCCTTACACCCCATCAGATCAGCCTGCTTCAAGCGGCCCATCCCGTAGGCCAGAAAGTGGATATGAGAATCGATAAACCCA
>JACCDI011746220.1_pt1 | contig 13602 bp, 17 predicted proteins | sample 7442791 | NCBI WGS metagenome assembly JACCDI01 (sample SAMN15323434, study PRJNA562643) | freshwater metagenome | isolation source: river surface water | place: USA:Blue River Watershed | collected 2017-08-15
CGGCCACTGGGGCACAGACTGCATGCCCTCGAGGTGAGAAATCACGCCCACCCAGGGGCGGCACAGCGACGCCAACTCGGGCCCGGTGACGGCGCACACCACACCGGGTGCCTGGCGCGCCTGCTGGATGTCGATCCTTTGAATCTTGGCGTGCGCATAGGGACTGCGGACGAACACCGCATGCACCATGCGAGGCAGCACCATATCGTCCACGTAGCAGCCCTTGCCCTCGAGCAGCCGACGCAGATCCTTGCGAGGTAGGGCCTGGCCGACGTAGCCGGAGGCGGGGCCGGTGGGTGTGCGTGTGTCCACCTTCAAGCTCCCCCGTTTTTTCGGCGCAAGGCGGCGGTGTTGATCACCGCATCGACGATGGCCTCGTAGCCTGTGCAGCGGCAGTAATTGCCAGACAGATGCTCACGGACTTCGGCGCGCGAAGGATCCGCATGGTGTTCGAGCAGGTGCGCCGCGGTCAGGATCATCGCGGGCGAGCAAAAGCCGCACTGAGCGGCATTGCGTTCGACAAAGGCATCGACCAGATCGGCGACCCGGTGGCTCTGAACAGCGCCTTCGATCGTCTCGATGATGGCGCCGTCGGCCTGTGCCGCCAGCACCAGGCAGCCCCGCACCGGCTGTTGATCGAGGATGACCGTGCACGAGCCGCACACGCCGTGCTCGCAGCCCAGGTGCGTGCCTTTGAGCTCCAGGTGGTCGCGAAGGAAGTCGGCCAGATGTTGGCGCGCCGGCACCTGCGCGTGAACGGGCTGTCCGTTGACGGTGCAGGTGAGGGTGACGGTGTCCTCGGGATCACGCATGTTGTTCGCCTAATTCCTGAAGCGCGCGCCGCAGCAAGACGCGCAGCAAATGCATTTTGGTGTTGCTGTCATGGTAGGTGTCGGCAAAGGGCTCGACGTCCTGGGCGACGGCATGGACCGCATCGTCGATCGTGCTGTGGGTCAAGGCGGCACGACACAGGGCGGTGGCCGCATGGGTCGCCAGCGTGGCCCGGTCTGCCACGCCAAACAGCGCGATCCGCGCTGACTGCACCCGGGCGTTGTCCATCACCGCCTCAATGGCGACGCCGGCGGTGGCGAAGTCGCCGCTGCGCCGGGCGAACTCGCGAAAGACAAAGCGCGCGTTCGGCCCGGGGCGCTTGAAATGCGCGCCCACCAGAATCTCGCCGGGCGCCAGGGCAGTCTGGTACAGGCCCAGAAAGAAATCGTCGGCGGCAATGTGCCTCTCGCCGCGCGCCGAGCGCACGACCAGGGTGGCGGCATGGGCCAGGGTGGCGGCCGGCGCTTCGGCCGCGGGGTCGGACAGTGACACGCTGCCGCCATAAGTGCCGCGCGCGCGTATGGGCGGATGCGCCACCCAGGGCATGGCCTGAAACAGCAGGGGCGCGCAGGTCTGGACTTGCGTGGCGTGTTCGACCTGCGCATGGCGCACCGTGGCGCCGATGTGGATGCCGTCAGCGGTCTCTTGGATGCCTTGCAATTCGCTCAGTCGTCCGATGTCCACCAGCACCGCTGGCGCGGACAGGCGCAGGGCCAGCGAGGGCAGCAAGCTTTGCCCGCCCGCGAGCAGGCGCGCATCGTCGCCATAGCGCGCGAGCACCTCAAGCGCCTCATCGAGCGTCTGCGGTCGGATGTAGCGAAAGCTGGGCGCTTTCATGCAAGCAGGTCTCCGGAAAAATTGACATGACGTTATATAACGTTATACTTTGTGTCAAGCCCCTTTTTCAGGAGAGAAACTTGCAACTCACCGATACCGAACGCGCGATGCTGGCTGGCGAACACGGCGAGGCGGTGCGCAAGGCGATCGCCCAGCAAATCGAGGTCGGAAAGTTCTTTGGTGCGCCCCGGTTCGTCGAGGTCACGAACGTCCACATGATGGGCGACGTCGAAGTGATGGGGGACAACGGCATCCGTTTCCTGCGTCAGGCCACCGCCGACGGCGCACGCGCGGTGCGCCCGCTGACCACCAACGCCCGCTGCGTGGACTTTGCATGGGCCCACGGCTTTGGCCAGTCCGAGCAGGTCACCCAAAGCGAGCGCGAGATCATCTCCCACCTCGAAGGCGTGGGGGCCACTGCGGTGGATACCTGCATCAATTACCAGACGCTTTATCAGCCGCACCTGGGCGAGCATGTGGCCTGGGGTGATACCGGCACCGTGATCTACGCGAACTCGGTCTTTGGCGCGCGCACCAATTTCGAGTCCGGGCCCGCCGCCTTCGCCGCGTCGCTCACGGGCCGCACGCCGGCCTACGGCTTTCACCTCGATGTGCATCGCCAGGGCACCTTCGTCGTCGAATTGGCCTTCGAGCCCTCCGATCTGGCCGACTGGGGTGCCATCGGAAAAATCGTGGGCGAGTTCGACCTGGATTACTTTGCCGTGCCGGTGTTCACCGGCGTGCAGCGCTCGCCCAGTTCGGACGACCTCAAGCACCTGGGGGCCTCGCTGGCCAGTTACGGCTCGATGGCCATGTTCCATATGGTGGGCGTCACCCCCGAGGCGCCCACAGTCGAAGCCGCCTTGGGCGCCAACGGCAAGCAGCCCGTGCGCACCCTGCGAATCACGCGGGAAGATGTCGACGCTGTCTATGCGGCCTATCCGATTGGCGATGGGGTGGCCAGCGTGGTCGTGTTCTCCGGGCCCCAGTTGTCGCTGTTCGAGCTGTCCGATCTGGCCGCATTGTTTGCAGGCCGGCATCGCGCCGAAGGTACGGCGGTGTTTGCCACCACCAGCCCGGCCATCCTCGCCGAGGCCCGGCGCCTGGGCATTGCGCAGCGCCTGGAGGCCTGCGGCGTCGGCCTTTTGCAGGGCGTGTGCTTTTATCTTCTCGAGCGTCTGTCCGACATCCGCCGCGAGCGAGGCTGGGTGAACTTCGTCTCCAACTCGGCCAAGATCGTCAACACCATCACCGCGCATCGTTTCAAGACGATCTTGCGGCGAACCGATGAATGTGTGGAAATCGCGCTGCGAGGTCGCCTGTGAATACCGTTCCCCAAATTCATGTACGTCGCGCCTATGGGCAGGTGGTGCGGGGCGAGGCCCTGGTTTCGCGTGAGGGCTTTAGCCCGCGCTATGACCTGGATCGCACCACGGGCGTGATCTCCAAGATTGGCCACAGCCTCGAGGGCCACTCGGTTCACGACAAGATCATGATCATCCCCGCCGCCAAGGGGGGTGTCGCAGCGGGGTGGGCGTTTGCTGACATCGCGAACAAGGGCTTCGCGCTCAAGGCGCTGGTCTTTGGCAGGCTCAATCCGGTCATGGTGCAAGGCGCCGTGTTCGCTGGCATGACCATCACCGAGGGCTGGTCCGTCAACGCCCTGGACATGATTCGCACCGGCGATTTGCTGGAGATTGACCCCCAGGCCTGCGTGATCCGCATCCTGTCCTCGCAGGGAAGCGCCTGATCATGGCCCGGTCGGGTGCGGCTCGCACAGCCCCGGCAGCGCCAGGCTTCACGCCCCTGCTGCGTGACAGCGGCGTCGCCATGCATCGCCAGATCGCGCAACAACTCAAAGACCTGATCGCCCGCGGCCAGTGGCAGCCCGGCACGCGCATCCCCACCGAGCCCGAGCTGTCCGCGCAATTTGGCGTCAGCCGAATCACCGCGCGTCAGGCGGTCGAACATCTGGTGCGCGAAGGCCTGGTGTTTCGGCGCCAAGGCAAGGGCACCTTTGTTGAAGGCCCGCGGGTGCGTCACGACCTGCTCGAATTGCGCGGCATCTTTGATGAACTGGTGGACCAGGGTCTCAATCCCAAGACCGAGCTGATGGCGTTCGGCAAGGCGCGCGCGCCTGCCCGCGTGGCGGCACGCCTGTCCTGCGAAGGTGAACGGGTCATCCACTGGCAGCGTCTGTACCGCCTGCATGGTCGCCCCTTCGGTGTGTCCTGCGTGCATCTGTATTCGCCGGACCGCGAGGTCGATCGCGAGACCGCCGAGCGTCTGCCCACCTACGAAATCCTGAGGTCGGTCCTGAAGGTCTCGATCGATCGCGCCGACGTCGCCATCCGCTACGAGGCGGGCAAGGCGGGCATCTGTCGGGCGATGGATCTGCCGGCGGGCACGCCCTTGATGGTGCTCGAGCGCGTCTCGTATGACACGGCGGGGCGCGCGCGAGAGCACACCCTGTATTACGCCGAAGCCACCAGCTACGAGTTCGCGATCCGAGTGCGCGGGCCGCTGCGGCTGGTCTCCAACCTCAATCAATCGAGCTGATCGCCCACAAGGAGACTCGCATGCAGCACCACGATTCAAGCGCTCATGACATCCATCAGGCCTGCGAGCAGGTCTTTCTGCAGGTGGCCCACCTGACCGATCACGGGCCGCAGCAGGACATCGCCGATCTGTTCGAGGAGGAAGGACAGCTCGATCGCGAGGGCACTTTGATCACCGGCCGTGCCGATCTGAGAGCCTCTTACGCCAAGCGCCCGCCGGAGTTGATGACGCGGCATCTGGTGTCCAACTTCGTCGCCCGGCCCCTGTCGCCCACCGAGGCGATGTGTACGGCCTACGCCACGGTCTATCGATTCCGTAGTGCGCCGGGCACGCGCCCCGAGCCGCCGGTGACGTGTGCGGGCCCTGAGAGCATCGTGGAGTATGTCGACCACTTGGTGCTGGGCGCGCAGGGCTGGCGGATTCGCCGCCGCACCATGCGCACGGTGATCACGGTTAAGGCCGCCGCCTAGTTCGTCGAGTGCGCGAGACGCACCCCGAAGCGGGCCTCACACAATGCGGCAGGCCGTCTCGAACGCGTGTCGCGGGTTGCGCGGATTCAGGCGCGCCGGGTCGCCGTGGCCCAGGCAGCACAGGAAGTTGCTGCGCACCGAAGTGCCCGCCCAAAACTGGGCATCGACTGCAGCTGGATTGAAGCCCGAAATCGGCCCGCAATCGAGGCCCACCAATCGGGCCGCAAGAATCAGATAGCCGCCCTGCAGGCTGCTGTTTCGAAGCGCAGTGGACGCAATCACATCGGGCTTGCCGTCGAAATAGCTGCGCGCATTCGGGTTATGCGGGAACACGGTGGGCAGATGGTCCGCGAACGCCATGTCTTGGCCCACGATCGCCACCACCGGGGCCTTCTGGACTTTCTCCACGTTGCCCGGGCTCACGCACTCAGAGAGTCGACGACGCTCGCTCTCTGACTTCACGAAGATCAGGCGCATGGGTTGTGTGTTCATCGAGGTCGGACCCCACTTCACCCAGTCATACAGCTGATGCAGGGTCGCGTCCTCCACCGGGGTGTCGAGCCAATACTGGGGGGTTCTGGCGTGGGTGAACAGACGCTCCACCACGGACGCGGGGGTCGAACCGGTTTCGTTCATCAGGGAATCTCCTACGCTTGAATAATCGACAAATTATTATGCTGGACGAAATTGTCGATTATTTTTCCTGAGGCGATTTTTTACGGAGACTGTGATGACGCGATTCATTTGGGCTGCGCTGGCGGCGGTGTTCATGTCCTCTTCGGCTTGGGCCGCTTATCCGGACAAGACAATTCGACTCGTGGTGGCGTTTGCCCCAGGAAGCGCGACGGATACCGTCGCGCGCCTAGTCGGCGAGCAAATGAGCAAGTCCCTGGGCCAGCCGGTCGTCGTTGAAAACAGGCCTGGTGCCGGCGGCAACATCGCCACCGTGGGTGTGATGAATGCGCCGGCCGATGGCTACACATTGCTGTTTCACAGCGTGGCCTACGCCGTCAATCCCACCCTGTTCAAAAACGCGGGCTACGACGGCCTGACCGATCTGCAGCCCGTCGCCCTGGCGGCCTACACGCCCAATCTTTTGTATGTGCACCCCGACGTCAAGGCCACCAACTTGAGCGAGCTGCTGGCGCTGGCGCGCACCAGCAAGCTGGCTTATGCGTCCTCGGGCAATGGCACGACCACCCACTTGGGAGCCGAGATGTTGTTCCGCGGCCTGGCCAAGGTGGATATCACCCACGCACCCTTTCAGCCTGCGGCGGCTACCAATGCGGTGGTGAGCGGTCAGGTGCCGATCGCGTCGACCTCGATGCCCCCGGCTGTCCAATTCGTGAAGACCGGCAAGGTGCGCGCGATTGCGGTGACATCGCTCAAGCGAAGCAATGCTTTGCCGCAGGTGCCGACGGTGGCCGAATTGGGTTACCGGGGTTTTGAGGCCAACACCTGGTTCGCCATCTTTGCGCCCAAGCAAACGCCGGTGGCCATCCTGGACTTGCTCAATACCAGCATCAACGCCGCCTTGGCCGCCAAGCCGGTGCAAGAGCGCTTTGAAACCTTGTCGCTAGAGGCTTATCAGCTCGATCGTGCGGCGGCGGGCCGCTACATCGAGAGCGAAGTGGCCAAGTGGGGCAAGGTGGTCAAGGACCTGGACATCAAAGTCGACTGAGCGATCTGTATCTATTTTTCAAGAAGGCCTGAACATGCGCTTGGTGAGTTATCGGTTCAAAGGGGAAGACAGCTGGGGCCTGGTGCATGCGCAAGGGGTGGTGGACCATCGCTCGCTGCCCATGGCGTTGCCCCCGTCCCTGCAGGGGTTCGTTGCGCAGTGCGAGCTGGAGCCCGCCCTGCTCGCGCGTGTGAAGGCGGCGATCGATCCGGCTCGCGCGCTTCACAGGTCTCAGCTCACGTGGCTGCCCACGATTGCGAGACCCGAAAAAATCATTTGCCTGGGCGTGAACTACGTCGACCACGCCAAGGAGGGCGGCAACAAGATCGCCGACTACCCGGCCATCTTCATGCGCTGCGCAAGCTCCCTGCTCGCACACGGTGCGCCGCTTCGCGTGCCGCGGGTTTCCGACAAGCTCGATTTCGAAGCGGAGCTGGCGGTGGTGATCGGTAAGACCACCCGCTTCGTGTCCCCCGAGGGCGCGCTGGCCTCGGTGTTCGGCTACACGTGTTTTAACGACGGATCCGTGCGTGACTACCAGCGCAAGACCACACAATGGACGATCGGCAAGAACTTCGAAGGCACGGGCGCCTTCGGCCCCGACCTGGTCACGGCCGATGAATTACCGCCGGGGTGCAAGGGGCTGCGTATCCAGTCGCGCCTGAATGGCCATGTCATGCAAGACGCCAACACGGACGACATGGTGTTTGATGTGGCGACAACCATCAGTCTGATGTCCGAGTGCATGACGCTCGTGCCCGGCGATGTGCTGGTGATGGGAACGCCGGGCGGTGTGGGCTATGCGCGCACGCCGCCGGTGTTCATGCAAGCAGGTGACAACATCGAGATCGAAATCGAGCGGGTGGGCCTGCTGTCCAACCCCGTCACGGGGGCGGCATGAGAGACATCCGGCTGGACTCCATCACGCCCACGGTGAGGGACAGCTTCAAGGGCCTGCCGGACGAGCGCCAACGATTCCTGATCCAGGCCTTCATCACGTCTTTGCACCGCTTTGCCAAAGACGTACAGCTCACGCACGAAGAATGGCGCGGTGCATTGGCTTTTTTGCATCGCATGGCAGCGATCTCGAACGACAGCCGCAGCGAGTTCTCGCTGTTGTCGGATGTCGTGGGGCTGTCGAGTTTGGTGGACTTGCTCGCATCGTCGCCCCAAGCCACGCCAGGCAGCGTTCTGGGTCCGTTTCACACGGTGGGTTCGCCCTGGTTTGACAATCCGGCCCATTTGATCAAGGACAACACCGGTCAGCCCGTCGTGTTGCGGGGGCGCGTGTGTGACACGCAGGGCCACCCGCTGCCTGCGGCCACGGTCGACTTCTGGCAGAACGCCGACAACGGCGCGTATTGGCAGATGGACGCGACCCAGCCCGCCGACAACCTGCGTTGCCAACTCAAAGTCGATGCGCAGGGCCGCTTCGAGATCGTCACGATCCAACCGCAGCCCTATCAGATCCCCACCGATGGCCCCGTGTGGTTGGACCTGGTGGAGCCTTCCGGGCGCGGCTCGTGGCGGCCCGCCCACTTTCACATCATCGTGACTGCACCCGGCTACCGCACGCTGGTCACAGAGCTATTTGAGCAAGGCGATCCGTATCTGGATGACGATGCGGTGTTCGGTGTGCGTGCCGCCTTGATCGGGTCGTACCAGGAGATTGCGGATCCGGATGCTTGTCAGCGCTTAGGGCTTGCGGGTACCCGCTACCGCGCGATGGACTTCGAGATCCGCTTGTCTGAGTGAAACGGGCACAGCGCCGTGGCCAGAAAACCGCCTGTACCCCCATTGGCGCCGAACGCGCATTCCAAGCTCACCCGCGCCAGTGCGGTTTACGCGCAACTGCGAATGGACATCACGCACGGCGTTTTGGAGCCCGAAACCAAGCTGCGTGTGGCCGCCATGTGCGAGCGCTACGGCGTGGGCGCCAGCCCTCTGCGTGAGGCCCTCAGTCGCTTGTCTGCCGAGGGCCTGGTGGCCAAGAGCGACCAGCGTGGATTCAGCGTCAGCCCGATCCAGTGGGACCAGCTCCACATCCTGACTCGCACGCGCCTGCAAGTTGAAAGCATCGCCTTGCGCGAGTCGATTGAATACCGCACACCGGCTTGGGAGGAATCGTTGGCCGTGCTGGTCCACAAGCTGGGGCGTGTTCCGCGTTCCTTATCAAAAAAGATGTACCAGCCCAATCCAGAGTGGGAAGATTTGCACCGCGACTTTCACCGGGGCCTGTTGGCTCAGTGCAAATCGAAATGGCTCTTGGCGTTTTGCGACCAGCTGGCCGATGAGGCCTATCGCTTTCGCCAATTGGCCGCAGGGCGCGTGTTCAGCTCGCGCGACACGCACGCCGAGCATGTGGCCCTGTTTGAGGCCGCCATTGCGGGCGATGCAGATACAGCGGTTGAACGCCTGCATCAGCATTTCGCGCGCACGCATGACGCTGTTCAGGCTCAGGTCCAGGAGCGCACACACGTTCCTTGATCGTTCGCTTAGCGTGTGACCATCATCACGCGATGGCGCGCAGTCGAACCGCTAGCAGACACGCTGCCCCCCTGTGGTAGATTGCTTTTCAGGACGGTGCAATCGCGCGAGCCGCTGCCCGTCGTTGTTCTTTTCGATGGTCTTTACAGATGAACCACTCCGCAAACTTACTGGATCTCCTGCAGAAATCCCCGCCGAACCAGTTCTTGCCCGCAGACTTTCGCTCCCCCGGCTATTTCCTCGGCAAGCTCGACCCGCGTGTGCTCGACACCCTGTCGCAGGAGGTGAAGTCGATCGAGTCCGATTTCTCAAAAGGACAACCCTGGAACCATGAACTGGCGGGTCAGATTAAAAGAGAGTTTTTCCTCAAGGAATCACTGCCTGTCGTCGCACCTTATTTCATCAATCTCGCGCTGTATTACAACCGCCAATTTCTTGGCACTGAAAGTCGTGACCAGTGGGAGCTGCTTGATCTCTGGGTGAATTTTCAGAAGAAGCATGAATACAACCCTCCTCACAACCACAAAGGCGCTCTGTCGTTCGTGGTGTGGATGCGAATGCCTTTCGACATTGAGGAAGAGATGAAGGCGGTGAACTCCCGCGGCACAACCAGCCCGTGTGCTGCCAATTTCGCCTTTTTGTACACGCAGGCCGACGGAAAGCTTGCGATGGAAAACATTCCGGTTGACCGACGGTTTGAGGGAATGATCTGCGTCTTTCCTGCATCGATCCATCACACGGTCTACCCGTTCACCACCTCGGACGAATTTCGGGTGTCAATCTCCGGAAATCTGGCGCCAAAGTCCTAGGTCGCTCCTCTTGGCTCAGGTCTGGGAGCGCAGGCACGTTCCTTGGTCGGAACCGTGCCCTCAGCGTGTGACCATCACCACCCGATCGGGTGGTACCTGCACTTTCAGTTCGACCAATTCGCCGCCGCTTTGAAGCTTGGGAAAGCCGACGCCGTCCACGGCCAGTCGACCCGGCTTGGCCGCAGGCACCGGCGCCTTGGCGGTCGTCGTGTCGTCGCCGCGGGTCAGGGCGCGCTCGCCTTCGCAGGTCGATAGCAATGCGGGCTGCGTGATCTCCACGCCGCGCACGCGGGAGAGGTCGGCCCGGGTTCGCGTAGGCAGCGCACGCCCCGCCTCATCGAGCAGGCGCACTGTCTGGAACTGGGGCGCCCAACGCCCGTCGGCATCCAGGCGTCCAGCGGTGATGCAGGCGGCGTCCGCCGCCTGTGCGCCGGCCGCAGCCACCAGCAGCCATGTGGCCAGGGCCAAGCGAGACGCGGGGACCGGGGAAGTGCGCAAGCGCGCCTTCGTCAATAAAAAATGAGCAGTCATGGAGCCCTCGTGGCGTGAACGTCCAGCCAAGCGGCTAGGCTTCGTAAGATTATGCGGTCAGGCCGCGCTCGATCGAATTCCTGTCATGACCCCCTATCGCCCACGCCCCCTGTCCCGACGCCAGTGGCTCGTTCGCACCACCGTCGCCCTGGCCGCGCCTGGCGTTCTCTCGCTTGCCCGGGCCCAGACCACAGCGGGTTCACCCATTCGCATCCTGGTGGGCGCCTCGCCGGGGGGATCGACCGATACCCTGGCGCGCGCGGTCAGCGCCGAGATGGGTCGCCTGCTGGGACGACAAGTGATCGTGGAGAACCGTGCCGGCGCGGGCGGCAATCTGGCGGCGGATGCGGTGGCCAAGTCCCCTCCCGACGGCAATACGCTGCTTATGAGTTTCACCAGCCATGCGATCAACGCCTCGCTCTATCCCGTCTTGCCGTTTGATCCCGTCAAGGACTTCACCGCGCTGACCTGCGTCGCCACGCAGCCCTCGGTGCTGGTGGCGCATCCGTCCTTGCCCGCCAAGGATGTTCGCGAGTTGGTGACCTATGCCCGCAGCCGTCCGGGCAAGCTCAATTTCGCGATTGGGGGCGTGGGCTCGTCGCTGCACCTGGCGGGTGATCTTTTCAAGATGCAGTCGGGCCTCTTCATCGTGAACATCCCCTACCGAGGCACCGCCCCGGCCGTCCAGGACGTGATCGCGGGGCAGGTGGACATGATGTTCGCGCCCTTGGTCAACACCTTGCCCCATGTGCGGTCAGGGCGTCTGCGGGCGCTGGGCGTGACCAGCAAGCAGCGCTTGCCGCAAATGCCCGACGTGCCCGCGATTGCCGAGGTCTTGCCCGGTTATGAATCGAGCGCCTGGTTCGGTTTATTCGGACCGGGGCGTATGGAGCCCGCCCTGACCCGCCGCCTGGCCGAAGCAGCGCGCCAGGCGGTTCAAAGCGCCGAGGTGCGGCGGCGGATTGAGCACGATGGCGCGTCGGCAGTGGGCAATTCACCAGAAGAATTTTCCCGCTTCGTGCAGGCCGAGATCGAGCGCTGGGGCAAGGTGGTGCGCTTTTCGGGGGCCAAGCCGGAGTAGCGGCAGGACTTGAATCCATTCGTACGCGCAGGGCGGCGTGAATTAACCGAATGGAATGTGAAGGAGGCCTTCCCACCGGGCTCAAGAAATTTCAGCTCGATCCGATTCCCTGTGGGCAAACTGGAATCTGATCGATGTACACCCTCGAAAAATCAAACGGCGAAGTTGCGTGCCCCGACCGGGTACGCTACCCGTTCGCGACCATGGGCGTCGGCGACAACCTGTTTATCGAAGATTTCAGGAAGGCCGAGAGCGCGCGGGTGGCGGCGATTCAGTTCGTCAAGCGCAAGCACCTGGGTTGGAAGTTTGCCCTGCGCAAGATGGACGGCGGCTGGCGGATTTTTCGAATCGATTGACCCTCGGGCGGAAGATCTCGCGCTAGTGCAGCGCCGATGTCGACCACGCTGCGCGCAGGGTGTTGACCAGGCCGATCAGTTCGCTCAAGACCCGTTCGCTGTTTTTCCGGTTGATGCGGTTGATGCGGTACAACAGATAGCGGTAGATCTCAGCCAGCCTTTTCGCGGTGGTGGGTGACCGCCTGATGTCCAGGCTGCGATGCAGGCCGTAGAGGATCATGCTGGCCCGGGTCAGGGGCTTGGTGCGCTGTTCCGCCCGCCCATTCAGAACCGCTCGCCGAGCGGCACACAGATTGTCGCTCAAGGCGTCAAGCAAGACTTCGACCAAGGCGGCAGGCTGACCGGCGCGGTCGTAGGTCTTGCGACCCAGATCGGCGTAACTTTGGATCGCGCGTCGGCGCACCAGGGGGCTCGCGGTCATGGTGCGTCGGTCAATCGACCACCGAGTCGAGCAGGAAATCGACGAGTTCCTTCGTGAGCGAGTTGGTCTGCGCCACCATCGCCAGCGCAGAGTTTTGCCGGATCTCCGCTGAGGCCAGGTTGGTCGCCTCCTCGGCGAGATCAGCGGTCATGATGCTGCTGTATTCAGCGGATTGGTTCGTAATCATGGAATCGACAAAGTCACTCAGATAACCGATCGAGCTGTCATAGGCCGCGACCGTCGCGATACGCGCGTCGGTGGTTTCGATGGCGGTGCTCAGTGTGGTGTACGCGGTCGATGCGCCAGACGAGGTCGAGATATCTAGGCTACTGAGCGCCAGACCGCTGTTACCCGTTCCAGAATTAAAGAAGGTGAGCGTTTTGGTGTCGCCTGAATCAATACCCACCTGGATGGCCACCGACGATGTGGTGCCATCGAGGATCGACGAGCCGTTCACGGTGGTGTTCGATGCCAGGGTGGCGATGTCGCTCATGTACGAGGCGAAGGCCGTCTGGTAGGTGTCGCGCACGGTGCTGCTGGAGGCACTGACCGAGGCCAATGCAAGCGCCTGCATCGACGAGAGGATGTCAGCAATGCTGTCCAAGGTATCGCCCGCCTGCTCCACGATGTAAGCGGCCGTGGTCAGGTTGCTTTTCACCTGGGTGTACGAGCCGATCTCCACCGAGAGCTGATTCGCGCGGATCATACCCACCGGATCATCGCTGGCGCGATTGATTTTCAGACCGGTGCTGATTCGCTCCGAGGCCTGGGCAGCGTCGGCGGTCGCGACGTTCAGAGCTCGCAGCGCGCTGTAGGGAGGGGTGATACTGACCGACATGCGCCCATTCTGAAACGGCCGCTGCAAAAACTTGAGGTTTGATTACCTCGATTACTCGCATTACAGGCGTTACGCTCGGGTATCCGACCCGTGGCAACATCGAGTGGTCTTGCAGTTAATCGAGGAGTACTCACGGTGCGTATCGCCACTTATTTCTACAACGGCCGCAGTCATGTCGGCCAGGTCAGCGCCGACGGTCAGCAGGTCACCGCTTTTGACCTCTCCCCCGACCATGTCCGCCTGGGCGCCCAGTCGTTGATCGAGGCCCAAGTGGCCGGTCGACCGTTGCCCGCCTTGACCGGCGCACCCCTGGCCCTATCCGCCGTGCGCCTGCAGGCGCCACTGCCCGTGCCGCGCCGCAATGTGTGGTGCGTGGGCCGCAACTACCACGCGCACGCCAAGGAACTGGCCACCTCCGTGTTCAAGGCCAGCAACGCCGACCCGCAGGCCTGGCCCATCGTCTTCACCAAGGTGCCCGAGTGCGTGGTCGGTCCGACCGACGAGGTGCGCCTGCCCGGCGCCGCAATTTCCGATCAGATTGATTACGAGGCCGAACTGGCCGTGGTGATCGGCAAAGGCGGTAAGAACATCACGCAGGCCGATGCGATGTCGCATGTCTATGGCTACACCATCGTCAACGACGTCACCGCCCGCGACGTGCAGATGCGTCACCAGCAATGGGACATGGGCAAGTCCTTCGA
>JACCDI011723146.1_pt1 | contig 13601 bp, 10 predicted proteins | sample 7442791 | NCBI WGS metagenome assembly JACCDI01 (sample SAMN15323434, study PRJNA562643) | freshwater metagenome | isolation source: river surface water | place: USA:Blue River Watershed | collected 2017-08-15
GTGCTGCGGTCGTAGTGGATTTTGGGTGTGGCGTAAAAGCCGTCGCTCCACAGCTGCACGCGCTGGCCGTAGGCGTATTGCACCGCGTCGGTGAAGCTGCGTTGGCGCACGGGTGTGATGACCTGGCCGCCTTCAAAACGCACGGCATCGGCGCTGCAAGCATCGGCCTTGGCGATGCAGGCGGCGATGTTCTGGCGCACCTGCAGCGCGGCGTTTTCGGCGGCGCGGCCATTGAGGTCCGTGCCGCTGGAGGCCGCCGTGGCGCTGGCGTTGGCCACCTGGTCGGTGTCGCTGGCGCTGGCCAGCACTTGGGCTGCGGGCAGGCCCAACACGCGGGCCACCAAGCCACACACCTTGGTGTGCAGGCCTTGGCCCATTTCGGTGCCGCCGTGGTTCACGCGCACGCTACCGTCGGTGTAGACCGACACCACGGCCCCGGCTTGGTTGAATTGCGTGGCGGTGAAGCTGATGCCGAACTTGACCGGCGTGAGCGCCAGGCCTTTTTTGATCACGCTGTGCGCGGCGTTCCAATCGCTGATGGCTCGGCGGCGTGCGCGGTAATCGCAGCGCTCGGCCAGTTGTGTCATCAGCGGGAGCAGGATGTTGTCTTCGACCTGCATGCCGTAGGGCGTGGTGTCGCGCTCGCCCACACCGTACAGATTGGCCAGTCGCACATCGAGCGCGTCCACGCCGAGGTGCCGGGCGATGTCGCCCATGACGGTTTCGATCAGCAGCACGCCTTGGGGCCCACCAAAGCCGCGAAACGCGGTGTGACTTTGGGTGTGGGTTTTGCAGCGGTGCGAGGTGATGCGCAGGTCGCTCAAAAAGTAAGCGTTGTCGGTGTGAAAAATCGCGCGGTCGGCCACCGGGCCGCTCAGGTCGGCGCTGTGGCCGCAATGCGCCAACTGCACCGAATCCAAACCCAGCACGCGGCCACTCGCATCAAAGCCCACTTGCCAGTCGTGGCTGAAGGGGTGGCGTTTGCCGGTGATCAGGATGTCGTCGCCCCGGTCCAGACGCATCTTCACGGGCCGGCCGAATTTGTGTGCGGCCAGCGCGGCCCACACGGCCAGGTGTCCGGCCTGTGTTTCTTTGCCACCAAAGCCGCCCCCCATGCGCCGGCACACCACCCGCACCTGCGACAGCGGGATGTGCAGCGCGTGTGCCACCCAGTGCTGCACCTCACCCGGGTGCTGCGTGCCGCAGTGGATCAGCCAGTGGCCGTTCTCTTGCGGAATGGCGTAAGCAATTTGGCTTTCCAGATAAAAGTGTTCTTGCCCACCGATCTCCAGTGAACCTTGCAAGCGGTGCGGCGCGTGTGCCAAGGCCTGCGCGGCATCGCCGCGCTGCACCGTGACTTTGGGCAATACAAAGCTGCCCGCTTGCAGCGCCTCGCGGGCATGCAGCAAGGGCGTGCCGTTCTTCGTTTGCAATCGTATCAGGCGTGCGGCCTGCCGCGCCTGGGTGTGGCTGTCACTCAGCACCAAGCCCATGACCTGGCCCACGTGCATGAGCTGCGGCCCGGCAAAAATGGGCTCGTCGTGCACAAAGGTGGCCAGCAGCGGGTCACCCAGGATGTCTTGCGCGGTGACCGTGCCCACCACGCCGGGCGCGGCCAACACCGCCTCCAAGTCCATGGCGATCAGTTGGGCGTTGGCCAAGGGGCTCATCAGCGGCGCGGCGTGCAGCGTGCCCTCGACCAGCGGCAAGTCGTCGATGTAGCTGGCGCGGCCTTGTACCTGCGCGGTGGCGCTTTCGTGGAAGCGGTGGGTGCTGGCGGTTGGGGCATTCGTGTTCATGCGATGTCCTCCAAGCGAACCGTGGCTTGCCCGGTGCTCTCCAGCCAGGCGCGGCGAAGCAATTGCCCCAAGATGGTTCGGCGGTAATCCGCGCTGGCGCGCAAATCGCTGAGCGGCGAAAACTCATCCGTCATGGCGGTCTGCGCGGCTTGCAACGTGGCTTCGTTCCAAGGCTGGCCGATCAGGGCGGCTTCGGTCTTCACGGCACGCGCTGGCGTGGCGGCCACACCGCCCGCGCTGATGCGAGCCGCAGTGATGCGCCCATCTTGCACATGCAGCTGCACCGCCAAGCACACGGCCGAGATGTCATCCTCTTGCCGTTTGGACACCTTGTACGCGCCCAGCCATTCGCCAGGGTTAGGCCGGGGCACCACCACCCAAGCCAAGACCTCGTCCGGGGCCAGCAAGCTTTGGCGGTAGCCGGTGTAGAACCGGTCCAGCGGCACATGTCGGTGCACGGTGCGGCCTTTTCTCCAGGCCATCAACACCACCTGCGCGCCCAGCGCGATCAAGAGGGGCATGCTGTCACCGATCGGCGAGCCGTTGGCCACGTTGCCGCCCAGCGTGCCCGACTGGCGCACCGGCCAGCCCGCGAACCGCTCGCCAAAGGGTGCGATCACCGGGCGTTCAACAGCCAGCGCTTCAAACGCGTCTTGCAAATTCACGGCGGCACCAATGGCGATGTGCTGCGGGTAGTGCTCCACCCGGCGCAGCTCGGCCACACGCGTCAGGTCGATGATCTGCGGCAGGCGGCGCAGGCCCTGCGTGATCCACAGCCCCGCATCGGTGGCCCCCGCGATCAGCTGCGCTTGGGGTTGCTGGGCACGGGCCTGCAGCAAAGCGCTCAGGGTGCTGGGGCGCAGGTAGTTGCCATCGGTCTTCTCGGTAGCCGCCAGCTTTTGCAGCGCCGCCACGATGGGTTTTTCATCCACGGTCTGCGCAGGCTCGTCGTTCAAGCTGCAAGCCGCTTGCACGATGGGCCGGTAGCCGGTGCAGCGGCACAGGTTGCCCGACAAAGCCTCATGCGCGAGGTGGCTGTCCACGGCTTGGCCTTGGGCCACCGTGCGCTGGTAGAGCGCAAACAAGCTCATCACAAAACCGGGTGTGCAAAAACCGCACTGCGAGCCATGACACTGGACCATGGCTTGCTGCACCGGGTGCAGCGTGCCGTCGCTCTGCGCCAGATCGGCGGCGGTCCACAGGGCTTGGCCGTCGATGGCGTGCGCCGGCTTGATGCAGCTGTTGACAGCGCGGTATTGCAAGCGTCCGTTCACCGCTTCGGCCACGACCACCGTGCAGGCTCCGCAGTCGCCTGCGGCGCAGCCTTCCTTGGTGGCGGTCAGGCGCAGGTCCTCGCGCAGGAGGTCGAGCAGGGTGCGGTCTGGGGGTATGTGATGGCGCTCAACCACCGCATCGCGGTGCCAAAAGCGCAGGGGTGTTTCAGAATTTGTGTGATGAAGGTTATTCATAAGCATCGTCTATAGATTGCCGCATGCTAGAGGAAACCCTCGTGGGCGATATGCAAAATTTCAGATGAAGACTATTGGTCTTCAGACATGGCAAATTTTTTTTGAAGTCGATTTGATATCCAACAGCCTTGCTCCGTGCTTAGCGCTTCTTGATCATCTGAACAAATTTGGTCACGACTGGCGACAGTTCATCCTTTCTGTAAAAAAGATACAGATCAGCTGATGGGGCATTTTTTTGCAGTCTTAGAAATTTCACTTTAGGCCATTTGATCTTGGCAAGTGATTGAGGCAGAAGCGTGATGCCCATCCCCGCGCTCACCATGGCCAACAAGGTTTGAGGTTCATTGGCATATTGAAAAATGTGTGGCTCGAAACCCTGTTTGAGGCAACAGCGGTGCAGGTAGGCGGCGAAATCCGAATAGCCGGTATGCATGCTCAGAAAACTTTCATTTGCCAAGTCCGAGAGTTGAAGGCGTAACTTCTGGCAAAGCGGGTGGTCCTGGTTGACGGCAACATGAACCTCTTCCTTGGAGACCAGCACGCTTTCGAAGTGAGGCGCTTTGGTGTCTACGCCGCGCCAAAAGCCAATGTCTATTCGCTTGTCTTCCAATGCGGAAATTTGCGCTGATGGATTCAGTTCCTGGAGTCCCCAAGCAACTTCTGGATAGCTTTGCGTGAAACGTTGTATCAAGTTGGGAAAGTCTCCCCACATGGCCGAACCAATGATGCCAATTTGAAGTCGCCCCAACTCGCCGCGCCCGATCTGTTGCACGGTATCGACAGCTTGCACCATGCGTGACATGACTGCTTTGGCTTCTTGTGCGAGGGCCTCGCCTGCATGGGTGAGTGTCACGCCTCGCTTGTGACGCTGTAGCAACTGGAAGCCAAGCTCATCTTCAAGTCGCTGAATCTGAAGGCTGAGAGGTGGCTGGCTGATGTGCAGGCGTTCAGCAGCTTTGGAGATGTTCAGCTCTTCTGCAACAGCGATGAAATATCGCATAGATCGTAGATCAAAAGTCATGGTTTACCCTTGTTGTCATAGCTTAAAAGTATGAATGATAGACAAAAATAATATTTGTCGTATGGATTACGGGTGGGCATCATCGACTGAGATTTTCAACCAAACCCACAAGGAGACAACTATGAAATCAACTCGTCGCTATCTGATCAGTACGATCACATGTGCATGCATGACTGTTTCGCTGACATCTGTTCAAGCGCAGTCATTTACCCCAGCAGTCATCTTCGACATGGGCGGCAAACATGACAAATCTTTCAACCAGTCTGCGTTCGATGGCGCAGAGCGGTTCAAGAAGGATTTCAATGTGGCATACCTCGAAGCCGAAGTGACTGCAGACAGTCAGCGTGAACAAATTTTCCGCAATTTGATTCGACGTGGTGCCACGGTAATTTTTGCCACAGGTTTCGCGCAGCGCACCATCGTGGGCAAGCTTGCACCAGAATTTCCCGATGTCAAGTTTGTTTTGGTGAACGTCAAGCCCGAGGCTGACTACCCGAATGTCCAAAGTGCCATGTTCCGTGAAGAAGAAGGCTCATTTTTGGCTGGCATTGCAGCAGCATCCTCGAGTAAGACTGCCAAGGTTGGATTTGTGGGTGGCATGGACCAGCCCCTGATTCGACGTTTTGGTTGTGGCTATGCGCAAGGGGTCAAATATTTCAACTCCAAAGCCGAGGTGATTACCAACATGGTTGGAACGACGCCTGCTGCCTTTAGGGACCCAACGCGGGGTGGTGAGTTGGCCATCAGTCAATTTGACCGAGGTGTAGATGTGATTTTTGCTGCTGCTGGCAATACAGGTACGGGTGTACTGCAAGCCGCTAAGGACAAAGGTCGTTTTGCCATTGGCGTTGATTCCAATCAGAACCACTTGCATCCAGGGACGATGTTGACCTCCATGGTTAAACATGTGGACACGGCTTTGTACGAGGCTTACAAAATGGTACGTCAACAGCAATGGAAGTCAGGCGTGGTGACTTACGGTTTGTCCAATAAAGGCATCAGTTTGGCGATGGATGAGCACAATCAAAAATTCATCTCCAAGGAGTTGGCTGCACGCTTGAAAAAAGCAGAAGAAGACATCGTCAGTGGAAAGATCAAGGTACACGATTACGTGACAAACAATGCGTGTCCTGTTTAATGCCTACAAGTGTTTTAACGTCCATCCGGGCGTGAGCCACTGATCAAAAAATTCCCAAAGGTACTTCTGCTCCACCGATCCTCGCAAGAGGTCGGTGTGCTCATACGACGATGTCAAAAATTGAAAAATACCCTGCCATAGAGTTTGTTGCCATCGACAAACGATTCGGCGCAGTGCACGCCAATGCAGATGTGAATCTGAAAATTCAATCGGGCCATATCCACGGCATTGTGGGTGAAAACGGTGCCGGTAAGTCCACCTTGATGAACATCCTCTATGGGTTTTATGAGGCGGACGCAGGTGAAATCCTTATCGATGGGAAAAAGGTAAAAATCAAAACCAGCCAGGATGCTATAGCGTTAGGCGTTGGCATGGTTCATCAACACTTCATGTTGGTAGACAACTTCACAGTGCTCGAAAATATTTTGCTCGGTCATGAGGCTGGATGGCTTCTGAAAAAAGGCAAGCAAGTGGCCGTGGCTAGGCTTCAAGAAATCAATAACCAATTCAATTTGAGCGTTGATTTCACTGCGCTAACCAGCGATCTTTCAGTAGGGCAGCAGCAACGTGTGGAAATTATCAAGGCTCTTTATCGTGGTGCCGATGTTTTGATACTGGATGAGCCTACGGCGGTCTTGACCCCCAAAGAGGCCGAACAATTGTTTTCCATTCTGGATGTACTCAAGCAGCAAGGCAAAACAATCATATTGATCACACACAAACTCAAAGAAATCATGAGCGTGACGGATGCGGTCACAGTGATGCGCACTGGACGCGTGATTGATACGCTGGTGACGAAAAACACTGATACCGAAAAGCTTGCCGAACTGATGGTGGGCCGGAAAATTGTCAGTCGTGAACCGGGACCCCTTTCGCAATCGCTGGGCAAGAAGGTTTTGCATATCCACAATTTGGGAGTCCGTGATCGCCGTGGCGTGAATCTCTTGAAAGAGATCAGTTTCGATATTGCAGAGGGTGAAATCGTCGGTATTGCCGGTGTGTCTGGTAACGGGCAATCCGAGTTGTTGCAGGTTCTCAGTGGCTTGCGCCGCCCGACCAGTGGGCAAATCAGGCTCAACCAAAAAGACATCACATCATTGCTTGGGAAAGAGGGCGGTGCAAAGCAAATGCGCGCATTGGGCGTGGCACATGTTCCCGAAGATCGGCTGAGGGATGGCGTAGTCAAGACGTTTAGCGTTCATGAAAACGCTGTCCTCGGTTACCACGACGATGAAGATTTGCACCTCGGCTGGCTCAACACATACATGCCACCCAGCAAGAGCATTCAGCGGGCCGAGGCTTTCATCAAGCAGTTTGACATTCGCCCCACCGTGACAGACATCAAAACCAGTTTGCTGTCTGGCGGTAACCAGCAGAAATTGGTACTGGCCAGGGAAATGGCGAGTGAGCCCGAGTTGTTATTGATCGGCCAGCCTACACGAGGAGTGGATATCGGTGCGATTGAATTTATCCATGAGCAAATCAAAAATTTAAGAGCTAAAGGCAAAGCCATTCTTTTGGTGTCGGTTGAATTGGATGAAATCCTCGCCTTATCAGATCGCATCTTGGTGATGTGCGCAGGAAGTATTGTCGGTAGCACTACGCGAGCGGATGCAGATGAGCAAAAAATAGGACTGTGGATGGCAGGAGTTTCGGCATGAGCAAGAATAAATTGGCCCAACTTGCCGCTTCAGAGAATGGAATGGAAAAGCTCATTCTGAACGTGGCTTTGCCTCTGGTTAACCTCTTGGCTGCCTTGCTGATCTCGGCGATCGTGATCTACATCATTGGTGCCAACCCATGGGAAGCGGTCAAGGTTCTTGCGAGAGGGGCATTTGGATCGGGTGATGTGTGGGGCTATACGCTTTATTACACGACCAATTTTATTTTTGCGGGTATGGCGGTAGCCATCGCATTCCACGCTGGCCTTTTCAATATTGGTGTCGAAGGTCAGGCTTACATGGCGGGCTTGGGTGTGGCCTTGGTCTGCTTGGCGTTTCCAACATTGCCTGCTCCTTGGATTTGGCTGGCTTCATTGGCCACCGCAGCTTTTTTTGGCGCTGCATGGGCTTATGTACCTGGTTGGTTGCAGGCTTACCGTGGCAGTCATGTGGTGGTGACCACCATCATGTTCAACTTCATAGCCAGTGCGTTGATGAACTACTTGTTGGTCCGGGTGATGATTGCCCCAGGGCAACAAGCACCAGAAACTTCAGAGTTCTCAGCTGTTACTTGGCTTCCGTTTTTCCATGACATCTTGAATTCGCTGGGGCTTGGTCGTTGGCCAACAACGCCGTTGAATATCAGTACTTTCTTGGCTATCGCTTTGCTGGTGCTTTTTTACTGGTTTGTATGGAGGAGCCGCTGGGGGTTCGTTATCCGAACAGTAGGTCAAAACGAAGCTGCAGCACGTTATGCCGGTGTACATGTCAAAAAAGTCATCGTTTTGGTGATGTGCCTCTCAGGCGCTGTGGGTGGAATGATTGCCGTCAATGACATTCAAGGCGTACACCATCGTCTTTTGGTGGGCTTTACAGGTGGGGTTGGTTTTGTTGGTATCGCAGTAGCACTCATGGGTCGCAACCACCCGTTCGGGATTCTTTTGTCGGCTTTTCTATTCGGTGCCCTTGCCCAAGGTGGGACTGAATTGTCCATGGAGATACCCGCACTAACACGTGAGATGGTGGTCATTATTGAAGGTTTGATCATCATTTTTTGTGGAGCTTTGGAAAACATGTTTCGCAAACCCGTTATCAAACTTATCCGCGCTCGCACATAAGGCCTCATCATGGATCTGATTTATTCATTGCTGGACTCCACGGTTCGTTTGTCAGTACCTTTGATCTTGGCATCCTTTGCTGGGATATTGGCTGAACGGTCTGGGGTGGTTGATATTGGCCTTGAAGGCAAAATGCTAGCAGCCGCGTTTGCAGCAGCAGCAGTTGCGGCAGTGACAGCCAACCCCTGGCTTGGTGTTTTGGCGGCTATGGTGGTTGCCGTTGCTCTTTCTGCATTGCACGGGCTGTCAGCAATTACATACAGCGGCAATCAAATGGTCTCTGGCATGGCGATCAACATCATCGCGGCAGGTACGACAGCCACATTGGCATCTGCCTGGTTCAATTTAGGAGGACAGACACCGGGTCTTGAAGGTGCAGCGCGATTCCAAGGATTGACTTGGCCCTTTGCTGATGCGATTAGTCATATGCCACTGATAGGGGCTGTTTACACGCGGATGTTGAGTGGTCACAACGTGCTGGTTTACCTCTCTTGGCTGGCTGTTCCTTTGGTTGCTTGGATGTTGTTCAAGACTCGCTTTGGATTGCGTCTGCGTGCCGTGGGTGAAAACCCCCATGCAGCAGATACAGCGGGTATCTCTGTCGCGATCATTCGGTATCAAGCCCTTTTGCTCAATGGTGTTCTGTGTGGTTTGGCAGGTGCCTACTTGTCTACAGCACACGGTAATGCATTCATGCGCGACATGACGGCAGGCAAGGGTTTTCTTGCTTTGGCTGCATTGATTTTTGGAAGGTGGCAGCCATGGCCCACTTTCTGGGCATGCATGTTGTTTGCGTTGACTGACGCTCTTCAGTTTCGATTACAAGGCGTGGCTTTGCCTGTGATCGGTGAAATTCCTGTTCAGTTCATCCAGATGGCACCGTACATCCTCACGGTGTTAGTCCTGGCCGGATTGGCTGGAAAAGCTGTCGCCCCCAAAGCCGTGGGCGTCCCCTATGTCAAATCACGTTGAAAGTGGAGCAGATGAACAATAACCAACCCTACGAAGCCCTGGAAGTTTTCCGCCGTCTCAAGCCGGATTTCACACCTCGCGTTGCCATGGTTTTGGGCTCAGGTCTGGGTGCCCTGGCTGAGCAAATTGAGAATGCGGTCGTCGTACCGTATTCGGAGTTACCGGGCTTCCCGGTTTCAACCGTTCAAGGCCATGCGGGTGAACTGGTGGCCGGGAATCTGGAAGGTCTTCCAGTGGTGTGCATGCGTGGACGTGGCCATTTTTATGAGGGCAAAGGCATGTCTGTGATGACATCCGCTGTCCGAACCTTCAAGTTGATGGGCTGCGAATCCATGTTGCTGACCTGTGCTGCAGGATCTTTGCGTCCAGAAGTTGGGCCGGGTGAACTGGTGGTTCTGAACGACCACATCAACACAATGCCCGGAACACCCCTGGTAGGGCCGAATGACGACCGATTTGGCCCACGTTTTGTGAGCCTGGCAAATGCCTATGACCGAGATTTACGAGCCAAGCTGAAAACTGCTGCTGAAGAATCTCAGGTTGACTGGCATGAAGGTGTTTATGTGTCATATGGCGGGCCTTGCTTTGAGACAGTGGCTGAGATCAAGATGATGCAGATCATCGGTGGCGATGTGGTAGGCCAGTCGATTGTTCCAGAGGTCATTTCAGCACGGCATTGCGGCCTGAAAGTGGCTGCGATTGCCACGATCACCAATTTGGCCGAGGGTTTATCTGATGTTGAACTCTCGCATGAGCAGACTTTGAAATACGCAGCCATTGGCTCCAAAGGACTCACACGTTTGATCCTCAATTACCTTCGTGCTTTGAAAGCCGGTACGGCGGTGACTGCATGAGCCGTGCGATCATTTTGGTGCTGGACTCCCTTGGAGTTGGTGCGGCACCAGATGCTGACAAGTTTGGTGACCAAGGTGCCAATACCTTTGGGCATATAGCGTCTTATCGCTCGGCCAGAGGGCGACCCTTGAGCTTGCCTCATCTTGAACGATTGGGTCTGGGGGCTGCGATGCAATTGGCAACAGGCCGTTGGCCTGATGGTTTGAAGTTGCGTGACGGCTTCAGCGCTGCCTATGGGGCTGCACAAGAATTATCGGTAGGCAAGGATACGCCCAGTGGCCATTGGGAAATGACGGGTGTTCCTGTTCTTACGGAGTGGGGGTATTTCCGCTCAGCGACTCAATCTTTTCCTGAACAGTTCCTCCAGGATTGGATGCATGCTTGCATGTTGCCAGGTGTACTGGGCAACTGCCATGCATCTGGAACGCAGATCATTGAAAAATGGGGTGACCGCCACATGGAGACAGGCGCCCCCATTGTCTACACCTCGGCTGACTCTGTTTTTCAGGTGGCCGCACATGAAGATATTGTTCCTGTGAGCCGGTTGTATGAAATCTGCAATTCAGCTTTTGAGTTGTTGAGGCCGTACAACATTGCGCGGGTTATTGCGCGTCCGTTCACCGGTAGTTCGGGGTCATATCAACGTACCTCGAACAGAAAAGATATTGCGGTAGCACCTCCCGGTGTGACGCTGTTGGATCTGGCGGCTTGGGCGGGGCGAAGCGTTTACGCCATCGGAAAAATTGCTGATATTTTTTCAATGAGAGGTATTACCTCGCATGTAAAAACCGTTGATAACGTTGATGTTTTCAATCGGACGCTGGACGCACTTGATGATGCGCCAGATGGTTCGATTGTTTTTGCAAACTTCGTTGACTTTGACCAAAACTTTGGTCACCGAAGAGATGTTGAAGGGTACGCCAAAGCCCTTGAATATTTTGATAAGCGATGGCCTGAACTTGAAGCACGACTTCAAGTTGATGATTTGTGTGTACTGACTGCCGATCACGGATGTGATCCGACTTGGCCGGGCACAGACCACACGCGTGAATTTGTACCGCAAATTTATTTTGGAAATAATTTTCGAATTGGGCCGATTGGTCGTCGAAACAGTTTTGCAGATATTGGTCAAACCTTGGCAGTCCACTTGGGCTTGCCTGCACTGCAGCATGGAGTTGCAATTTGAGCACCGCACAATTAGCCCGAAATCCGGGCATGGCTTTGGATCTTTCCTGGATCGAAAACCTGCATGTGAATCAACCTGCGATTCTTCGCAGAACGCAGCACCTGAGCAACAGCCGTTCGTTAAAAAAAGAGTGGCAAGCAGCTTGGCTGGTGCGTGCGATCGAGTGCATGGATTTGACAACGCTTTCAGGTGATGACACCGAGGGGCGGGTCAAACGTTTGTGTGCCAAAGCCAGAAACCCGTTGAGGATAGACATGGTGGAGGCGCTTGGCCTTGAGGGAGGTGTGAAGACGGGGGCCGTATGTGTATATCACGACATGATCCCCACGGCAGTCGAGGTGTTGCGGGGTACAGGCATTCCTGTCGCCGCTGTGTCGACAGGTTTCCCTGCGGGCTTGTCGAGCCATGAAACCAAGCTCCGTGAAATCGAGCAGTCTGTCAAAGCGGGAGCATTGGAAATCGACATTGTTATCACGCGTAAACATGTTTTGCAGGGTAATTGGCAGTCGCTTTATCAGGAAATGTGCGATTACCGTAAGGCCTGCGGTGAGGCACATGTCAAAGCCATTCTTGCAACGGGGGATCTGCAGACATTTGAAAACGTCGCGAAGGCATCCTGGGTTTGCATGATGGCGGGTGCTGACTTCATCAAGACTTCAACTGGCAAAGAATCTGTCAATGCGACGCTGGATGTCTCTTTGGTGATGACGCGTGCAATTCGTGACTACGCGGCGTTGACCAGCCACAAAGTTGGGTACAAGCCTGCGGGTGGCATAGCCAGCGCAAAACTGGCACTTCAGTATCTGGTGTTGATGAAGGAAGAGTTGGGTGATGAGTGGCTGAAACCTCATCTTTTCCGTTTTGGGGCATCCAGTTTGTTGACTGACATTGAGCGTCAACTTGAGCACCACATCACGGGTTCTTATTCCGCAGCGCATCGACATGCAATGCCATGACCATTCAATAAACATGCCTACAGTTACTGAAATTCTCCAAACCATGGAATATGGACCTTCTCCAGAGTCGGATTCATCAGCGCAAAAATGGCTTGATGATCACAAAAGGTCTTTTGATCTTTACATCAATGGCGTTTGGCTCCAAAGCGATGAGCGCATTCAATCCCACAACCCTGCGAATGGCACCTTGCTTGCTGAAATAGCGCAAGCCAATGCCAAACATGTGAATGATGCTGTTCGCGCTGCAGCGGCTGCACTGGATGGCTGGCGAGCTTTGGGAGGCTTTGGTCGCGCCAAATACCTTTACGCACTGGCTCGGGCCATGCAACGGCACAGTCGTATGCTGGCCGTGCTTGAAACCCTGGACAACGGCAAACCTATCCGCGAGACCCGTGATGTCGATATTCCTTTGGCTATCCGACACTTTTATCACCATGCAGGCTGGGCACAACTGCTGTCTGACCAATATCCTGAGCATGAGTCATTGGGTGTCGTCGGTCAGATCGTTCCCTGGAATTTTCCACTGTTGATGTTGGCCTGGAAAGTTGCACCTGCATTAGCCGCTGGCAATACGGTGGTTTTCAAGCCCGCAGAACTGACGTCATTAACGGCTTTGTACTTTGTCAAATTGTGTGAAGAGGTTGGCTTGCCGCCGGGGGTGTTTAACCTTGTCACTGGTGGACCTTCGACGGGTGAAGCGATTGTGAGTCATCCCGATGTTGCGAAGATTGCTTTTACGGGGTCTACAGAAGTTGGTCGACGCATTCGTGAGTCCACCGCAGGCAGCGGTAAAAAATTGAGTCTTGAACTGGGCGGTAAGTCGCCGTTCATCGTCTTTGCTGATGCTGATCTGGACGCCGCTGTAGAGGGGGTCGTGAACAGTATCTGGTTCAACCAAGGGCAGGTTTGCTGTGCCGGTTCACGTCTTCTTGTTCAAGAGTCGATTGAGGCTTCGTTTCTCAGCAAGTTGCGTGACCGAATGGCGCAAATTCGTGTCGGTGATCCCTTGGATAAATGCACCGATATGGGGGCGTTGATTTCCACGGAGCAGTTGCAACGTGTTCGCCAATACATTGAACTGGGCAGGCAAGAAGGTGGGCAGGTTTTCCAGTCAAAAGCTGCAGAGCTTGAGCAAGGGTGCTTTTGTCCGCCCACCTTGATTTCAGGCTTGGAAACTTGTTCAACATTGATGCGGGAAGAAATATTTGGTCCTGTGTTGGTGTCGACCAGTTTCAGAACGCCCAACGAGGCTGTTGAATTGGCTAACAACAGCCGATTTGGTTTGGCTGCAAGTATTTGGAGGGCGGATTCAAATCTGAAGTGCAACACCTGATCCGTTAAGGTCAGAAGATGCCCAAACCTACGAAGTCGTATCACCACCTCAAGCCTGAAGACCGCATGACCATCGCCAGCCTCATGCAGCAAA
>JACCDI010486471.1_pt1 | contig 13599 bp, 9 predicted proteins | sample 7442791 | NCBI WGS metagenome assembly JACCDI01 (sample SAMN15323434, study PRJNA562643) | freshwater metagenome | isolation source: river surface water | place: USA:Blue River Watershed | collected 2017-08-15
CACCGAGGTAAATATAGCCCTCTGCATGCCATTTACCGAAGACATCCATGATGGCATCCACATAAGGCTGGTCCATTGTGAAGCGCAGCCGGCGCCAGTCGTAGGAACAGCCAAGACGCTGCATCTGACCAACAATCCGGTCGCCGTATTCCTGCTTCCATTCCCAGACGCGCTCGACGAACTTCTCACGCCCGAGATCCTGGCGGGTCAGCCCTTCGGTCGCGATACGCTTCTCGACAACCGACTGCGTGGCGATGCCAGCGTGGTCAGTACCCGGAAGGATGAGGACGTTGTAGCCAAGCATCCGTTTCCAGCGCCCAAGGGTGTCCATGATGGTGTTGTTGAGTGCATGTCCGATGTGCAGTGCACCCGTGACGTTTGGGGGTGGAATCGTGATGCAGTATGGCGGCCGGCCAGACTCCAAATCCGGCTCAGCGTTGAAACACCCTGTCTCCAGCCATCGCTTGTAAATGTCGGCTTCCGTCGCGTGCGGCTCGTACCGCGTTGAAAGTTCCACTGCCATCGCTAACACCTCTTGTTCATCCAGACAAACAAAAACCCCACGTCCACGGAGGGGAAACCTCACGGCTTCCACCTCAGGGACGCAGGGTAAAATCTGCGCGGTACCACCCTGATTCAGATGGACACATTCCATCTGCACTTCATTCGCGGTCAGCTCCCCGGCGACATTCCACGGTTTCCACTCACCAGGCTCACAGCCAAGGCCCGGCTCTCTGACAGTGGCGCACCCGTGTACTCTTCCGGTTCTACGCTGCGTTGTCGCTTCAGGCTGTATGCTACCGCATCACGTCGACGAACCGGAAACGTTACCTATGAAAATCGCACTCATCGGCGGCACCATCTTCCTTGGCCGCGCACTGACATCCGCTGCACGCTCCGCCGGCCACACCGTCATCCACTTGAACCGTGGCAAATCAAACCCAAATGCGGATTCGGACATCCAGACGATTACCGGCGACCGAAGCGATCCGGATGCGTTGCAATCCCTTATCGACCTGTCTCCGGATGTCATTATCGACACCTGTGGTTATTCGCCTGGCGTGGTTGCACTGTCATCGGATGCCGCAGCAGCCGCGGGGATTCCGTACTGCTTTATCTCAACGGTGAGTGTCTATGTTGGCTGGCCGACGCATTCGACTGATGAATCAAGTCCTGTCCACCCCTGCCCGGATGACAACGCTGCGGTCACGGGTGAGACCTACGGCGGCCTGAAGGCGCGCTGCGAAGGTATGGTTCGGTTATCGCACCCTGATAACCACATCATCGTCCGCCCGGGGCTGATCGTCGGTCCCTTTGATGTCAGTGATCGCTTTGCCTACTGGGTCCGCCGCATCGATGAAGGTGGAGCAGTTATCGCGCCTGAGGGCCCAGATTATCCGACACAATTCATTGATGTCCGTGACCTTGCTGACTTTGTCCTTCACCTCATTACCAGCGGGATGCGCGGGACGTTCAACGCGGATGGCCCTGTCGTGCCACTTGGAACGCTGCTTGAAACGATTCAGGCGAGTAGCCCTTTGGACAGCCAGATTGTTTTTGTTCCTGGGGATGTGCTTTCAGAGAATGCTGTCCAGCCTTGGAGTGAGCTGCCGCTTTGGATTCCCGGTCTTTCGGGCACGGATGGCAGTACAGATACCCTCAAGTCAACACAGCACGGGCTCCTCGCGCGCCCGCTGAGTGAAACCGTAACTGCCACGCGCGAATGGCTTGCATCCGATACCCGTTCGGTGAAGTGGGTACGCACAATGACAAAAGAAAAGGAGCAGAGCCTTCTGTCAGTTCTCTGACAGGACTCTGCTCCAACAGGTTTGTTTACTCTGAGGGGTCCTAAGGAAGGACCTTCCCACCCATCAGGGATTGGAGAAGTCCCGCTGGCAACCCACCGCCGCCACCACCACTTGTAATCGTCACCTTCGCATCAAGTGTGCGTGTGATTCGCTGAATCGTATCTGCGATGTGATATTTCGTCATCCGGTCCATTTTGGATGTATTGACCTTGCCAAGCTTGGCACGGAGTGCCTGAAGCTGGATGCTGGCGACCATTCGCATTTCATCCGGGCCACCACCGCTGAGAACAAAGTTGCTTAGTGTCTCAACGTGGAGACGCTGCAGCTGCCTTCTCGCCGATGTCGCTGTACGTCCATAAAGGATTTCACTCCAGAGAGGCATCCCAACAAGCTCGGAATACGTCGCGAGATCCAACACTGGCTGCTTGCGCGCTTCATCTTTGTACGCATTGTTCACAACACGCGAAAGTATCTGCGGAGAATACAGTCTGCGAAGACCCATTTTCTGGACATTGCTCAAGGAATCTGCAATCGGGTATTCCCCTGGCGTTGCTGGGAAAGTATCGAGGCGTGCCTGCAGCTTATCAAGAGCCGCAGCCGGAATCGGGAGTGCAAATGTGCCAAAGAGGTAGTCGTGCAGGGTTGCAATCGCCTTTTTCTGGACGGATGCCGGAACAGGTCGAAGCGGTGCCGGTGCGTTGACATCCCCCTTGAAGGAGCGGTTTATCGTCTGTGCACCGACAAAGCGGGACACCTGTGCCGTCGCCTGGCCGATCTGGTTTACCAACATCCCGAAGGAACGCGTGAACTCAACATAGCTACGGCCATACTTTGGAAGGCGGCCTGGCAGCGTAGCCAGCTGCTTCTCGGAGAGCTGTAATGACTTCGTCCAGTAGGCAAGTGGATCAGAGCTGAGGTCAAAGCGTGAAACGGTTGGGTCAAAACTGTCCGCAGCCTCATCCCCCTGATAGCGATATCCGGCTTGTCCGGACTTTCGCGCAATCTGGTTCAGAATCGCCGTCTCATCCGCCGCATCGCGCACACCCTTGGCATCCATATAGCCATACTGAATCGCCCAGTAGTCATAAGGCCCAATTACAGGTGAGAAAAACGGGACATCCTTGTCTTCAATCGCCATGATGTTGAATGGCGTGTAATCCATAACACTCGCCGATGTCCCCTTGGTGTTGACGAATGTCGAGTTTCCAAGTTGGCCAAGCGTGTATTGACTGGATGCTGCAAAGTTATGACGCAGCCCCAACAAGTGACCAGTTTCGTGTGCAATCGTCTCGCGCAGAAACTGACGGACATACTCACGTGTCGACAGCGGGCCACGGTTTGCCCCGCCTTCCAGTGCCTGCAGCCCAAGCCATGCGTTCATTCGGCCGTGCTCAGCGAGACGACAGCGGAGAGATTCCTTGCTACTGCCTAGAAAATCAGCAAATGGAACACCCTCTGCCACACGAGCGAATGCTGCTGCAGGGTCAACAATCAGCGACTTCTCAAGCTGTGTGATGCGGACAAATGAGCTGGTGATGTTTATCGAACCGCTCAGGACCTGCCCCGTCAACGGGTTGAAGCGTGCGTGGGCTACTGCGTGGGCATTTTCCAGGGAGTCATCGGTGACCCAGCGGACGATGTTAAAGCGTGCATCACCAGTATCGAGAGGCATGTCCTTTGCATCAGAAGGAATCACATCAGGGAGCTGCTTGACCTGAACAACATTTTGAAGCCCAATCGCAACAAATGCCTTGTTCCACTCCAAAATGCCATCCCGAATCGCATCCCGCCACTCGATCGGAATACCGCTATCAAGCCAAAAGACAATCGGCTTGACCGGCTCAGAAACCTTGGCATCAGGATTCTTCTTGCGGACATCAAAGCGGTGGATGTAGCGAACCGTCAGGTCTTCTTTATCCTCGCGGGTAAAGTCCATCGGACTTGGCGTCGCATAAGGCTCATTCGTGAAGTAGCCGATACGTGGATCGGAAAGGCGTGGCTTGTAGCCATTGCCAACCGGAAGAGCCGACAAGTTGTACATCACCTTGTAGCTCGCACTCCGTGAGTCAACCAAAGACTGACCGACTACCGAGCGGTTCTGCCCGCGCACAAAGTGATACTGCGTGACAGCGACGATGTTTTCCGGGAGCCCCTTAAGGCTGAGCATAAACGTCTTGTCGCGGTCAAGCCCCATCGCGCCACCCTGCGGACCACCCATCAGGCCGGGGATTGGCGGCGGTGCAAAAGGTGCAGAGACGCCAAGGAGGTCCCCTTTGAAGAGCTCAGAAATATCAATCAGCTGCGACTTACGCTCTGGCTGCTTCGCTTCGACGCGATACGCCTGAATGATGGCATCCGGGTACACGGCGCGCACATTCTTTTCAGTAAGTGCATCGCCTGGCGCGATATGGGTCCAGTTTGGAACCGTCATCGCAATACGGTCATCCGGTAGCTTTTGAAACTGGAAAGCCAAATCTCCAATGGGCTCACCGAGCTCTACATACCCGCTGGTTCCTGTGCTTGCGGTTGCCTGCAAGAGCAGCCATTTGCTCAGCTGTTCATCTGGAATCTCGAGGTAGATTGTTTCGCGCCCGGATGCAGCATCCTTTTTCCGATAAAGGGTCATAAGCCCTGGGAGCTTTTCGAAATCCTTTACCAGCTCATCGATTTTTTTCGCTTCTGGCTTTGGCGGGCCAGCGGGGACGGGGAGGGTTGGATTTGTGGATGGCTTGCTCGTATCCTGCGAGGCCCCACCATTTTGTGATGCGAGAATACCGCCGGAAATCCGTGTCTCTACGACCCGGCCGCTGACGAGCTCGGTGTCATCTCCAAGCGGAAGATTCCGGATATTCCATTCAGCGGCAACTTTGTCTCCGCTGCTCCGCTCAATCCAGACAATGCCTTCGGACTGGAGTGGAGTGGACCCGGATGTCTCTAAAAAGCGAACACCAAGCCGGATACAAGGGACGCCTTGCTTTGGCTCGATAGCCATGACCATCATGTCGACCTTGGCATCACGCATCCCTGGGATAGCATCGGCCTTCAACGTCTTGCTCCACTGTGTGCCAACCTTTGTCGGAACGTTGGCAAACAGAGGCTGCGTCGCGCTGAACAGCCGTACGGAGCGTTTTAGAGAATCCTGATCGGTATCCGATGACTGATAGGAAACGAGGCTGTTGTCGGTATCAAACGTGATGGTGTCGATGTCCTTGCTTGGGGCATCATCGGGGATAGCCTGTCCACCGACTTTTGCCTGGCTCGACTCCACTGTGTTTTCCACCGTAATCTTGCCATCTTTGTCGACCTTGGTAATGCGGGTTTTGTCAATCTGGTCAAACTCAAGCGTAATCGTTCGGCCCTGAACCATCGCAACCATCTGACCATTGCTCTGCAGGCGCTTCTCCGCGCCTACGGTTGCCTTCAAAACCATGGGTGCAGAATCGCTCGCTGGCGGGGTTTGCGGCATCGGCATCCCGGCAGGCGTTGCAACCTGCTGGCTGTGGGAGCTTTGCCCACTGATCACAGGGATGATGATTGCAGCAATTCCTAAGGAGCGCAGAAGTGTGGTGGATGTAAACGAGTGGCAACCAGCCATAGGTGGACAATTCCTTTGTCGATTAAGAGCGTGTTAGCACATTACCTTATTCAACCGTCGATAGTCATGTTCAGATGTGTGCTGCACTCCGGATTTCAGATGACTAGATTAACAGTTTCGTCTACTATTACTATCCAGACCGCCCGGTCAGGCGATACCTCGGAACTCACAGGTATGTGATCAAGCATTACCCGACCTGTAAGCCATCCAGCCCACTGACAAAGAAAAACGTGCGGTCACCCATTGGGCCGCACGTTGTTCACTTTCAGGTCTGAGTTAGTCAGTCACTAGTTGATACGGATGATGTACTCAAACTTCTGCTTGGTTGTGACTTCCTTGCCATCACGGTAGCCAGGTACCCACTTCCAACGACGAAGCGTTGACAGGACAGCCTTGTCGACTTCAGCATCCCCTGAGCCACCAATCAGCGTCGTCGTGCTGTTACCCTCAGCGGAAACCTCTACTTCGACCAAGACACGGGCTTTGAACTGCCTGCGCTTGAGGTCTGTTGAAAGCTCAACGTCAGGTTTGATGGTCGCACGGGCATCTTCGTTACGCGTTGCTGCAGATCCACCGGCGCCTTGGGACTTGGCGATATTGGATGTGTTTATCGTGATTGGCTTTCGGTCGCTATCGCTGGTGACTTTGTCTGGATTCGCAGAGATTTTGGCATCTGATGTGGATGCAGTCGCTTTGACATTTCCGCCACCGCTGCCACCACCAAGGCGAGCGGAACCGCTTCCGGCTCCGACGGGTCCGGTTCCACCGCCAGCAGCACGCGTGCTGGCAGTCGCAAGGGCTCCGATGTTGTCATTGCCACCTATTGGCCCCGCACCACCATCACCTTCCGCAGCGGCGCCAGGCCGATTAGCTCCGACAGCAGCTGCGATGGCACTGTTACCAAGGCGTGGCCCGCGGGTCGCACCGGATGATGCAGCACCGGCAACGGCGGTAGACACCGTGTCGGAAACGGAAAGGTTTCGTCCACCGGCTCCGGCGGATGCTGTTCCAGAACCAGAACCTGATACGACCGTCTTGCTGATAGCCACAGACTTTGCAACGGTCCCCTTGGCTCCTTGGATGGTAGCAAGTCCAGAGTTTGCAGTTCCAGACTCTTCCATCGCTGCAGTTAGGATAGTCGGCCGATCGGTGATGATAGCCGTTGATCCGAGCGCTGGACCTCTACGCCCAATAAAAGATGGTGTTGAGATTGCATCGACACGAACCGCATCCCCACTGATACCAACACCCGTGGACTTCCGGCTGGCAGCGGTTCCTACTGTCCCCATCGAAACCCCAGCACCAGCCCGGCTTGCGGTGGGTGATGCGCTCATAGGTGCCGTAGGGGCAGCCGTCGGCAGCGCAGCGTAGTCACGTTCTGTGGCCGCGCTTACGCTTGGAGATGAATCAGATGCAGCCAGCTGCCCGGATGTACGCGGGGTATTCCGTCGGAAGTTCGGCCCGGTTACTCCTGGCCCCTCGGGAGTCGCACCAGCAGCAATCGCTCGGCTGGTATTGACACGCGCTGTTGTGTCGCTATTACTGGTGACATTGGTAGGACGCGGCGTACTTACAGCAGGGCTTGGTGCCGTTACATTTGGTTTAACCGGAGCCTCGTTAGCCTTTTCAGCTACAGCATTTGGACGAGGGCGCGGCTTCTCTACCGGTTTGGAGAGTGGCAGCGGCTTTGGCTTGTTGACAACAATGGTCTTCTCAAGCGGTTTTGGCTTGACTTTTGGCCAAAGGACAGGGCGGCGGCGAATCAACGGAATATTCTTCGGACGCTCAACAACCGGCTTGAGCTTCATCACACGTGGAAGGTCATCAAATGCCTTTTCGAGAAACTCAACCTGCAATGGAGGCGGAGCATCCGCTTTATGCAAAACCGATGCAAAAAACGCAACAGTAAACACCGCTGCATTTGCCACCAATGCAACAACAATGGCCGTCTTCAGGCGGGATGCGACATCATCCTCAGGGAGACGGATAAGGTGATCGATCGCGCCTGCGGCGCGGATCTCCTGTGTTTTGAAGATACCCATGGCTTATCTGTCTCCGTTCAAAATCCGAGCTTTGGATCAGTGGCGATCGAGAACTTCCGGAAGCGAACCTGCCGAGCCTGATCGACAACTTTCCGAATAATGGAATAAGGTGCCTTGCTGTCAGCATTGATGACGACAATCGCGTCTTCAGGGCGGACCGTGATTGCTCCATTAGCAGAATCCGATGTCAACGCGGACAGGAGCTCGGAACCGAGAGATCCGCCTTGACCGATTACTTTCCCCTGGTTGACGGAGACTTTCTGGTCTTTAGTGATTGTAATCGTCACTTTCGCTCGTGCCTGAGTATCCTGGTTGACACTATCAGGAAGATCTACGCGGCTTCCCTTCATATCAATCACGTTCAGCGATGCCAGAATAAAGAAGACAAGCAGAAAGAACATCGTGTCAATCATCGGAATGATTTCGATTTTAGTCTGCTTGATTTCCCGCCGTCGACGAAACGCCATTTACTTACCTAATCCCTGTCAACGAACAGCGAACTTGCCAATTTTTACCGACCGGGAGTCATCAATGGCACTGATGACGTGCTCGTGAAACGTCGTTTCATCTGGCGAAATGATCACCGTCATTACTGATAAATCCTGCGCGGATGGCTGGCGTCCAAACTGTTTGACCACTGCCGCAAGCAGTTCCTTCGAAATGGAATCGCCGGCAGGAATCTTTGAACCGTTATTGACATACTTGTTGCCATTGGCGTCAATCTCGACTTCGAGCTTGACATCCCGTGGGTCCCGTACTGGAACCTTTGACATCGCGGATGGAGGAAGCTCAATATTGATTCCCCGTAGGTCAATGATGTTCAACGAAGCCAGAATGAAAAACACGAGGAGAAAGAACATCGTGTCAATCATCGGGATGATTTCGATTTTGGTGTGCTTTATCTCCCGGGATGCTCTGAAACGCATGGGTGGTTAACTTTCAGCGGGCGAAAGTGCCGCGGGCCTCAAGAACATTGATCAGCTTGTTTGCAGCCTGCTCAGTCTCGGCAATGATACGGCTACGGCGGGAGACAAAGTAGTTGTAGGCGATGAAACAGACCAGGGCAATCAGGATACCGCCAGCAGTTGCATACAGAGCAGTTCCCACACTTGGGAGGATTGCCTGCTTTGACTTGTCATCATTAGCAACGGCGTATTTTAGGAAGACTTGAATCATTCCAACAATCGTCCCAAAGAGACCCCACAGAGGAGACAGCGTGGTAATCGTGTCGAGGATAGCCAGGTTCTTCTCAAGCTGCATAAAGTAATCTTCAGCAGCTTCCTGCACCAAACGCTCAACTTCTCCAACGCTCCGGCGTGCATTTGCCAAAACTACACGTGCAACGGCTGCCACAGGGCCATCTGCGTCATTTACAGCACGAGTTGCTTCGTTGTCACGTCCAGCCTTTAGCAAGTCGAGCACATCCGCCAGGAGATTCGTGGATGTCTCACCGTACTTTTTATATGCACCAAGGCGCTCAAAGACAACGGTTACCGTCGCTACGGACATCGCAACCAGAACGATTGCAATAAACCACTCTTCAACTAGAAACTTTACCAGCGGATTGTTCATAGGAAACCCTTCTCATTGGAGGAGTCCTGCCCATGCACTACATAGTGATAGGCAGGACTCAGAAAAACCTAATACTTGGCGGACAGCGTCAACAGCGCACGTCGCCCCTGCTGGAAGCGGGTCCCAGCAAATGCACTTCCATAACTCACCAGCGAGTTTGCGTTGAGGAGGTTCTCAACGGATGCATCAATAGACACTGCACCAAACAACTTGTGACCAAAGTGAAGGCGGGCATTTACTTCGTTGAGGGATGCACGATTGCTTCCCTGGAACTGCGATGCCGTCAATCCGCTACCGTAAGCGTAAGACAGCCCCAAACGTGTGCCCCCGCCGATACCCTGTGTGAACCCGGCTACAACCGATGTGCGTTGATCAAACTCTGGAGAGAATGCACCAGTCGTTGCGTTATCAATGCGAACTTTCTGATTGGACAGTGTTACAAAGCCCGTTGTTCCAGAAAGTGCAGCCACATTGCCAGGATTCACTTCATTTCGTGGATTGAGCGTGTACGTGAGCTCAACTCCATCGGCACGGACCTTACCAAGCGATGTCGTTGTAAATCCAACAGCCTGCGGCCCTGGAACGATTTGCTGGTAGCCAACTGCATCATTGTTGACCTTGACATAAGAGCCAAGCTTTAGCGTCTGAGTACCAAACTGACGCTCAACACTGAAATCAAACTGATCAGTGGTCTGCGGCTTTGTTGGGTAAGCCAATGGGTCAAGGCTTGTTTGGCCAATCGCCATAGCACCCTGACCAAGCGCAGGTGTGAAGAGCTGGTTGTACGAGAAGCGCAATGCACCCGGTTGGGACACGCCAAAACCAAACAGTCGCAAGCCAAGCAGCTTAAATGTGCCATCCTTAGGCAGGATGTACAACGCATTAAACCGTGGCGAAATTTTAGAGCTCGTCCGGGCACCACGCTGAATCGGATTCCCGTAGACATCAGGGGAATTCGGATCAAAGTTTGGCGTCTCGCGGGCAAAGAAGTTGGTTTGGTCGAATGTTTCACCACGCAAACCAGCGTTCCAGCGAAGCGATCCCGTTGTCTTGCCGATCTGGTAGTAAGCCGCAGCATATTCAGACTTGCGATTCGCATAGATAACTGGAATGTGCCCGGTCGAATCCGGACCGAAGCGGTTCGCCAACTGACCGCCCATATTGCCAAGCGCGGTAATCGCCGCAGCACTCTGTGGGTTCAGGTACATCGACTCGCCGCCGCCCATGGACTGTAACGCGATGCCATAGCGGGTTGTACGGCTCCCGGATGGAACGACAAAGTCAGCCTGTACACCCGTTGTGCGATAGTTTTGATAAACGCTTGGGAGGAACTCAATGGATGATTCAGCAGGCAGGCTTCCCTGAGGAACAGGTAACGTGCTGTTCGTCGTACTCTGCGTCTGCTTCGACACACCAACCGTGAAGGTTGCCGAGCCGCCTCCACGTTGCTGCTTTCGAATCTGTGTAATAAAGAGCTCAGAGTTATCCCGCTGTGTTACATCAAGGCCCAAGTCAGCCTGACTTCCACCACCAGCAAGCGTATCGAGTGCTCCACCAAACCCAAAGCCCGTTCCATTGAAGGAAGTCCCCAGACCCGTCCGGTTTCCGATACCCGTAACCGCAGAGCCTAGAGCAAACGTCGATGAAACTTCTGTACTTGGGTTGAGACGGACCTCAACCCTTCCAAACGCGTTATTGGACATCCCACCGGCATTGGGTGCAGCACCACCGGTTTGCGGTGACAAGGATGCATTGGATGTCGTACGGTTGGAAACACCCAGAACATATCCAATGTCCGTACGCGCATTATTGAGGCGTGGGCGCTGCTTGGACACGGTGATGAGGTTTTCGGATGTACCAAAGTCGCCATTGGATGTGCGGACATATGTCTCGGCGTTTCGTACGGGAGAACCGTATGGCGAGATTGCAGGGGTAAGTCCGAGGTCGATGATAGCACTGCTACCACCACCGTAAGCGGCGGAATGTCCACCTGTTCGAGCCGTCAATGTCTCGATAAATGCCAGATCAACCCACTGCCCCGTGGAACCGGCGACGCGTGCTGGAAGCTGGAACCCATCCACATAGAACTGTGCTGGATTTTGCTCCCCACGTGAAATCAATCCTCCCAGAGGATCCGCATTCAGGCCAGGTACCGAGCGCAGGACTTTGTTCAGACTCTGTCCATTGCCAGCACCCAATGCAGTTCCATGCAACAGTGCCTTATCACGATACGTCCGGCTGGATGGATCATCTAAGTTGATGCGTACAACCTTGTCATTGACTTCGAATGTCTTGAAGCCCTGCTCAACCATCGCAACACGAATAGTCACCGTATCGTTATCTACAACGGTAACCTTGCCTTTGAACGGACGATAGACCATCCCTTCGACAATCGCAGTAACCGTAAAGACACGTTCACCGGAAACTAAATCACCCGTAGCAGCGACTCCGTTGTCTCCCGCCTTGAACTGAAGCTCATCAATCTCGCTTGCCGCAGGCTCGATACGAATCACAGCGCCTGGAATTGCTTTGCCCGTTTTGGCATTCACAACATCAAACTTCAACATGCCATCGGCAAAGGCAGCTCCGGACGGAATCAACAGCGAAAGCAACAAAGTCGCCGTGCATGCCCGTGACAACACACCATTCGCTCTCTTGAAGTGGCGTGGTTGATTCATTCCCGATGTTCTTTGGTTTCGCATTTAAGTAACGTCCTTTGCCGGACAGGGCCCTTCACCATCCTGATAAACGGATTGGGTCCCGGAACTAGTATCCGGTAGTGTACGAAGGCGGGCATTTGATTGTCAAGGGAAACAGGTGGTTATCAATGTCACATCTACATCCAAAATCAATATCGGTGACACACCGAATAGTCCATTAGGTGACCGAACATCACACATATATGGATGCAATCTGCTTTACAATCCGGTTGGCTGTGTGATTTCAGACCAACAGCCGTAATGCTTCACGATGCACTCAGCGTGGTATATACACCTCGTATGAATGAACGGTTACGGGCTCAGTCGCAGATAATTGTTCCGATATTGAGGCCAATGCTGCAGGTCATCAACATCATCACGTTGATTGTGACACTAGCCACTCTCATCGAACCGATCAAACAATGTTTATCAGTTTGGCTTGGACCAAACGCAGATCAGGGCACTGGACTCATTGCGATCGTTGGAGGCTTCCTGATTGCGGTCCGCTGTAACCAACAGGCAGAAACCGTTCGCCATGAGCTTCGCAGCTTGTTTCCATCACCGGATGCTCCGCAGCGACGCGGCTGGCGCTGGCCCCTTGTCATCGGCATTTTCTTCGTCTTGTTCTCCGTGCTGGCAGCATCGCCAACGGTCTCCTACCTTGTCGCACTTTGGGTGTTGTACGCCCAAGTCTTCTGGATAGAAGGCCTCTTTGTTGCAGGGACATACCGGAGTGCCTTTGCCTTTGCACTGCTTGCAACACCGATTCCACAGGGTATCTATCGGAACTGGATTGATGTCACATCCCAGCTGGCTGCCCTCTTGGCCTCACAGATAGCAAACATCGTTGGAACCAAGAGCTTTGTGACCACCAACGGCATCATCGTAAACGAAAACACATTCACAATTTCGTTTCGCGCGGGAGTTAGCCCACATCCAACATTATGGTTGACAGCCCTGATTGCTATCACGTGGCTCATCTGGATGAGGAAGACGTTTAAAGAAAGTCTCTTCTGGGGACTTCTGGCAATCTTCACCGCGTTTTTACTTCACATCGGACGCATTGTTCTCATCATCGTAGGTGCGCGTATCTCCGTTACGATTGGGAATGCTATTCTCTTCATCCCCTGGTGGACATCATCGATGCTGGCACTTGGCATCACCGCTGTGTTGCGCAGGGCGTGGCGCATTCGTAAGGACCGTCTCAATCGGTTTATCGTCGAAGGGCAGGCAAACGAATGGAAGTAGCCCTTGCCAATCGAAAAAAAGCCATGATTGTCGTGCTGGCGATGACTGCGGTTGCGGTGCAGGGAGTGGCGATGCGTGTCCGTGCGCACAGCAGCTTTCGTGTACAGCCACCAATGGCGATTGGCGCCTGGAATGTAAAGAGTATTCCACTGTCATCCGAAGCGATGTCTGCGCTTGGAAACCCACAGGCGGATGGCTGGAATTACAGCAATGCGCTGGATGAATCCGTTACGGTTCAGGTGATTTCGCCCGATACATTTGATGCGTATCGCAATCCCCCGATTTTGACCCGCTTCTTTACTGCCGTTTCTGCAACGGAGATCCGTTCCAAAGCGGGTGGGATGCAGCAGACGACGTTTACGGCGCTCGCGGATGCTGAATCGAAAATTGTGATGATGACGTGGATACAGCAAAAATCGGGCAAATGTAAACCGATTAGCAGCTCTGGGGAACAGTCACTCGTAGACCGCCTGCGCATCAATGTTGAGACGCTCCTACAACCGGAACCTTACTGTCTTGTGAGAGTGTATTTGGCAATCCCAAAGTGGGATGTCAATGGTCAGCAATCCAAGCACACGGTAACCCGCGTTGCGAATGCCATTCAGTCTGCAGGAGGCAATCAACGTTGACCCCCA